>Ga0307423_1000105_pt1 | contig 49938 bp, 35 predicted proteins | sample SalMarWE160310MG_FD_202154 | JGI IMG/M metagenome (GOLD analysis project Ga0307423, IMG submission 202154) | Salt marsh sediment microbial communities from the Plum Island Ecosystem LTER, Massachusetts, United States - WE1603-10 | ecosystem: Environmental > Aquatic > Marine > Intertidal zone >...
TGAGAAGCAAGATCCGGAGTTCGCGACGGGGCCCGTTCGAGATGTAACGCAAGATCCGGGGCTCACGCCCCGGGCTATCCATCTGTCGCCCCCTTCGGGGGCTCGTGAGCTCATTGATTCCGCCGTCCCCGGAGGCTCACGCCCCAGGTTGAGTCGTATCAAAAAAAGCCGCGGAGCGGCGGCAGGTTGATTTCGCTCACCGAGCGCGGATCTTGCATCTTGGATCCTGCAACAACATCATAATGAAACCATGAACGGCGCTTCAAAATCCTGGCGGGCAAGCTATGTGCGGCTGGCACGGAGCGGGGAGCTTGACAAACGGGTCGAGCAACTCGATGCGCTGCTCGAAGACTGCTCGGTTTGCCCGCGGAGGTGCGGTGTTGACCGGCGGAGTGAGCTCGGAGAGTGCGCGACTGGCGCCGATGCGGTCATCGCCTCCTGGAACCCCCACCACGGCGAGGAGCCTGTGATCTCCTGCCGCCGCGGCTCGGGCACCGTCTTCCTCGCCAACTGCAACCTGCGCTGCGCCTTCTGCCAGAACCACGACATCTCGCAACGGCCTCGGGAGTATGCCGGCCGGTCGATCACGGACCAGGAACTGGCAACGATCTTCATCGACCTCCAGGACCGCGGCTGCCACAACATCAACTGGGTCTCGCCCACGCACCAGGTGCCGCAGCTCGTGCGCGCGCTGGCGATCGCCGTCAAACGCGGGCTCTCCATCCCGATCGTCTACAACACCAACGCCTATGACTCGATCGAAGTCCTGTGCCTGCTCGACGGCGTCGTCGACATCTACATGCCCGACCTCAAGTACGCCGATCCCGACGCCGGCTGCCGTCTCTCTGGGATCGACGACTACCCTCAACGGGCGCGTGAGGCGCTGGCCGAGATGTATCGCCAGGTCGGCCGCGCCTGGGAGCTCGGCCCGGAGGGGGAGCTGAGACGAGGCCTCCTGGTGCGGATGCTGGTCCTGCCCGAGGGGCTAGCCGGCATCGAGGAGAATCTTGGGTGGATCGCCCGCAACTTGGCGCCGACCGTCACCATCTCCCTCCTCGCCCAGTACCGTCCCGCCCACCGCGTGCCGCGCACCCCCGAGCTCGCCGATCTCGATCGCGGCATCAGCCGCGCCGAGTGGCGGCGGGCGGTCGCAGCCTTCGAGCGGCACATGGAAGGCGATCGGCACCATGTCCAGGGGGTGTTTCTGTGACGTCGGAATTCTGAGTTCGGAATTCGGAACGCCGAGTATGGACTCTTCGGACACCGCTGGCTTCGTTTTCGGTCGAGTCTGGGGCCAGAAAGTTACAATGGATGAGGTTTTGTTTCCGAGAACAGGAAACGTGAAAGGAGCCGGGAATGAACGACTCGCAGGCCGCGAACGGATCCAACGGAGGCAAAGGCGGTGCATCCTGGTTGCGGTGGGTGCTGATCGGCTGTGGTGGTCTCCTGGCCCTGATGGTCGTTCTCATCGTGGTTCTTGTCGTCGTCGTCAAGCAGGTCACGGCGGGGCCTGAAGAGGTGGTGAAAACCTTCCTTTCCGAAGCCGCGGCCGGCAACCTCGAAGCTTCGTACGATTGCTTCTCGGCGCCTCTCAAGGAGGCGCAGCCGTTCGCCGAATTTTCGACCGCCGTCACCGGGAATCGCCAGTTGTTCGATATCTCCGACACCAGCTTCAGCGAGCGCTCTGTCGATATGCAGGGAGCCAAGCTGTCCGGCACCGCCACTCTCGCCGCGGGCACCCAGGTCGCGTGCTCATTCGAGCTGGTGCGTGAAAATGACGAGTGGAAGTTGATCTCGTACAACATCGGCGCGGGAGGGGACTGAGCGCAGGCCGTCGACCCCCACCCGGCAGCCGAGACGGCTGCCGGGTGGGGGGAGGAGATCTACCGCCCCTTCCTCCGTGGGCCGGTCATTCGGGCCGGATCCAACACCGCTGCGATCTCTTCCTCGGTGAGCAGACCCTTCTCGCGCACCAGCTCTACGATGCCGCGCCCCGTCTCCAACGCCTCCTTGGCCAGCTCGGTCGTCGCGTCGTAGCCGAGCACCGGGTTGAGTGCGGTCACCACAACGATGCTGCGTTCGATGTACTCGCGGCAGACGTCCTCGTTAGCAGTGACGCCATCGATGCAGTGGACCCGCAGCGTGCGGGCGGCATTCATGAACATCGTCTGCGACTCGAGGATGCAGTCGGCGATGACCGGTTCCATGACGTTGAGCTGGAGCTGGCCCGCTTCGGCGGCCAGGGTCACGGCGAGGTCGTTGCCGATCGCGCGAAAACACACCTGGTTGACGACCTCCGGAATCACCGGGTTGACCTTGCCCGGCATGATGGTCGACCCCGGCTGCATGCGTGGAAGGTTGATCTCATTCAACCCGGCGCGCGGACCGGAGGACAGCAGCCGGAGATCGTTGCAGATCTTTGATAGCTTGATGGCGACGCTTTTCTGGCACGACGAGTAGAGGACGAACGGCTGGGTGTCCTGGGTCGCTTCCACGAGGTCCGGTGCGAGCCGGATTGCCTTGCCGGTGATCTCGACGAGATGCTCGACGCAGCAATCCGCGTAGCCCTCGGGCGCGTTCAGACCGGTGCCGATGGCGGTGCCCCCCATGTTGACCTCGAGGAGGATTTCTTCGCAATCAGAGAGGGCGTCGATCTCGTTGTCGAGGCTTTCCGCCCAGGCGTCGAACTCCTGGCCGAGGGTCATCGGAACGGCGTCCTGGAGCTGCGTACGTCCCATCTTGAGCACGCCGGCGAACTCCTCCCCCTTCGATCGCAGCGCCGCCACCAGCGCTCGCAGCTCATGGATCAGGCGGGTGTTGCCGAGCGCGATGGCGACGTGCAACGCGCTCGGGTAGACGTCGTTGGTCGATTGCGAGAGGTTGACGTGGTCATGGGGGTCGCAGAACGCGTAGTCGCCTTTGTCATGCCCCATCAGCTCGAGGGCTCGGTTGGCGATAACCTCGTTGGCGTTCATGTTGGTCGAGGTCCCGGCACCGCCCTGGATGACGTCGACCGGGAACTGGTCGTGGAGCGCGCCATCGATGATCTCCAGGCAGGCGCCTTCGATGCCATCCAGCACCTCGGTTGTCAGCGTGCCACAATCGTGGTTGGCGTGCGCCGCCGCGAGCTTGATCATGGCCAGGGCCCGGATCAGATCCGGATACTGCGAGATCGGGACCCCGGTGATGTGAAAATTCTCGATCGCACGCTCGGTCTGGATGCCGTAATAGGCGTCCGCCGGCACCGCCTTCTCACCCAACAAGTCGTGCTCGATCCGCTGCTCGCGCATCTCTCACCTCCGATGAGTCACGAGCCTTATAACACGAGGATGCCCACCCACCCACCTCATCACATTGGCAGAACAGGGCCTTCACCGGAGGTGCCTGGCATCCCGACATGATGTTGTCCTCAACGTCATGGCGGCGTGCCTGGCATCCTCTCGGGAAGCGCGGCTGGAGAAAAGTCCAGGTGCCATCTTTTGCATTGTTGGAGGCCTCCCGACGAAGTCACCACCTCGTTTGGGCCAACAATGCTAAAGGTGGCTCCTCATAGGACCGGGCGCAGTTACACTTGCCAGCATGAGCAACAAGAAACGCAAGACGTTGTATTTGATCGACGGGCCGAACATGGCGTTTCGGGCCTTCTACGCGATCGGCGGGATGTCGAACTCGCAGGGGTTGCCGACCAACGCCCTCTTCGGCTTCACCAACATGCTGCTCAAGCTGATCCGCGACGAGCGGCCGGACTACCTGGCCATTACCTGGGACCCCAAGGGCGGCTCGTTCCGTGACCGCGACTACCCTGACTACAAGGGCACGCGGGCCGAGATGCCCGACGCTCTCCGTGCCCAGATGCCGCATTTCGCCCGCATTGCCGAAGCCTTTGACGTGCCGTATCTCTGTATCGACGACTTCGAGGCCGACGACGTGATGGGCACCCTCGCCCGCCGCCATGAGGACGAGCTCGACGTCGTGTTAGTGACCTCGGACAAGGACCTCATGCAGCTGGTGTCGGACAACGTCACCCTTTATGACTCGATGAAAGACCGCCGAATTTCGTTCCCCGAGGTCGAGGAAAAATTCGGCTGCACTCCCGACCTGGTTCCCGACGCCCTCGGCATCTGGGGGGACTCGTCGGACAACATCCCCGGCGTCAAGGGCATCGGCGAGAAGGGCGTCAAAGCGCTGCTCGCCAAATGGAAGGGCCTCGACGATATTTACGAGCACATCGAGGAGGTCACTCCTCCGGGCGCCAGAACCAAGCTCGAGAATGACCGCGACACCGCCTACCTCTCCCGCGACCTTGCGACCATCCGCACCGACGCCCCGGTCGAGGTCGGCCTCGATGATCTCGAGCTCCGCTACCCGCCGCCCGAGGATCGGGCGCAAGAGCTCTTCGCCGAGCTCGAGTTTCGCTCGCTGCTCAAGCAGTTCGGCGGCGAGATGGCGACGATCGACCGCGGCGCCTATCGCCTGGTCACTTCCGGGGAGGAGCTCGAGGAGCTTCGCGCGGCGATGACGGCGGCCGGCCGGTTTGCTCTCGACACCGAAACGACGTCGCTCGACGCTCTCCGGGCCGACCTGGTCGGCCTCTCCTTCTGCGCCGACCAGAAGGTCGCCTGGTACGTGCCGGTGGCCCACGCGACCCTGGATCAGCAGCTGACCTGGGAGACGGTGCGCGAGATTTTGGCGCCGTTGATCGAAGACCCCGACATCGGGGTCACGGGCCAGCACCTGAAGTATGACTTCAAGGTCCTTGCACACCACGGCGTGTCCATCGGCGGCATCGACGGCGACACCCTTCTCGCCGACTACCTCTTGAGCCCCGATCGTCGCTCGCACAAGCTCGACGATCTTGCATTGATCCACCTCTCCCACCGCATGATCCCCTACGACGAGGTCGCGGGCAACAAGGAGACCTTCGCCGAGGTCGGCCTCGAGGCGGCCCGTGATTACGCTGCCGAGGACGCCCACGTGACTTGGCTGCTCGACGCCAAGCTCGGGCGGGCGCTCGAGGAAGAGGGTTTGGCCGAGCTCTATCGGGGGCTGGAGCTGCCGCTGATCCCGGTCCTGGCGCGGATGGAGACCAACGGCATCGCAGTCGACCCGACCGTTCTCGAAGGGTTGTCGAAAGAGCTCGCAAACGGCATCGCAGATGCCGAGGCACGCTGCTACGAGGCGGCCGGAGAGGAGTTCAACATCAGCTCGGTCAAGCAGCTCCGGGAGATCCTGTTCGAAAAACTCGAGCTGCCGGTGATCCGGAAGACCAAGACCGGCCCCTCGACCAACGAACAGGTGTTGTCTGAGCTCGCGCTCCAACACCCGCTGCCGCGCGCGATCCTCGACTACCGGTCGCTGGTCAAGCTCAAGAACACCTACGTGGATCCGCTGCCCGGGCTCATCAACCCCGAGACCGGCCGTATTCACACCCACTACTCGCAAACCACCGCCGCCACCGGACGCCTCGCCTCCACCGACCCCAATCTGCAGAACATCCCGGTCCGCACCGAGGAGGGACGCCGGATCCGAACCGCGTTCGTGGCGCCGCCCGGCCGGGTGCTGCTCGCCGCCGACTACTCGCAGGTCGAGCTGAGGATCCTCGCCCACCTGTGCGGCGGCGACGGCGGCTTTGCCGAGGCCTTCGCCCGTGGAGTCGACGTCCACGCCGAGACCGCCGCCGGCCTCTTCGACGTGCCGGCCGAGGAGGTCACGCGGGAAATGCGGACCATCGCCAAGGCCGTCAACTTCGGCATCATTTACGGTCAGAGCGCCTTCGGGCTGGCCCAGACCCAGCGCATCTCTCGCGGCGAAGCTGCAGACTACATCAAGCGCTACAAGCAACGCTTTCCGGAGATCGAGGAGTACCGCCAGCGCACCCTGGAAGAGGCCGCCGAGAACGGCTACGTCGAGACTCTCATGGGACGCAAGCGTCCGGTGCCGGATCTTTCGAGCGGCAACTTCGCGGCTCGGGCCGCTGCCGAACGGGTGGCTATCAACACCCCGGTACAGGGCAGTGCCGCCGACCTGATCAAGAAGGCGATGCTGAGGGTGGACGCGCGTCTGCGGACCGAGTTCCCCGGCCAGCTCCTCCTGCTCCAGGTTCACGACGAGCTGCTGCTCGAGGTCGACGAGGACGTGGCCGAGCTCGTCGGCGAAATGGTCAAGGCTGAAATGTGCTCGGCGATGGAGCTCTCCGTGCCCCTCGTGGTCGATTTGGGCACAGGCCGCAACTGGGAGGAAGCGCACTAACCCGGGTAGCGCTTCTCGCTTCGGTGAGTCAGGTGCCACACGTCGCATTGTCATCGTCGCCCTTCTGCCCCGAGAGCGTCAGTGACAATGCGACATGTGGCACCGGAGTCGTCGACGCCCCGAAGCGCGTCTCATTGTCAGTTGACGTCTCCGCCCCGCCGCCGTAGGGTGGCGGGGACAGAACGGTCATCGAGAGGTGCTTGAGGGAAGCCGGTGAGAATCCGGCGCGGCCCCCGCCACTGTAACCGGGGACGGGCCGCTCATGGGCAGCGCGGGGAACCGGGCTGGCCGGCCACTGATCGGTACGATTCGAACGAGTCGACCGGTTGGGAAGGCGAGCGGTTGCGGTCGATCCGGGAGCCAGGAGACCTGCTGTTCTGAAAAGAGAAACGGGAGGTTTCATATGTTCACCAGGATCCGTTCAACCGGTCAAACGATCGCTCTGGCAGCCGTCCTCGGTGTGGGTACCGTGCCGGCTTCCGCCCAGTACCTGACCGGGCCGCCGGCGTCGCCGAGGCCGTCCTTCGCGGACGAGGTCACGGTCACCGCCACCGGTATCGAAACGGAGGTCGACGAGGCGCCGACCGCGGTGAGCGTCGTCACCCGCGACGAGATGGACGACGCTCAGGCCGACCAGGTGGTGGACATGCTGCGCCGGGTCCCGGGTCTCGCGGTCGTCGGATCGGGTGATGCCGGCAAGCTAACGACGGTTTTCACCCGCGGCACAGGCTCGAACCAGACTCTGGTGATGCTCGACGGCGTGCGCCTCAACTCAGCATTCTTCGGCGGCTTCGACTGGAGCCAACTGAGCACGGCCGGCCTGAGCCAGGCGGAGGTCGTGAGGGGGCCGTACTCCGCCCTGTGGGGGGCCGACGCGGTCGGTGGGGTGATCAACCTCCGGCCGCAGCGCGCCCAAGGTGGATTCAACGGTCGCTTCTTCGGGGAGGGCGGTTCCAACAGTTGGCAGCGTCTCGAGGCGGACCTCGGGTGGGGCGGCAAGAACTTCGACATTTATGCCTCCGGGTACGACCGCCAGTCGGACGGCGAGCTCGCCAACTCCGATTTTTCCAGCCGCCAGTTCCTCGTCACCGGAGGAATCAGCTTCGGCAAACTTCGCAGCCGTCTCGGCGTGCTGGTCCAGAACGTGGAGACCGAGACCGGGATCCCGTTCGCGACCCCCGGCGACCCGACCCCCGATAGGCGACAGCAGGGCGAATCGACCCTCATCGCGGTGCCCTTCAGCTGGCACATCGGTCGACGGTGGACCCTCGAACTGATCGGCTCGCAGATCGACACGACCTTCGCGTTCGCTGACCCGAACGATACGTGGGTGACAGAGTCGTCGACCGATACGACATCCACCCAGGCTCGTCTCGCATCGAACCACGACTTCGGCAGCCATACCTTCAGCTGGGGTGGCGAGTGGCGTTCCGACGAGGTCAACGACGCCTCCAACCTCGGTCTCAACCTCGACGCCGAGAAGGTCGAGGTCACGAGCGTATTCCTCCAGGACGTGTGGAACCTCAACCCCGCGTTGCGCATTCTGCTGGGTGTCCGGTGGGACGACGCCGAGCAGTGGGGTTCCGAGACCTCGCCGCGGGCGGACCTGGGGTGGAAGCTGTCAGACGCGATCGAGCTGCGCGTGGGCTACGGGACCGCGTTCCGGCCCCCATCCATCGGCGAGCTCTACTATCCGCTCTCCGGCAACCCGGACCTGGCGGCCGAAACCTCCTCGTCCGCCGACGTCGGGCTCATCTCCACGAACAAAAAAGAAACCTCGCGCTGGGAGCTGACGGTCTTTTCCACCGATCTCGACAACCTGATCGAGTTCGATTTTGCGACGTATCAGAACCACAACATCGGCTCGGCAACGATCCGCGGCGCCGAGATCTCGTGGACCCAGTCGCTCGGGAGGAGGGGCGCATCGTTCATCCAGGCAACGTACCTCGACACCGAGGATGACAACGGCCTACCGTTGTATCGGCGACCAGAGTGGAGCGGCTCGTGGACCGTCCAGGGCAATTTCTCCAAGCATCTGAGCGGCGATCTCACGGTCCTCTATGTCGGGGCCCGGGATGACGTCGACCCGATCACCTTCGAGCGCTCCCAGGCTCCGGGCTACACAACCGGCGACATCGCCCTCGCCTACAGTCTCTGGGACGGAGTTGAAGTTACCGGACGGGTTCTCAATGTGCTCGACAAGGATTATCAAGAGGTGCTCGGCTACCCGGCCCCGGGCCGTCGCTACCTCTTCGGTTTGCGCCTGGGAGTCGACACTCCGGCTCGCTGGCGGGGAACTCCCTGAAAGGTTTGAGTTCTTGGTTTTGAGTTCCCACCCACCCTCCCCCGGGGAAACACAGGTGGTTGCAGGGAAAGCTTAGAATTGAGAACTCAACTCTTAAAACCTGCGTGCGAGCCTGACGTGACTTCGATTCAAACAACATTGACAGTCTGAAACATTGACATCAGGTCTCTGTACGATTAAGGTGGAGACTGTTTGAGATCGTGAATCATTCGCATGAGCGTGTGTTTGAATCTGAAAGGAGCCTGGATATGAAGAAGACATTGATAGTTCTCGGAGTGGCGCTGTGCGCGACTCTGTTGGTCAACCCGGCCCTGGCCTGTGACGGCAAGAACGCCAATTCGGCGAACGACGACGGCGCGACCTGCTCGAAGTCCGCCGTGGCACAGGCGAACAACGAAGATTCCACCTGTTCGAAGTCGGCCGCCAAGGCTGCCTACGCCAAGACCCTCGAGGAGACGGGTTGCGAGAAGACCGCGTGGGCCGCATACCGGAACACCCTGGCTGAGAACGTCTATGCCAAGAGCTATGCCGAAACCGGCTGCAGCGAGGCCGCGCAGAAGGCCGCCTATGATGCAGTGTACGCCGAGACGGGCTGTGAGAAGTCTTCGCAGGCTGCCGCCACCCACGCGGTGGCCCAGGCTTCCTACGATGCGACCTGCGCCAAGACCGGCTGCGCAAAGACCGCCCAGGCGGCCTACGCGAGCGTGACCAAGACTGTCGGCGCCAGCTGTGCGACAGCCAACACCAAGACGGGCTGCGACAAGGGCAATGCCGAGAGTGCAACCGATAAGGTTGCGGATGCCGACGTGAAAGTGGCCTCCAACGAACAGGGTTCCTCGCGCTAAAATCTTTCCGAAGAATGATTTCCCTTGCACCCGGGCACCGCGCTCGGGTGCTTTTTGTTTGTGACCGGGAGCACAGAACATGAACGCCCATGGTGCGACATTGTTCGTGTGGAGGGCAGATGAGGAGAATGAAAGCGATGGCACCGCAACGATCGCGCCGTCTCCGCTTGCTCGAGAGTCTGCGTCGTACGATGAACGAGATCCTGAATGACAGGGTCTATCGGCTGGCTCAGAAACGCGGCCATGGTGCGCCGCAGAACACGAGCTCCATTTATGCCTCGGCGGCCGAAGAGGCCCCCGAGCTACTCGATCAGCTCTTTTTCGTCCACCGCAAGGTCGGTGAAGAGATGGGGGAAGAGATCGATCCCAATGCTCCTGACCGGCTCGACGAGAACCAGCGCAAGGCCATGCTGTCGGCGGTCCGCGCGGCCGTCCATCGATCGCGCGAAATCCTGGAGTCTCGGACCGAGTAACACCGCAGGGAAATTCTTCTTACGCCTGATTTGATGGAAGAGCGGACGCGATCACGTCGCGGACCTGGTTCGACAAGCGCGAGCAGTCGCTGACCATCAATCCCTCGACGGGAATCGGCGGATGAATGATGAGACGCGCGGAACCCGGCATGAGGTCGGAGGTGCCCGCCGGCAGAACGTTTCGCGTGCCGGTCACGGTCAGGGGAAGAATCGGCAGACCAAGGTCGAGCGCCATCCGAAATGCGCCTTTTTTGAATCGCATGAGTCTTCCGCTGCGGCTACGGGTTCCCTCGGGGAAGAACATCACCGAGGTCCCGCCGACAATCCGTTTCTTGGCCTCCTGGAGGGTCGCCATCGCCGCCGCGTGGTTCGAGCGGTCGATGAAGATGTGGCCGAGGCGATCGCACGCCACGCCGATGCCGGGCACCGATCGCAGCTCTTGCTTCATCACCCATTTGAAGTCGACCCCGAGCCAACCGTAAAGGATGAAGATGTCGTATTGGCTCTGGTGGTTTGATACCAGGACGTAGGACTGTTGCTGGTCGATGTGCTCGCGTCCTTCAACCCGCACCCGCATCGGCGTCATGAAGGCCAGGATCCGCGCCCATGGAACGGCACTCAGCCTGCTCGCGGCGCGCGTTGAAGTCACCAGGCTGAGGACGAGGGCCAGGCTCGCCTGAACGGTCGTCACCACACCCACCACCGGTGCGAAAACCAGGTACTTGTAGGGCTGATAAAGCCACCAAAGAGCCGTGCGTTTCCTCATGCAATGTGCATCATATCCAATTCTCGTCCGTCCACGTCAGACGTGGCCGGACGAGAATTGGAGAAAGGGAATGTTATCCTTCCCCGTCCGCGTTTCGCGGCGGAGGCAGAGTGAGCGAGCGTTACTACATCACGACACCGATCTACTACGTCAACGATATGCCCCATATCGGGCACATCTATACGACCGTCATGGCGGATATCTTCGCCCGCTACAAACGGCTGACCGGCGCCAAGGTATGGTTCCTCACCGGAACCGATGAGCACGGCCAGAAGATCGAAAAGGCCGCCGCCGGCCAGGGCATCGAGCCGATTCAGCTTGCCGACCGGGTAGTGGCGCGATACCACTCGTTGTGGGAGACCCTCGAGATCTCGCACGACGATTTCATCCGCACCTCCGAGCCCCGCCATAAGAGGGGCGTCACCGAGATCATCCGCCGCATTACCGCGGCCGGCGACATCTACCAAAGCGAGTACGAGGGCTGGTACCTCGCTGCCGACGAGGCCTTCATCCCCGACTCGCAGGTCGAGGACGGTCATGATATCGAAAGTGGCCGCCCCGTCGAGCGGCTGTCCGAGCCGAGCTACTTCTTCCGCCTCTCCGCCTACCAGGAGCCACTGCTCCGCTGGTACCGGGAAAACCCCGACTGCATCCGACCCCGCACCCGCTATAACGAGGTCCTGAGCTTCGTGGAGAGCGGGCTCCGCGACCTTTCGATCTCCCGCACGTCACTCACATGGGGGGTTCCCTACCCCGGTGACGACGAGCACGTGGTCTATGTCTGGCTCGACGCCCTTACCAACTACGTCTCGGCGCTCGGTTTCGGCTCCGATGACGAAGCCCTGTACAGCGAGGTCTGGCCCGCCACCATGCACCTGGTCGGCAAGGACATCCTGCGTTTTCACTGCGTCTACTGGCCGGCCTTCCTGATGTCGGCCGGACTGCCGCTTCCCAAACAGATCTTCGGCCACGGCTGGTGGCTGCGCGACGAGGCCAAGATGTCGAAGTCGATCGGCAACGTGGTCCGGCCCGACTACCTCATCGAGCGCTTCGGCGCCGATGCGTTGCGCTACTTTCTGGCGCGCGAGATGGCCTTCGGCCAGGACGCATCATTTTCGGATGAAGCCTTCCTCGAGCGATTCAACGCCGACCTCGCCAACGCTCTCGGCAACACCGCCTCGCGCACCCTGTCGATGACCGGCCGCTACCTCGACGGACGGGTTCCCGTGGTTTCAAATGATGGTCCGGTGCCTGCGGCGGCCGCCGCCGCCGTGGCCAGCTACCACAAGCACATGGAGGACTGCGAGCCGAACCGCGCGCTGGAAGGCGCGTGGCAACTGCTCAAGGCTATCGATGTCTCCATCCAGGAGCAACAGCCGTGGGCGCGCGCCAAGGAGGGCGATGCCGGACGCGCCGCCCTCGAGAGCACCCTTTACGTATCGCTCGAGGGACTGCGCATCACGGCGCTGATGATCGAGCCGTTCATGCCCGCAATCGCCAAAAACCTCCGCCATCAGCTCGGCGTCGACGACATGCCCCGTAACTTCGGCGATGCCATCGGCTGGGGCGGATTGGCCGAAGGCACGGCGATCGGCAAGACCGAGCCTCTGTTCCCCCGCGTCGATATCAATGCCTACATCAAGGAGCTGCAGATGGACAGCGCAAAGGAAGAGACCGCAAAAGCCCCGGAGTCCGACGTCCTCTCGATCGACGAGTTCTTCAAGACCAAGCTGGTCGTCGGCACCATCCGAGAGGCGGAGCAGGTCGCGAAGTCGAAGAAGCTCGTGCGGATGATGGTCGATCTCGGCGAGCCCGAGCTGCGGCAGCTTGTGGCCGGCATCGCCGAGCGCTACGAGGCTGCGGACCTGGTCGGCCGCCAGATCGTCGTGGTTGCCAACCTCAAGCCAGCGAAGCTGATGGGTGTCGAATCCCGCGGCATGCTTTTGGCGGCCAACCTGGATGGGGCGCCATACCTATTGGCACCGGATGCGGAAGTGCCGCCCGGTACCGAGGTCAGCTAACCTGTTGTCCTTTTTTTCGGATCGCGCTTGCGAGCGCGAATCCGAAAAAAAGGAGAATGACGGTGGCATATTTCAGCGACGTCGTTCGTGGACCAAGAAGCTATAGGCAAACTCGTTCTTTTCGTCCGCCTCGTGGTGCTCTTCGGACACCAGCTCCCAGTCATCGGGATTGATGTCGGGGAAGAACCTGTCGCCCTCCACTTCGGCTTGGATCCGTGTCAGGTGAATCCGGTCGACGAGGTCGCGGGCAAGGGCGATTCGGTAGATCTGTGACCCGCCGCCGATGAAGGGCTCGTCGTCCTCAGCCGCGAGCTCGAGGGCCTGCTCCACCGAGTGCACCACCTGTGCACCCTCGAGTGCAAAGCGCAGGCTTCGGGTCACAACCACCATCGTCCGACCCGGCAGCGGTTTGCCGACCTCCTCCCAGGTGCGGCGCCCAACGATCAGGTGATGCCCCATTGTGGTGCGTTTGAAGTGCTTGAGGTCGGCCGGCAGATACCACGGCAGACCACCGTCGCGGCCGATGACCCCGTTTGACGACACAGCGACAATCAATGAAACCACCACCGTTACACCGCGATCGGAGCTTTGATGTGGGGGTGGGGGTCGTAGCCCTCGAGCCGGAAGTCTTCGTAACGGAAGTCAAAGATGCTGCCGGGCTCTCGGTCGATGTGCATCGTCGGCAGGGCGCGCGGTTCGCGTTGGAGCTGGGTGCGGGCCTGCTCGACATGGTTACTGTAAAGGTGGACGTCACCAAACGTGTGGACGAACTCGCGCGCCTCGAGACCGCAGACGTAGGCCACCATGATGGTCAAAAGGCTGTAAGAGGCGATGTTGAACGGCACACCCAGAAACAGGTCGGCGCTGCGCTGGTAGAGCTGGCATGAGAGTCCGCCCTCCGCAACCCAGAATTGGAAGAGGCAGTGGCACGGTGGCAGCGCCATCCGCTCGATATCGGCGACATTCCAGGCCGAAACGATATGACGGCGCGAGTCCGGATTGTTGCGGATGCCCTCGATGAGTCGCTCGATCTGGTCGACCCGACCGCCTTGTGGGGTCGGCCACGACCGCCACTGGGAGCCGTAGATCGGGCCGAGATCGCCGTTTTCATCGGCCCACTCGTCCCAGATCGTGACTCCGTGCTGGTGCAGGTAGTCGAGGTTGGTGCCCCCCGCCAGGAACCACAGCAGCTCGTGGATAATCGAACGCAGGTGGAGCCTCTTGGTCGTCAGGGCCGGAAAGCCCTCCCGAAGATCAAAGCGCATCTGATAGCCAAACGTGCTGAGGGTGCCAGTTCCGGTGCGATCGTCCTTCGCCACCCCGTGCTCCAGGATGTGCTCGAGAAGATCCAGGTACTGCCTCATCCGCGCTGCATTCCTGGCGTGACCCAGCCGCTCACCAGCTCGGTCCAGCGGCCCTGCGCCTTGAGCACGACCTCCGCGAGCTCGCGCACCGCACCCCGTCCACCCTCCGCGCCGCACACCAGGTCGCAGGCGGCAATCACCTCCGGGGCTGCATCTGTCGGGCACGCGGCAAAGCCTGCGCGCGCAAGCAGCGGCAGGTCCGGCAGGTCGTCGCCCATGGCCGCGATATCGGAATCTCCAAGTTGGAGAAGCTCTTCCATGCGGTCGAGCTCAGCCAACTTGTCGCTCGAGCCGGTAACGATGAGCTCCGAACGTACCCCGAGCTCGGAGCACCGTGCCAGGACGGCAACACTCGGACGACCGCTGATCACCGCGACCTGGATGCCGGCCCTGAGCAGCAGGCGAACAGCGAGTCCGTCGCGCACCGAGAACCGCTTGTACTCCTCCCCATCACCGGAATAGATCAGGCTTCCGTCGGTGAGGACGCCGTCAACATCGAGCACGACGAGTCGGATCGGTTCGAGCTTCTCGCGGACTTCGACGGGCAAACCACTTGGCATGGCCGCATGCTAGCAGACCGCGCCGCCCATGAGGGGCGCTTTGCCGCATCGGCGACACACGTGCCACCCACGTCTCAATGAGACGAGCGTCCCGCTTCGACGACACCGGTGCCACCTTTCGCATTGTCATCGGCGCGCTCTCGGCCGGAGAGCGAAAATGACAATGCGAAAGGTGGCACCTTGCACACCGAAGCGGGAAGCGCTTGCCGGGTTTACCTCGCCACAGACAATCTGACAATCACCGGATCGTGGTCGCTGGCACGGTCGGCGGCCGGAGACTCGGCGTTGACGTGCACCATCTCGATCTCGACGCCGTCCGCCAGCGAGCCACTCACGAGAACGTGGTCCAGCACCTGCGAGTTGCCGAGGTACACGTAGCTGTACCGATTCTCCAGCGGTAATCGCTTGACCAGGTCCTCGAGGCCCGCCTCCTCCAGGACGCCAAGGGCCTCGGTGTTCTCATAATCGTTGAGGTCGCCGAGGACCACGACGCGGGCGCCCGGGTCGGTCATTACGACCTCCCTGACGAAGTCCGCCACTACGCCCGCCTGCACGGCACGCCGCCGGCTCGAGCCCTCGACCCGCGGCTGGCGGCGCCCGAAGATCGGGTCGTCGCCACCCTTGGACGTCAGGTGGAGATTGACCAGGAAAATCGGCTTGCCGCCAAATCGGAACTCGCCGACCAGCGGTTTCCGGCTGCCACCGCTTCCTCCCTCGCGTGGCCGAAACGCCGGGTTGCCGGGGTCTACCAGACCGGGGCTGCAGTTCAGCGAGAGACCGGCAGCCACCCCGACTGCTGAATCGTTCGGGCAATCCAGGCGATCGACAAAGGCAACCCGCGCGGGGTTGAAGAGGAAGGCGTTGCGGATGTTGGCTCCTGGTTGGCCGCCGTCAGTGTTGTCTTCGGGGTCGATGGACCGAGTTTCGTAACGCGGCCCCCCAGCACTCTCGATCGCCTCGACCAAGCGCTCGAGGGTTCGCTCGGCGGTTACCGTGCCGTCGTCTTCGGGACCCGTATCATCCTGGACTTCCTGCACCGCCAAGATATCCGGCGCACCGAGGTTGGAGGCCACGACGGCGGCGAGCTGTTCAAATCTCGCCTGCTCGGTGATTGCCGACAGATTCTCAAGGTTGAAGGTCGCCACGACGAGATGGGAATCGTCTCCGGTCAGGTTCGACCGCTCGCCGGCAACGCCATTACCATGGGCAGCCGGCAATGGCTCGGTGTTGAGGATCTTGTAACTGCCGAAGCTGTAGTGGAGCACGCCCTCTACTGGGCCGGTCAGCGAGTCGCCAACCTTCAGGTCAGGCGGCCCAGCCACCAGACGATCATCGATCACGATCCGTTGCGGGTTGACGTTGTCCTCGAGCATCCGGACGCCGCCGCGCGTCGTCCTCAGCTCGGCGCTCCGGCCCATGTCAGCCAACACCACGATATCGCCGTGTTGTGAGGTCGGCCCCGCCACCACCGGCTCCTCGACCCGCACCAGCATGCCCTCGAGGCTCTCGAAGGCATCGGCGGCGAATTGGGTGGGATCGAAGGTCTCGAGCCTCGGGGATGCGACGTCGGGCTGCGGAATCATGACTCCTGCCTCGCCAATCAGCACCGGTTGGGGCAGAGCGCCGGCCCCCTGGTTTTCCTTCACCTCGAGACCCGACGCCACCAGGCGGGTCACCGGCAGCTCGAATCCCCACGACCGCTCCTCCACCCGGCCTTCGAGCCGCAGCAGGTCGCCCACATCGACCTTCGGCAGGCCCTCGACAGCGGTCACCAGCATCCCCTCCGAGGTCCGCGGATCATCATCCCCGGGCTTCGGGCTCTGGATCCAGAACGCTTGCCCGGACCGGCTGCCGAGAATGGCAGTGACCATCCCCTCAACTCGCGAAACGCACCGGCCCACCAGGGGCGAGACGTGACCCGCGCCCTGGATCTCGTGAATGCCGGCCTCGCGACGCACCACCACCGGCGACTCCACGCCGGATACCGCGATCAGAAGGATCTGGTTTTTTTGCACCGAGGGCTGGAAGTTGTTGTCCGAGATCAGGACCAACAGCCGGCGACCATCGGCCAGATCGGGACCCAGGGCCATCCCCTCGACGTTGTCAGGCACCACGCCGAGCTCTCCGATATCGGCAACCAGGGTCTTGACGACCGGAACGGCTTTCGGGCCATCCATATTGCGGACGTTATCGACATCTTTGATGTTGGTCGCACCCTCGAGGTCGACCAGGTAGAGCCGCACCCGGTTGCCGACTCCGACCGAGAATGCGCGTTCGACGACCAGTAGCCGCTGATCATCGAGTGCGAGAATCTCGGAGATCCCGTTGGTGCGGAGGGCGGAGGCTGGATGCGGCACGTCCGGCACCGGTTCGACCTCGTAGAGGAACTCGGCGATCGGCCGGCCGCTGGACAGCTCGATCACCAGCAACCGGGCCGGGCTTCCGACGGCGAGGTCGGCTGCCGGGCCGTCCTGGATGAGGGCGTTCTCGGCGGCGACGAAGAGCAGGCTGCCGTCCGGGCTGACGGCGAGCCCCTCGAAGGCCAAGTTGTCGCGCACGCCACGGGTGCCGCCGGCGTCCGGCAGGAAATGCTCCGGCACGTCCTGCGCGCCGTCGAGCGAACCGTCGAGCCCGAATCGCCCGATCAGAGGGTTGATGCCACGGTGGGGCACGCCCTCGGAGGCAACAAACAGAGTGCCGTCCGCGGTCAGGGCGAGGGCCTCGGGATCGAGGTCGCCTCGCGGAAAGGGTGCGCCGTCGTCATCACGCAGAAGGGTTGCGCCGAGAATCGTAGCCGAGACATTCTCACCGTCGAATCGGATCTTGAGGGAGTAGAAACGGGGCGGCGCGAGACTCCCACGATCATCCGAGATCGCATAGAAGAGGTCGCAGCCCGGATCGTAGGTCAGACCCGACAGGCCACCGACCAGGGTCCGGTCAACCTCGAGGTCACCTGGAAGGCTCGTCTCGGCCAGCAACTCGACCGTCAGCTCGGCCTCGGTGGCCGACACCGTGACGGCCGAGAGCAGAATGAGGGCGAGGAACGCCCGTCGGACCCGATTCAGCCTCAATCGAAGGACCACTCGAGCTCGTCGAGCATTTTCTTCTCGGCCGCGGAAATCGAAGCGACGCCGAGGAATCCGCCAGCGGCCTCGGCGATGGCGCGGGCGCGGCCCATGGTGCCGCTCTTGAGGTGTGCTCTGGATCGTTCGCCGAGAGAACCCTTGAGCTCTTCGATGTACCCCTTCCAGACCTCGAGTAGCTTGGAGTCAGGTTTCGTCTGCAGCCAGTTCCTGAGGAGATTGCAGGTCGGGCTACCTTCTTCGACTCCACTTTCAACGGCGGCCCTGATGATAGCGTCGCGTTCCTTCGGCTGGATTTCGCCGTCGGCCCACGCCACCTCGACCAGGGGAACCAGGGAGAAGGCGACCAGGGTCTCGGGCTCGACTTCGAGATCGACAAGCGCACTGATGATCTCGTCATTTTCGATATTGAGATACTCCCGGAACTCTTTCTTCTTCTCCTCGCGCGCGCTCGCGGCACGCAGCTCTTGCAGGATACGCTCGTTCTCTTTTGCGAAGAAGCTGTCCTCAAGAGCCCTGGCTTTGGCCTTCAAGCCTTTCACGTGTTCAGTGCCTTTCATGGGTGCCGTCTCCTTCGGCGGTGGGTGTCGGGGCAGCTCGTCTCGCCGCCGATGGTGATTATGCCATGATCTCTTTGCTCCGGCACCCTGGTGCCGGAGCAAAGAGATGCGTAGAATACGCCGGGTCTGTTGAGAAGCGGGCTTCGAGAGGAGATCATGGCCGAGCACACGTACCAACCGTCAGTCATCGAGCCCAAGTGGCAGGACATCTGGGCCGAGCGCCACACCTTCCGGACACCGTCCGACCCCGAGGAGCTGCGTTCGAAGCCCAAGTACTACGTGCTCGACATGTTCCCCTACCCCTCGGGTGCAGGCCTCCACGTTGGCCACCCCGAGGGTTACACCGCGACCGACGTGATGGCGCGCATGAAGCGCGCTCAGGGTTTCAACGTCCTCCATCCGATGGGTTGGGACGCCTTCGGGCTGCCCGCCGAACGAGCCGCGATGCGTGAGGGTCTGCACCCGGCAGTCATCACCGAACGCAACGTCGACATCTTCCGCAAGCAGATCCAACGCCTCGGATTCAGCTATGACTGGGACCGCGAGGTCAACACCTCCTCGCCCGACTACTACCGGTGGACGCAGTGGATCTTCCTCCAGCTCTACAAAAAGGGCCTCGCCTACATGGCGGACGTTCCGGTCAACTGGTGTCCGGCGCTCGGTACCGTGCTCGCCAACGAGGAGGTCAAGGACGGCGCCTACGTCGAGACCGGCGATCCGGTCGAGCGGCGCCTGATGCGGCAGTGGATGCTCAAGATCACCGAGTACGCCGAACGTCTCCTCGACGATCTCGAGCTGGTCGACTGGCCGGAGAGCGTCAAGGAGATGCAACGTAATTGGATCGGCAAGAGCCAGGGCGCCGACGTTGTCTTCCGGATTGACGGCAGCGACAAGGACTTCACCGTTTTTACGACCCGCCCCGACACTCTCTTCGGCGCCACCTACTGCGTCTTTGCCCCCGAGCACCCGATGGTCGCCGAGATGACGACCGAAGAACTGCGGGACGCGGTCGAGGCCTATGTGGCTGATGCGGCGCAGAAGACCGACCTCGACCGCACAGATCTCGCCAAGGGCAAGACCGGCGTCTTTACCGGAGCGTTCGCCATCAATCCGGTCAACGACGAGAAGATCCCGATCTGGGTCGCGGACTATGTGCTGATGGGTTACGGCACCGGCGCCATCATGGCGGTTCCGGGCCACGACGAACGCGACCACGAGTTCGCGCGTGAGTATGACCTGCCGATCGTCGAGGTTGTGTCGGGCTCGGATGTCCCTATCGAAGAGGCGGCCTTTATCGACAACATCGACGGCGTGCTGGTGAACTCGACCGGCAAGGACGGCTTTTCGATCGACGGCCTCAAGGTGCCGGACGCCATCGCCAAGATCACGGCCTGGCTGTCCGAGCGCGGCCTCGGCGAGGGGCGGGTCCAGTACCGGCTCCGCGACTGGCTCTTTTCCCGCCAGCGCTACTGGGGCGAACCCTTTCCGGTCGTCCACACCGACGACGGTGAGGTCGTGCCTTTGCCCGATGATGTGCTGCCGGTCGAGCTGCCCGTGATCGACGAGTACAAGCCGACTGACGATGGCCGCCCGCCGTTGGCGCGCGCCGGGGATGACTGGCTGCGGATCGAGCTGCCCGACGGCCGCGCAGCGACCCGTGAGACCAACACGATGCCACAATGGGCGGGCTCGTGTTGGTACTACCTCCGCTATCTCGATCCCCACAACGACCGGAAGGCGTGGTCTGCCGAAGCCGAGAACTACTGGATGCCGATCGACCTCTACGTCGGCGGCGTCGAGCACGCGGTGCTCCACCTGCTCTACGCCCGCTTCTGGCACAAGGTGCTGTATGACTGCGGCTATGTTCACACAAAGGAACCGTTCACCAAGCTCTTCAACCAGGGGATGATCCTCGCCTACTCCTTCCGCGACGCGAACGGCAAGTACTACCACCCGTCGGAGGCGGAGGAAGGGAACGGACATTATTTCCTCAAGGGCAGTGAGGTCGAGCTCGAGGCCCAGGTCGAGAAGATGTCCAAATCGAAGCTCAACGTCGTCAACCCGGACGAGGTGATCACGGCCTACGGCGCCGACGCCATGCGCCTATACGAGCTCTTCATGGGCCCGCTCGAGGTGCAGAAACCATGGCAAATGAAGGACGTCGAGGGCGTCAACCGTTTTCTACAGCGGGTCTGGCGACTCGTGGTCGACGAAAAAACCGGCGGTCTCAACACCAAGCTGTCCAACACACCGGCCTCGTTGGAGCCGGACCTCCAACGTTCCCTTCACAAGACAATCCGGAAGATCACCTCGGACACCGAGGCCCTGCAGATGAACACCGCCATCGCACAGATGATGATCTTCACCAACGACGCCACCAGCGGCGCAACCCTGCCGCGTGAGATCGTCGGAGCATTCTTGCGCCTGCTTTCGCCCTACGCACCCCACATCTGTGAAGAGCTCTGGCAGCGCCTCGGCGAGGACGAGCTCATCGCCCATGCCGAGTGGCCGAGCTGGGACCCCGAGCTGGCCCGGGACGAGACGATCACGATCGTCGTTCAGGTCAACGGCAAGAAGCGCGACGAGCTGCAGGTTTCGCGGGACACCGAGAAAGACGAGCTCGAGCGCCTCGCCCTGGCCTCGGAGAATGCGCAGAGGTTCATCGCCGGCAAGCAGCCGAAGAAGATCATCGTCGTCCCCGGCAGGCTTGTCAATATCGTTGTATAGGGCTCAGTTTTGAGTCCTCAGTGTTGAGTTTTGAGTTGTTGGGGGCCCCAAAAATTCACGGGCTGGTGGCGGTCGACTCAAGACTCATAACTCAACTCTCAGGACTCATCCATCCCTGGACCCTTTTCCCCGTTATCCCTTGCACCTCGCGCGCCGATTATCGCAACGGTAGAGTGATACCAACCTCGAGGCCGCAGTCGGGATGGTTGCGGGCGGTGACGGTTCCGCGATGGACCTCGACCGCGCGGCGGGCGATGGCGAGGCCGAGTCCGGCGCCCCCGGTCGCGCGCTCGCGTGCATCTGCTACGCGCGAGAAGGGCTCGAAGAGAGTCTCGAGATGGTCATCGGGAACGCCGGGACCGTGGTCGCGGATCGTGATCACGGCTTCCGCCCCGCCACAATCGATCGACACTTCGACTGCAGTGCCCTCGGCGGTGTGGCGAACGGCGTTGCGGAGCACATTGTCGAACGCACTTCTGATGAGTGAGCGATGGCCTCGCATCGGACAACGGGGTTCTGTGTACAGCTCGACCGACCGATTGGTGGAGGAGGCCTCGAAGGAGGCATCGTCGACCACCTCGTTGAGAAGCTCGCCAAGGTCGAAATCCACCGCTTCGGCGTCCGGCGCTCGAGCCTCGAGGCGTTCCAGAAGGAGAAGCTGGCCGATCAGGTCGTCGAGCCGACCGGTCTCGCGCTCGATACGATCGAGGGCCGCCGCCGCCTGGGCGCCTTCGCGATTGCGGGCGAGCTGAAGGGCCACCGTCAGCCTCGCGAGCGGCGATCGCAGCTCGTGCGAAACGTCTCGCAGCAGGCGTCGCTGGGAGCCGACCAGGTTTTCGAGACGGCCGGCCATGGCGTCGAAGTCGCGCGCCAGCGCCCCGATCTCGTCGTGTCGGCGGTCGACCGGAGGCCCGACCCGCGCCGTCAGGTCGCCCGCGCTGAGGCGCTGGGTTGCGCGCCGCAGCCCTCCGACCGGGCCTGACAGGTACCGCGCGAGCCACAGGCTGAGGGCCCCGACCACCACCGCCAGCAGCGCTAGGCGCCACCACAGGGCCTCCGGCTCCAGCAGATCGATCGGGCGGGGGGGGCGGTGGAGTGCGCCGACGACGACCAGCGGTCGACCCTCCGGATCGGTGGCCGGCTGCGCCACCAGGTGAAGTCCACCGCGGCGCACCGACTCCTCGGCCCCGCTCGCCGCCACCCGCAGCGCGAGCTCGACGACCTGATCGGGGGCCTCCCTCTGGGCGATCTCCCGACCCTCGAGGTCAAAGACGAAGAGGTCGAACCCTCGCGGTCCGTGCCCCCCCGGGGCGTGCGGCGGAGATTCATCGGGGGTGCCGTCGGCGATCCGTTGCGCGGCCCGCTGTACCCGCTCGCTGGCCCAGCTCTCGGCCCCTTGTTGCCAGCGGTCGATGCGTGGTCGCGACTGTGTGAAGAAGGGCGAGGTGACCACAAGCAGGACCCCGAGCACCACCATCGCCAGCCAGAACCAGAGGAAGATGCGCAGGAACAAACTCTTCACAGCGTCACTCGATTTCGAATTTCGGATTTCGGATTTCGGAAATGCCGCCCACGCACCCAGATACAAGATGCAAGGCCGTCCTCCCACCCAATCGGATTCTGGATACTGAAAATCGGCTTCGGGTGGGTGGGCGGTAACTCACAACTCAAAACTCATAACTCACGGCGAAGCCGTGCTGGGTTTGACGTACAAATACCCAACGCCACGAACCGTCTTGATCCGTTCTCCTCCACCTGGCAACGGGCCGAGCTTGCGGCGAAGATTCGAAAGGTGGACGTCGAGGCTGCGGTCAAAGGCCGATGCGCGGCGACCCAGGGCCCGACGCGAAAGCTCGTCGCGGCTGACCACAGTTCCGGCGGCACGCACCAGTGTTTCGAGGACCGCGAACTCGGCGCCGGTGAGATCGACCTCTCCAGCGGAGCAACGGACCTGCCGTGACCCGATATCCATCTCCAGATCGTCGACCATCACCACCGGCGACTCATCGCCCGCCTCGGCCGGTCCCGCCGTACGGCGGAGAATTGCGCGGATGCGGGCGACCAGCTCACGAGGATTGAACGGCTTCGGAAGATAATCGTCGGCTCCCATCTCGAGACCGACGATCCGATCCACCTCCTCGCCGCGGGCTGTGAGCATGATGACAGGCACCTTCGAGGTCGTGCGGATCTTGCTCAGGACAGCGAAGCCGCCAAGCTCCGGCAACATGACGTCGAGAATCATGAGGTCGGGATCGTCGGCCCGGCAGCGCTCGACGCCGGTGACACCATCGTGGACGGATACCGCATGGAATCCCTCGTCCTCGAGGTACTCGGTGACCAGCTCGCAGAGTTCAACGTCGTCGTCAACGATCAGTATCTTCGCCACACAGCGATCCTATCAGTCTGCAGAATACCTTGACGTTTCTTTAGACTCGCCATGCGTTTCCTTGCGCAAGAAGGTCAACAATAAAGGCGTCGCGGTCGTTCCACATCACGACTGAACACGCCGCGCAAGCGGCAACCAACGGAGGTAGACATGAAAGCACGACACATCATCCTGACAATGGCGGCCATCGCGGTTCTCGCCGCACCGGCTGCGGTTCTCGCGCAGCAGGGTCCTGGGCCCGGCGATGGCAGCGGCCCCGGCTGGGGCGGCGGGCCCGGGCCGCATGGCGGAGGACCGGGTTGGTTTGGCAACCCTGAGGGCAGCGACGGGCTGCGTTTCCTCGAGCACATGTTGCCACGCCTGGCAGAGGAGCTCGGCTTGAGCGACGAACAGCTCAACGAGATCCACACCATCGTCGACGCGGCACGGCCGGAGATCGAAGGGTATGTTGAGCAGCTGCGGGCCAATCGAGAGGCCTACCTCGCGGCAAACGATGACCCAACGGTCTTTGATGAAGCAGCTTTCAAAACGCATGCGGATGCCCAGCACGAAATACAGGTCGATCTCATGGTGTTGGTTGGACAGACCAAGGCCAAGGTCTTCCAAGTCCTCACGCCGGAGCAGCGCGACCAGCTCGAGGAAATGCGCGGCAGCTTTGGCAAGAAGATGTTCCGCCGGGGTGGCGGGCGCCGTCCATCCTGATATATGCTCCTCCCCCTCCTGCGCGGCGGCCGAAAGGTCGCCGCGCGCCTTTAGAGATAGGAGATTTCGATGAAGACTTCCGTTCTGTGTGTAGCTTTGTTCGTTTCGCTCACCGTCGTCGGCTTTGGCCCAGATTCGGAAGCAGCGGAAAAGATCAAGAGCACACCCGCCGGTGACAGCATCGTGCTCGACGGCGACCCCTCCGACTGGGAGGGGTTTCCCATCGCCTACCTCGAGGACACCCTTCACGTCATGGCAATCGCCCACGACGATTCCAATATCTATCTGATGTATCGCTTTGCCGACCAGAGGCTGGCCCGGCGGCTCTTGATGCGTGGCGTCACCTTGTGGATCAACGGCGATGGCAAGACCAAGAAGAAGAACGAGGAGTTCGCCGTGCGATATCCTGGGTCCGAGCAGATCGCCGAGCAGTTCGAGGACGAGGACCCCCGGGAGGAACGGTATCGAGCCGAAACCGATGGATCAGACACGTTCGGCGGTGACGGCCCGCCTCCCTTGCTCGCCAGCATGCGCCAGGTGCCGGGCCAGCTGACTGTAATCCGGAAGGGAATGAAAGAGACGGGAGACGAGAATGGCGCCGCTGGTCCGACCGCTGCTTCCTCCTTCAACGAGGGTGTCTTCTGCTACGAACTGAAGATCCCGATCGCCGATATCGGCGGCAAGATCGCCGACGCGAGCCCTGCGGAGAAACGCCTGGTGGCGATCGGCGTCCAGATCGGTGGCATGACCGAGGCTGAAATGGAAACCATGCAGGCGGCGATGAAGGAGAAGATGGGCGGCATGGGCGGCCATCCGCCGAGCGGCGGTATGAGCGGCGGCCCACCGAGCGGGATGGGCGGTGGCGGCCTCGGAAGCATGGGCGGTGGTATAGGCGGAATGGGAGGCGGTCGCGGTGGAGGCGGAATGGGCGGTGATGGCGGAGACATGCGTCATCGAATGGACCCTGAAATCGAGTGGCTGTCCGTCACCCTGCCAGCGGGCGCCTAAGGAAACCAACGCCATGAATGTCAAGAACTCCAAACGAAACGATTTCGAATCACGCATCGTAGCTCAGACGGCCATGCTGCTTCTCGCCGTCTTCGGCCTCGTCGTGCTCGCGGCGTTCAGGGGCTAGATGGGGTCGCAGCGGAGACTGGATACACAGAGTTTGACGCACCCGGGTCCTGAAGAAACACCCCCACCCGTTGCAGGAACCCGGGTGCGCACCTCTTGTTCCCGGGAAGATCCTTTGCAGGTCGGAACATCCATGATTCAATGACGCGGCTCCAAAGAGGAAGGCAGAAACGGCAATGAAGGTCAACCCGATCATCCGCTTTGCGGTCGAGCGCCGGGTCACGATGGCCATGGCGGTGCTCGGCGTGCTGGTGCTCGGCTGGCTGTCGCTGACCCGGCTGCCGTTGGAGTTCCTGCCGACGTTCTCGTCATCCTATATCTCGGTCAACGCCCCCTACCCCTCGTCGTCGCCCGCCGAGACCGAGCGGCGTATCGTGCGGCCGCTCGAAGACAGTCTGGGTACCATCAACGGCGTCGAGACTCTGACCGCGAACTCCACCTCGAGCTCGGGCAGCGTCAGCCTCCGTTTTGTCGACGGCACCGACATGGACCTCGCAGCGGTCGACGTCCGTGACCGGGTCGACCGGGTCCGCCACCGGCTCCCCGCCGACCTCGAGCGCGTCGACATCCGTCGCTTCCAGAGCTCCGACCGGCCGGTCATGCGCTTCCAGATCAGCGCCGACTGGCCGCGCGAGCGTCTCTACCGCTTTACCGAGGACGTGATCGTCCGCCGGCTACAGCGGCTGGAAGGGGTCGCCGATGTCGAGGTCCGCGGCGTCGAGGTTCAGGAGGTGCAGATCAACCTCATCCCCGACCGCCTTGCGGCCCTCGGGATCGACGTCCGCAAGGTCGCGGCGGTCATCCGCGCGAACCACGAGACGGCTTCTGTCGGCACGGTGCGCGACGGCTCGCGCGTCTGGTTCGTGCGCGTCGACGGCAAGCTCAAAAACCTCGACGAGATCCGTGCCCTGCCCCTCGGCGGCGGCCTCCGGCTCGGCGACGTCGCCGATGTGGACATGGCCTATCCCGAGCAGGAGGAGTGGGACTTTCTCAACGGCCAGGAAGCGCTCAACGTGCGCCTCTACAAGGCCTCCACCGCCAACCTCCTGGCGATGATCGACGGCGCGAAGGCCGAAATCGAGGCGATTCTCGAGCTACCCGCCGCGGCCGGCCTGCACGTCAACATCTATCGCGACGACTCCGCGGACGTGCGCAACGGCATCGGAGAGCTGCGCAACACCGGTCTGCTCGGCGGCGCGCTGGCGGTACTTTTCATGTACCTCTTCCTGCGCCGCGTTCGCAGCACTCTGCTGGTGGCGATCGCAATCCCGGTGTCGGTGGTTGTGACCTTCGTCTTCATGTACCTGTCGCGGCAGGCCGGGTGGACCGACTTGACGCTCAACATCATGTCGCTTATGGGGTTGATGCTCTCCATCGGCATGCTGGTGGACAACTCCATCGTGGTCATCGAGTCGATCTTCCGCCACCACGAGGAGCTCGGCGAGGACGCACGCACCGCGACCCTCTGCGGCGCCTCCGAAGTGGCCTTGCCGATCGCCGCCTCGACCCTGACCACGATGTGCGTCTTCCTGCCGATGATCTTCCTGCCGTCGGGCGGTCGTTTCGCGATCTTCATGACCAACATTGGCTTGACCGTGGTGGTGGTCATGGCCGCCTCGCTGGTGGTCGCCGTCACCGTGGTGCCGATGGTGGCGGCGAGGATCCTCGGCGGTGAGCGCCCCCACGAGGGCGGTCTGTGGAGCCGCATCTCAGCCACGTACGCTCGATCCCTCGCCTTCATGCTGCGACACCGGCTCGCCTTCGCGATCGCGGTCGTGCTGGCTCTGGTCGGCTCGTGGTACCTCTACCAGCGAATCGAGCGGACCCTTTCCGCCCCGTCCTACGAACGCCAGATCAGCATCGTGGTCGACACCCCGAAGAGCTACTCGATCGAGCAGAAGCGGGTCCTCTATGACGAGGTCTTCGCGCTGCTCGACCAGCACCGTGAGGAGCTCGAGATCGCCAACATCACCCACACGTTTCGGCGAGGGAGCGGCCGTTCCCGCGGATGGTCCAGGGACAACCGCTTCGATATCTACCTCGTCGACGAGGAGCAAGGGCGGCTCGACACCTCTACCATTCGCGACCGGATCGAGGCCCTGCTGCCCACCCGCGCCGGCGTGACCTTCACACTGTCACGGTCGATGCGCGGCCACTCAGGTTCGGGATCGAGCATCGAGGTGCAGATCCGCGGCGACCGCTCCGAGATCCTCGAGATCCTCGCCGATCGGGCGGTGGCGGCGCTGCGGGCCCTGGCCGGCGTCCGCGACGCCGACTCGTCGCTCGAAAGCGGAGACGTCGAGGTACTGGTGCGCCCCGACCGAGAACGCACCCTGGCAGCAGGTCTGTCGTCGCAATCGGTGGCCCAGAGCGTGTCGTCGGCCCTGTCGTCACGAGCGGTGACCTACTTCGAGGTCGAGGACCGCGAGCTCGACGTGGTCGTGCAGCACCGCGAACAGGACCGGCAGACCCTCGACCAGCTGAAAAAGCTGCCGCTCACCTTCGGCTCGAGCAAGCACGCTATCGGCACCGTGGCCGACTTCGACACCGCGCGCGGGGCGCGCTCGATCGAACGGGTGGACCGCAGCTCGACCGTCACCATCACCGCCGACACCGCTTCGGGCACGCCTTCGTTCGTCGCCCAGCGGATGGCCCAACAGGCCGTCGACGGGCTCAACCTGCCGGCCGGCTACGAAGTAGTGGAGGGAGAGGACTGGATGAGCGGCGAGCAGGACGCCGCCAGCGCATTGTTCCTGCTGGCCTTCGCGCTGGTGCTGATCTACATGGTGATGGCGTCGCTCTTCGAGAGCTTCGCCCAGCCCTTCACGATTATGTTCTCGGTGCCCTTCGCCTTCATCGGCGTCGGCCTCATCATGACCCTGACCGGCCAGGCGCGTTCGTCGAGCTCGGACATGGGTCTCATCCTCCTCGCCGGCATCGTCGTCAACAACGCGATCGTGCTTGTGGACCACATCAACCAGCTCCGCCAGCAGGGCCTGCCCCGCGATGAGGCGATCATCCTCGGCGGCCGCCACCGTCTGCGCCCCATCTTGATGACCGCCATGACAACGGTGCTCGGGCTGTCACCCATGGTGGCCGGCTACTTCCTGCCGAGCTTCTTCGGCGCACCCGACGGCCGCGCCGCATTTTGGGCACCGATCGGTCTGGTCATCCTCGGCGGGCTGACCATGTCCACATTCCTCACGGTCATGGTGATCCCGACCGTCTACTCCCTGATCGACGACCTCAGCGTCTTCGTCCGGCGCATCGCGGTGGAGGTCCTGCGCGGCTCGTCGCGAACTGTCCCTGTGCCCGCATATCCCGGCGGAGCCCAATGGGCGAAGCCGGATGCCGTCTCCGTGCCCGCCAGCAGCCCCGAATCCACTCAAGGAAAATATTCCCAGTGAAAATCAAACAGATCACCACTATCTCTGCGTCCTTTCTCATGGTTCTCACCCTCTCCGCATGCGACGGATCCTCCGGCGACGCCGGGGGCCGCACCGACGGTGGTCGCCCGAACGCGATGGGCGACCCGATGGAGGTCGGCGCGCCCGCCGCGGCGGTGCCGGTGCGGGTGCAGCGCGTTCTTCGCCGATCCATCTCGCAGTACCTGCAGACCAACGGCACGCTCGAGGCCGAAAACGAGGTCGATATTGTCGCCCGCACCTCCGGCCCGGTGACCGAGATCCTGACTGAGGAAGGTCAGATGGTTCGCGCAGGTCAGCTGATGGCGCGCATCGATGACCGGGAGCCGAAGAACCAGGCCGCGATCGCGCGGGTCGCCCGCGACGAGGCGCAGCTCGCCTTCGACCGCACCCAGGCCTCGTGGAACGAAGGGCTGGTGAGTCGCGAGGCTTACGACAGCGCGATATCGAAGTTGGCCGCGGCGCAGGCGCAGCTAGAGAGCGCCGAGATCCAGCTCGCCTACACCGAGATCCGCGCTCCGTTCGACGCCCAGGTGGTGACGCGGGACATCAAGCTCGCACAGTACGTGACTTCCGGCGCGCGATTGTTTCGGATCTCAGACTTCACGCCCCTCCTGTGCCGGGTCGAGGTGCCCGAGAAGGACCTGCCACGAGTGCGGATCGGACAGACCGCCCACCTCGAGGTCGAGGCCTACCCTGGTCAGCAGTTCCCGGCCTCCGTCTCGCGGCTGCGGCCGACCGTCGACCCCGCCTCGGGCACCTTCACCGTCACCCTCGAGGTGGCTGCGCAGGGCAAGCTGCGACCCGGCATGTTCGCTTCGGTGTACCTGGAGACCGAGACCCGTGAAAACGTGCTCGCGATTCCGCGCGACGCGCTCGTACTCGATTCACTGGGCGACACGGTCTACGTCATGGTCGACGGCGTCGCCGAGCGGCGGGAGGTACGCCTCGGCCTGCGCGACGAAGACTCGGTGGAGGTCGTCGATGGGCTCGCGGGCGGTGAGCAGCTGATCGTGCTTGGCCAGGAAGGCCTCGCCGACGGCACGCCGGTGGAGGTCCTTGGCGATGCGCCGCCCGCCGCGTCCACCGTGGAGGCCGCGGGACCGCCGCCGGAGGCCATCGAGGCGATGCGGCAGCGGATGAAGGAGCGCGGGATGTCGGACGAGGAGATCGAGCAACGCCTGCAAGAGATGCGTGATGGTGGCGGCCGGGGGGGCGGCATGCGACAAGTGGGCGTGAGTGAGATACCGCCCTTCTTGGCGCAACGGATCAAAGAGGCGTCGCCCGAGGAGCTCGAAGGCATCAAGGAACGGATGAAGCAGTTCGGCCTTTCCGACGAACGCATCGAGGAGATCATCAAGCAGATCCGCGAAAACGGCGGGGACGCGAATTGAACCACAAAGACACGAAGACACGAAGTACGCACCAAGTTTTTCTTAACCTGGCGATGACTGACATCGAAACGTCTGGGGATTTCGACGCCAGGTCAGAATTCTTCTTTGTGAAGACCTTTGTGCCTTTGTGCCTTCGTGGTTCAAAAGCGGTCGCCGAATCGGGGCAGCCAGAATGAAGATTGTCGATCTTTCGATCCGACGCCCGGTGACGGTCTTCATATTCGCGGTGGCGGCGGTGGTCTTCGGGATCGTTGCCTTCCGCAACCTCGCGGTCAATCTGCTGCCCGACATCACCTACCCGTCGCTGACTATCCGCACCACCTACGAGGGCACGGCACCGGTCGAGATCGAGTCACTGCTGACACGGCCAATTGAAAATGCGGTCGGTGTCGTCAACAACGTGGTCCGCGTCACGTCCTCGTCGCGCGCGGACGTGTCCGAGGTGACCCTCGAGTTTGCATGGGACACCGACATGGACTTCGCCTCCCTCGACGTGCGCGACCGCCTCGACCGGGTGCGGCTGCCTCTCGAGGCCGAGCCGCCGATCCTGTTGCGCTTCGACCCGTCGCTCGATCCCATCATGCGTGTCGGCCTTCACGGTTCCGACGATCTCGCGCAGCTTCGTTTCATGGCCGAGGAGGACCTCAAGCGCGCCTTCGAGCGCATCGACGGAGTCGCCGCAGCGGTGGTTTCTGGGGGGCTCGAGGAGGAGATCCAGGTCGAGCTCGACGAGCGCAAGCTGACGGCGCTCGGACTGTCGGTAGGTCAGGTGGCGAGCCGGCTGGCGGCGGAAAACGTCAACATCACCGGCGGAACGCTGCGTGACGGCCGCACCGAGTACCTGGTCCGGACCCTCAATGAGTTCGTACGGCCGGAAGACATGCGATCCATCGTCGTGCAGCGCAGCGGCCAAGCGATCATTCGTCTGTCGGACGTGGCGCGGGTCTATACCGGCCACAAGGAACGCGAGATCATCACCCGCATCAACGGCGACGAGTCGGTGGAGCTGGCGATCTACAAGGAGGGTGGCACCAACACCGTGACCGTCTCTGATGCCGTCACCCGGCGCCTGGACGAGCTTCGTGCGGAGATCGCCAGGGTCGACCCTGCTTTGCGGATCGACATCATCACCGACCAGGCGCGATACATCCGGCAGGCGGTCCGCGAGGTTCTCGAGACCGCTCTCTTCGGTGGCCTGTTGGCGGTCCTGGTGCTCTACCTCTTCCTGCGCTCGGTCAAGAACACGCTCATTATCTCGATTTCGATCCCGGTGTCGGTGGTCGCCACGTTCTTCCTCATGTATGTGGCCGGGATTTCGCTCAACATCATGTCATTGGGCGGTCTCACCCTCGGTGTCGGGCTGCTTGTCGACAACGCGATCGTCGTATTGGAGGCGGTGCAGCGCAAGCGGGACGACGGCCTTGACGTCGTCGAGGCGGCGCGGATCGGCACCTCGGAGGTCGGGCGCGCCATCACCGCCTCGACCCTGACAACGATCTGCGTCTTCGTGCCCATCGTCTTCGTCGAAGGAGTCGCCGCGCAGCTCTTCCGCGACCAGGCCCTCACCGTCGCCTTTTCGCTGATGGTGTCGTTGGTCGTGGCACTGACCGTCATTCCGATGCTCGCCTCACGCCGTCTCGACCCCGCACATGCGGTTTCGACGGGAAGCGGGGACACACCGCAGCCCGCGCCTCTCCGGTGGCTCGGCGTGGCGGTCTTCACAGTCACCACACGGATCCTCGGGGCGGCGCTGGTTGTCGTCCGAGTGATCGGCCGCACGAGCGGCGCCATCCTGAAACCGATCCTCGACCTCTTCGACCGCGCGCTGGCGGCCACCGCCGCCGGTTACTCGCGGGCGATCTCGCGCGTCCTCGGACGCCCGCTGGCGGTGGTCGGCGTGACGGTGATCCTGCTCGTGGGCAGTCTCGGCCTCTACCGCTCCCTCGGTTCGGAGCTCATCCCCGAGCTCGTGCAGGGCGAATTCTACGCCGACCTCGAGCTGCCGCCGGGGACCCGACTCGAGGTCACCGACCGCAAGCTCCTCGACCTCACCGAGACCGCCGACACCATCGCCGGCCTGAAGACTGTCTACACCATCGCCGGCACTTCCAACGAGCAGGGAGGCACCGCTGGTGAGCTCCGCGAGTACCTCGGCCAGATCACGATCACCCTCGAACCGCCGGTGTCGCGGGAGGCCGAGGACGCGGCCATGTTGCAACTGCGCCAGGCCGTCGATGCCGAAAACCTGGCGTTGCAACACGGCAACGAGCTCGAGGCGGGCCGGCGGCCCGCGCTGGTGGCACGCTTTGGCAGGCCCTCGTACTTCAGCTTCAAAACCGCCATCGAGGTCGAGGTACGCGGGTTCAACCTCGAGCTCCTGGAGCGGCTGGCGGCGGAGGTCGTGGCAAGGATGCAAGCCATCGAGGGCCTGACCGATATCAGCGCCTCCACCGAGGGCGGCCACCCCGAGCTCCAGGTGCGGCTCGACCGAGACCGCCTCGCCGCCTACGGGCTCGGGATCGATGACGTGGCGGCGGTGCTGCGCGGCATGGTGCAGGGGGACGTGGCGACCGACATCACTCGGACCGACCGCACCATCGACATCCGGGTGCGCGCCGCCGAGCGCTTTCGCTCGTCCGCCGAGGCTCTTGCAAACTTGACCGTGACCCAGGTCGGCGGCACCTCCATCCCGCTGTCGGCGGTTGCCGAGGTGCTCGAACTCGAGGGCCCGGCCGAGATCCGCCGCGCAGACGGCACCCGCGTCGCCAGCATCACCGCCAACCTCGCCGACCGCGACCTCGGATCGGTGACCGCCGACATCCGTCGCGCGCTCGAGGGTATGAGCTGGCCGTCGGGGTACGACTGGCGTCTCGGCGGCCAGGAGGAGGAGATGGCCACGTCATTCGCGTCCATGCGGCTCGCCTTCGGGCTCGCCGTGTTTATGGTCTACCTGGTGATGGCGTCGCAGTTCGAGAGCCTGCTCCATCCCTTCGTCATCATGTTCTCGGTCCCGTTCGCGGTCATCGGCGTCCTCACCACGATGTGGCTGTTCGGGGTGACCGTCAGCGTCGTATCGTTGATCGGCTTCATCCTGCTCGCGGGCATAGCGGTCAACGGCGCGATCGTCCTCGTCGACTACGCCAACCAGCTGCGGCGCCAGGGCCTCGGCAAGCTCGAGGCGCTGGCACAGGCCGGCCGCGTCCGGATGCGCCCGATCCTGATGACGAGCTTGACGACGATTTTCGGGCTCCTACCAATGGCTCTCGGCCTCGGTGAGGGCGCCGAGCTGCGCACGCCGATGGCATTGACGGTGATCGGTGGGATGATGACCTCCACGTTGCTGACTCTACTGGTGGTCCCGGCGGTGTACGCGATCCTCGACAGGCGGTCGTAGCCCCGCAAGCGCTTCTCGCTTCGGCGAGAAAGGTGCCACCCGTCGCATTGTTTCACTGAGGTGCGCGTTGAGGCTTCGACGACACAGGTGCCACATTTCGCATTGTTTGCCCGAGAGGCTTGAACTGGCCGAAATGCGCGGAGATCAAACAATGCGAAGTGTGGCACCATCCCCGCCGATGCCTCATCGCGCGCCTCATTGGAGGAGTGGCACCTGTGTCGTCGACGCGGCCTCGTGCTTCCGAAACGGTGTCGTCTGGGATCGATGGATGTTGACCCGCCGCCATCGTCGTGCTATACGCATATGCGCATAGGAGGACCCGTGCCACGCGATCGTTCCACCGTCCGTCGAATCCTGATCCGCCAATTGCTGGCGGAGCGTGAGATCTCCAGCCAGAGCGGGCTCGCCAAGCTGTTGGGCGAGGCGGGTCATCCGGTTACCCAATCGACGGTCTCACGGGACCTCACCGAGCTCGGCGCCACCAAGGCGGACGAGGGCACCGACCACGAAAGGTACGTTCTCGCCGATCAACAGCTATCGGCCGATGAGAGCTTCGACGAGCTGCGTCGTGTTCTCGAGGCCTACCTCGAAGGGGCTGTTCCCTCAGGCAACCTGGTGGTTTTGAAGGTCAGGTCGGCGACGGCCGGGACAGTGGCGGCGGCTCTCGACGCCACCCCGCCAAACGGAGTGGTTGGCACCCTGGCCGGCGATGACACGGTCGTCGTGATTGCCGACGACACCGTGGGTGGAGGACCCGTCGCGAACACGATCATGGGAATTCTGGAGGAATGAAGTGAAGGTTGTACTCGCCTACTCCGGCGGTCTGGACACATCGATCATCCTGCACTGGATCAAGAAGACCTACAGCGCCGAGGTCATCACCTACACCGGCAACGTCGGCCAGATCGACGAGGACATGGACGAGGTGCGCGAGGCGGCCATCGCTACGGGCGCCTCAGAGGCCGTGGTCGAAGATCTTCGTGAAGCGCTGGTGACCGAGTGCGTCTTTCCGGCCCTCAAGGCGAATGCGGTCTACGAGTGGTACTACCTCCTCGGCACCGCCCTCGCCCGCCCGGTTATCGCCCGCGGGTTGGTGCAGACCGCCGAGCGGTTCGGCGCCGACGCCATCGCCCACGGCGCCACCGGCAAGGGCAACGACCAGGTCCGTTTCGAGCTCTCGGCCTACGCGCTCCAACCAGAAATCCGGGTGATCGCGCCGTGGCGCGAGTGGGACATGAAGGGCCGCTCTGATTTGATGGCCTACGCTTCCGCGCACGGCGTTCCGATTCCGGCTGCGCCGAAGCCCTCCTATTCGATGGATGCCAATTTGATGCACGTCTCCTACGAAGGAGGGATGCTCGAGGATCCGTGGTCGAGCCCCCCCGAGGGCATGTTCCGCATGACCACGGATCCCGAGCTCGCGCCGGATGAACCCGAGGTTCTCACCGTGCGGTTCGAAAAAGGCGAACCTACTGAGATCAACGGTATCGGTATCGATCCCGTGACCCTGCTCGAGACTCTCAACACGACCGGAGGGCGTCACGGCGTGGGACGGGTGGACATCGTCGAGAACAGGTTTCTCGGCATGAAGAGCCGCGGCGTCTACGAGACGCCGGGGGGCACGATCCTTCATCACGCCCATCGCGCCGTCGAGTCCATCACCCTCGATCGCGAGGTCCAGCACCTGCGCGACGAGCTCGTGCCCAGGTACGCTGAGATGGTCTACAACGGGCTCTGGTTCAGCCCCGAACGCGAGGCCCTCCAGAGCTTCATGGATACGGTCCAGGAGCGAGTCAACGGCGAGGCGCGGCTCAAGCTCTACAAGGGAAGTGTCATGGTCGAGGGTCGGAGGTCCGAGACCCACACCCTCTACGACGAGGCGGTCGCGACCTTCGAGGCCGATGAGGTCTACGACCAGGCGGACGCCGCCGGCTTCATCCGCCTCAACGCCTTGCGACTCCGGACCCTTGGGGGTAAGAGGATCTCGGAGGGCGAATGAGCCTCCTGCGCGGGCTCTTCGACGGCGACGAGGACGACCTCTTCCGAGCCTTCGCGTCTTCGCTGGAGATGGACTCATGGATCGCTGAAGAGGACATCGAGGGATCGATCGCCCATGTGACGATGCTGGGTGAGGTCGGAATACTCTCTTCAGATGAGACCGCGACGTTGGTCGACGCTCTCTCGCAAATCCTGGAGGAGCTCCGGGGCGGCACCTGGACCCCCGACCCGTCTCAGGAGGACATCCATATGGCGGTCGAGGCCCGCCTCACCGAGGTCGCCGGTGAGGTCGGCGGCAAGCTCCACACCGCCCGCTCGCGCAACGACCAGGTCGCAACTGATGTCCGTCTGTGGTTGAAGCGCCGGCTTGACGCCCTCGCGGCGGCCGTCGGCGATCTCATTACCGCCCTGCTCGACCGGATTGAAACCGATGGGCAGGTTGTGCTGCCGGGCTATACCCATCTCCAGCGCGGTCAACCCATCCTGCTCGGCCACCACCTCCTCGCCCACGCCTGGGCACTCAGTCGAGACCTCCAACGGATTCACGAGGTGACTGCACGGGTGAATCGGAGTCCATTGGGAGCTTGCGCCCTCGCCGGCACTCCCCACCCCATCAACCGTCAGCAGACAGCGGAGCTCCTCGGTTTCTCCGGACCGATCGAGAACGCGATGGATGCAGTTGGGTCGAAAGATCATCTTCAGGAGACAGTCTCGACCTGCGCTATTTGCATGTCGACGCTGTCGCGGATGGCCGAGGAGCTCGTCCTGTGGTCATCGGCAGAGTTCGCATTTATCCAACTTGATGAGCGGCACACCACGAGCTCGAGCATCATGCCCCAAAAACGCAACCCGGACGGCGCCGAGCTGATCAGAGGCGAAGCCGGCGTGGTCTTTGGCAATCTGCAGGCGCTTCTGACACTTACCAAGGCCATGCCACTCGCCTATAACCGTGATCTGCAAACGGAGCGGAAACCCCTCATCGAATCGGTGCTGCGTACGACGGCTTCGGTCCAACTCCTGGCTGCGATGTGGGCTGAGCTCGAGGTACGGAAGGCGCGGTTCGAAAGCGAACTGTTCGGCGATCTCAGCTTGGCTACGGAGCTCGCCGATCTCCTGGTCGAGCGCGGCGTGCCGTTCAGGGAGGCACACCGGATCGTGGCCCAGGCGGTCAGGTGGTGTGAGGAGCAAGGGGGCAATCTCAGCCTCCTCGATGGCGGCACCGCACAACAGTTCCACCCCGGTTTCCCGTCGGATCTGGGACCCTGGTTGGATCCGCGAGCGGCCGTCGAGCGGCGGACTTCATACGGGGGAACTGCCTCATCGGAGGTCGACCGTCAGGTCTCCCTGCTACGCGATCTGGTTTCCGTCACAGCCACCGATCACGACCGCTGAATGCCGACACCAACCCGGCTTCCAAGAACGCGAGAGAAATCGAGAAGAACGAAACCACAAAAGGTTATTTCTCGTACACCCCGCATGAATCGTCTCTTCCGGATTGCCTCAGTTCTGTCCACGGCCCTCCCGATCATCGCCACCGCCCAGGCGCCCGACATCGATCAGGAACCTCCGGACGCACCCCACCAGATCCCTCGCGTCGAATCGCGGATCGAAGTCGACGGGGTCCTCGATGAGCCGGTCTGGAAGAGCGCCTGGACCATGACCCTCGACTACGAGATCCGGCCGGGGGAGAATACCCCAGCGCCTATCCGCACCGACGTCTTCGTCACGTACGACGCGAGCCGCCTTTACGTGGGGTTTCTGGCGCACGACCCGGACCCTCGTGAGATTCGCGCCCACCTTTCCGATCGTGATCAAGCCGGGAACGACGACTGGGTCGGCGTGGTCCTCGATACCTTCAACGACGAGCGGCGAGACTACGTCTTCCTGGTCAACCCCCTCGGCGTGCAGATAGACGAAATCGAGGTCCAATCGAGTGGCGAAACACCGTGGGACGGCATCTGGCGGTCGGCGGCCACGATCACTGACTGGGGGTGGTCGGCCGAGCTCGAGATCCCTTTCTCCACCCTTCGTTTCCAGAGGAGCGCCGGGCCGCAGATCTGGCGTTTTGACGCCCTACGCAGCTATCCCAGAAACGTCGATCATCGGATAGGCGCCTTCCCCCGCGACCGTAGCAACAATTGCTACCTCTGCCAGGCGCTCAAGATCGAGGGCTTCGCCGGTGTCTCGCCCGGACGCAACATCGAGATCGTCCCGACCCTGACAGCGACACGTACCGACGAACGGGAAGATCTTCCAAACGGAGAGATGGTCAACGGCGACCCCAATTTCGAGCTAGGTCTCACCGCGCGCTGGGGGATCACCCCGAATCTCACGCTCAGTGGAACCATCAACCCCGACTTCTCGCAGGTCGAGGCCGACGCACTCCAGCTCACCGTCAACCGTCCCTTTGCGATCCTTTTCCCCGAGCTGCGCCCCTTCTTCATGGAGGGCGCCGACTTCTTCGAGACGCTGATGGACGTCGTCTACACCCGCGTGATGCGTGAACCCGAGTGGGGCCTCAAGCTCACCGGCAAGGAGGGCGCTCACACGATCGGCGCCTACGTCGTGGACGACCAGATCACCAACCTCGTCATCCCCGGCAGCGAGAGCTCGGATTTCACGGTCCTCGAGCAGCCGAACACGGCGACCGTGCTGCGTTACAAGTACGACGTCGGCAACCGCTTCACCCTCGGCGCCATCTTCACCAACCGCGGCGGCCGCGACTACCTGAATCGGGTGGCCGGGATCGACGGTGACCTTCGCCTGTCGGCCAAGGACTTCGTCTTCGTCCAGGTTCTGAGATCGAAGACCAGTTATCCGGAGGAGGTCGTCGAGGACTACGACCAACCCGAGGGCAAATTCGACGATTGGGCCGCAGAGATCTACTACAGCCACAGCACCCGCACCTGGATGTGGTGGGCAGATCTTTCAGATATCGGCACCGACTTCCGTGCCGATCTCGGTTTCATGCCCCAGGTGAACTTCCAACACCGGGAAGCCGGAATCGGCTACCAGTGGAACGCGACCGAAACGAGCTGGTACTCGCGGATGGACATCAAGGCCAAGGTGGCCGACACCGTTGACCAGACGGGCTTCCTCCTGTTCCATGAAGACGTCGTGCAGTTCACGATCGAAGGACCCCTTCAGTCACACTCGGTCGTGCGCCCGAGTCAGGTGCGCGAGGGCTATAACGGCGAGGAGTTCGACTTCAACCGCCTCAAGCTCCACTTCTGCGCCAAACCGGACCGGCACAGCTACGTCTGGCTCAACCTCCACCTCGGCGGCCAGATCGACTATGACAACACCCGGCCGGGCGACTTCGTCAATTTCGATGGGGGATTCTGGTATCGCTTCGGCAGGCACCTCTACCTCGAGCCCACCTACACCCGGGAACGCATGGAGGTCGCCGACGGCTGGCTCTACACCTCGACCATCGGCCAGCTCTCGGCCTCGTGGCAGTTCAACCCCCGCTGCTTCGTGCGCGCGATCCTCCAGCACGTGGACGACCAGTTCAACACCGCGCTCTACACTGACGGCCGCGACCCCGAGGAGCAGAGCCTTTTCACCCAGCTCCTGTTTTCCTACAAGCTCAACCCGCGCACGGTCTTCTTCCTCGGATACTCGGACAACTCGTTCGCCAACCAGGATTACGGCCTCACCCTCGGCGACCGCACCATCTTTGCCAAGATCGGCTACGCCTGGGTTTTCTGAGTTCTATTTTTTCACTTCGAGCCGAGTCCAGCGAACATCTGCACTGTCGGTGAACCGCAGTACCTCACCAGGTTCGTCGAGGATGACATCGACGAAGAGCTTGGTGCCCGCCAGATTGCGGTAATAAACCGTGTAGTGGTCCATATCGCCGATTTTTTCGGCATCCATGCCTGAAACCTTGAATTTGACCACACCGGTACCGCCGGTACCGAAAATGATCCTGTTCTGTTCAAACTCCACATATTGGTCGTTGAACACCGGGTGCGTTGTTGTCCAGAGGCCCAGCAGGCGCGGCGTCAGCTCCGCGAACTCCGGTTTCTCGAAGAGAACCAGCCGCGCCGTCACGACCGCCACAACAACCACGACCAGGAGCCCTACCAGAATTCTGGTGGTTGTCAGTATGCCGGGTTTTTTCTCTTCCTCGAGCTCCTCAAATTCGTCCCAGTCGTCATCGTCGTATGCGCTCCGGGCCATAGAATGCCTCCGACCAGAATTACTCTACGCTCCGGACGGGGAAAAAACCACCTCGGGCTGGCCCAAGGGGAGATAACGCCAGGTCAACCGCGTCGTTGCCAGATGACCGCGGGTTGACTCTTGAAGTACATCCGAGCGCCGGAAGATTCGACAACGATGGTTCGCTTGAACTTCGTGCCCGCCACGTCGCGAAAGTGGAGAATGATCATGTCGACGCCTTCAACCTGCTCTTCTTCGACTCCAACAACGGTGTACTTGACAAACGAGGTGCCACCTATTCCAAAGGTGATGCTTTTGGTTGTTATCTTCAGGTAGCGATCGGAGTACTCAGGGTGGTCACTGGTCCACTCGCCAACAAGAGACTCAGGCACGGTTTTCGAATCGAAGTGTGGACGGTCGAGCAGTCCGTTAGCGAGAATCGCGAAGACGGAAATCACAGCTACCCAGATCAAGGCACGGCGTAATGTCATCGCACGCTTCGGTTCGGGCTCGTGTGCCGGAACCTCGACAATCACATTGTTCTCTCCATCGGTGCTCATGCGTGCCCCCCAGCGACGTCTGGTAATACGTCCTCACCGGTCCACTTCGGAACCCGCTCCGGATCCTCGCCGATCGCCAGCATGAACGCCTTCAGCACCCTTGGATCGAACTGCGTTCCGGTCTCCTCGAGGATCAGTCGAACCGCCTTTTCGTGATCGAAACCCTTACGGTACGGCCGGTCCGAGGTCATGGCGTCATAGGTGTCGGCGACTGCGAGGATCCGCGCGTTGATATCGATTTCATCACCCGCGAGCTTTTCCGGGTAACCGGTTCCGTCGAACTTCTCGTGGTGTTGCTCGACGATCGGCAGAATGTCGGCGAAGGCGGTGATCGGCTGGAGGATTCGCCCACCAATCGACGGGTGGTTCATCACCTGTTCCATCTCGTCGTCGTCGAGCCGCCCGGGTTTATCGAGGAGCTTGACCGAGATACCCAGCTTGCCGATGTCGTGCAACAGGGCGCCTCGATGGAGCACCTCGAGCTCGCTGTCGCTGTGACCCAGTTGTCTGGCGATCCGCATCGACATTGCCGTGACCCTCTCCGAGTGGCCGGCCGTCCACGGAGATTTGGCGTCGATCGCACGCGCAAAAGCCTCGAGCGTTCCCCAGGTCAGGGCCTTCAGCTCGTCGATCAACCTCGAGTTGGAGAGGGCGACAGCCACCTGGTCAGCGAGTTGGCGCGCGTGCGATCGTTCGTCTTCCGTGAACTCCCGGCCATCGGCGCGGCCCACGCACAGGATCGCCTCCATTCTCTTCTCCAACAACACTGGCAGAGCCGTCACGACGAGGCCCTCGGCGGCCGGCAGGGCGGCTAGCAGGCCAGAGGCGCCATCCTCGGCGCCGAGGTTCACCGATTCCGGATTTCCAGCGAGCGTGTCGAGGTCCCACGCCGACAATTCAACATTCGCCGTATGAACCTCGTCAGGAGATCCGCTGGCCGCAAAAAACACCATCATTTCATCCGCACTCTCGCCGGTGCGCAGCGCGATGCCGACCAAATCGGCGTCCACCGCTTCGAGGCCGCCGACCACTGCGGTTTCGACGATCGTCGAGGTGTCGAGAGACGACAAGACCGCGCGGTGGATCCCGGCGTTGGTCGCAAGGGCCCTGAACTGCCGTCGCAGGCGGTCGGACATGCTGTTGAAGGCATCGGCGAGGTCTTCGAACTCGTCGCCGCTGTCCACCTCCACCCTGCTCGAGAAGTCCTTCTTCGCGATCCGTCGGGTCCCTTCGGTCAGTCGGTCCAACGGAACGAGGCTGCGGCGAATCGAATAAATACTGGCCAGCAGCACAATCCACAGCGAGGTCAGAACCACGGGCGGAAACACGTTTCGGAACTCGTGCATCGGCTGGAGAATCCGATCTTCGGACTCGACCAGCACAAACGCCCAATCCTTGACCGCGAAGATGGGAAGCAGAAAGAGATTCCGATAGCTCGCACGGTAGTCTTCCCCATCCGAGACGAAGCGAAATTCGCCCCGCACGCCCGAGCTCACCAGAGACGTCACATCGGACTCGAGGCCGGCGCAGCCGGCAAACGTGCCATAGAGGAGCCGTCGGGCATCGTCATAAACACAGATTTCGGTATCGGCCGGTATCAAGTTGCCCGATTCGAGACCCCAGAGGTAGTCCTCGGAGATCGTTCCCACGACGATTCCCGCACTCGGATTCTCGGGCTCCATCAACCGCCACATTCTTAGGCCAGCCACTTCGGAGCCGTCTCCTGCACCGGTCACGAGCACGGTCTTTCCTTGCTCGAGATGTGTGAGCAGGTCCGCGCTCGGCTTCGGGTTCGGAGGCGGATCGCCGTAGATCACATCGAGCGATCCATCAGCTGCGGCCACGGTCATTCCTTCAAACATGGTGCTCATCCGAGCGGAGGCAGATCCCTCCATCCACCGCTCGCGCTCGGCGTCGGCCAATACCGATACCACCGAACCCAGTTGCGACTCGAGAAAGAGCAGCCTCTCGTGGACCGACAGGCTCTCCGACTTTGCCGTCCGCCACAGCCGCTCGGAGCTCTGCGCGAAGAGCTGGTCGCTGACGTACGGGTACGCGACGACCGCGAGAATGGTGGTCGGGACCAACGCGCTGAGCACGAAAAGGACAAAGAACCGCCGCGCCAGGATGCTGCGGAAGAGACGGGTGTCGATTTTCACCGTCAGACTCCGCGTCAGAACTCGGACACCGGGCCGACGAAGGCCCCGTTGCTCGCCCGCACGATATCGTCGCGGCTCGCGTGGGCTGTGAACGGCGCCTTGCTATCGCCGTCGGGGCCCATGCTATAGAGGTCATAGTCCGAGTTGACCGGGACCAGGGAGTGGTCTTTGCGACGTTTGCCATTGACCCCGGGATCTGCGTTGTCGATGATCTTGAGGTATTGGTAAGGGTTTCCCCAGGGGTCACGCAGATTGTCGTATCCGACATCGGCCAGGCTGTCCGGCGGAACGGTGTAATCCATGATGTACTGGGCGATATCGGCGTCCATTTTGCTGATATCCGCGATCGCCTGCAGGTCCCGGTTGCGTTGGGTGTAGCCGAGGAGACGTGGAACGATGATCATGGAAAGGGTCGCTATCAGACCGGCGACGATCACAATCTCGATCAGGGTGAACCCGGAGACTGCGTCCGTTTTGTGCACACGGCGCCCCGCCAAACCGGGCGCATACGCCTGTCCGGCTCTCCGCCCAAAGAGATGATTTCTTCCATATACCATGGCAGGTCAAAGACTTCGGCCCTATTTTCAATGTTATCACAGGGCACTCGTGAACCCGGATCTCACGATCCAGCTGACCGTAGATGGCGCCCAGATGGAGGCTTGTCGATATCGGGAGACACCGAGACGTTGCGAGATCGGTTACTTGATGCGGTACCTCGCCACGTCGGGGTTGACACCTGCGGCCTTGTATTTCTCCCAGTTGTAGAAGCCTGAGCCGGTCTTGGCGCCGAGCTGCCCCGACTCGACCAGCCGCTTGAGGAGGGGACTCGGCTTGTAAAAGCTCCCGAACTCTTCCTCGATGACCTCGCAGATGAAGAGCATGGTGTCGAGACCCACGTAGTCAGCGGTCATCAGCGGTCCCATCTTGTGACCGAGACAATAGGTGCACTTGTCGACGTCGTCAACCGCGGCGATTCCTTCCTCGACGACCCGGATGGCCTCGTTGACGAAGGGGACGAACATGCGGTTGATGGCGAAGCCGGCCTTGTCCTCGGCCGGGATCTCGATCTTGCCCATGTCGTGGCAGAGGGCCACCACGGTTTCGTAGGTCGCGTCCGACGTCGCCAGCCCGCGGATGATTTCAACCCCCTGCTGCATCGGCACCGGATTCATGAAGTGCATACCCATGAACAGATCCGGCCTGCCGTAGGCGGCCCCGAGGCGCGTGATGCTGATGCCGGAGGTGTTGGAAACAAGGATCTTGTCATAACCCTTGTCAGCCAGCTCGCGGTTGATCTTTTCCTTGAGCTCGGGCCGCTCCGGGACGGCCTCGATGATGAGATCGCAGTCCAGCAGATCGTCCACCGAGGAGGTCGTCTTCAGGCGCCCCAGGGCCTCGTCCCTGGCCTCAACGGTGATCCCTTTCTCGCCGTCCGACTTCTCGAACGCCTTCACGAGCCGGTCGAGGCTGCGCGAGATCGCATCCAAACCACGCTCGAGGACGCTCGCGTCAACGTCCATGACGACAGTATCGAAGCCGCTCTGCGCGGCTACCTGCGAGATGCCGTTTCCCATCGTGCCGATCCCGATGACGCCTATCTTCTTCAGTCCGCTTTCGCTCATCGAATCCTCCTCCAGTCGGTCCCTGGCATTCTACGCCTTCCGAAAAAGACATGCGGGCCAAGCGACGAGTCACGGTCGTCGATGCGATATTCCAGATACCGGATACCAGATCTACCCCGCCTCCCACTGGGACCTCATCCGCTCTCCGCATCCGGTATCTGACATCCGGCAGCCGGTATCCCTGCGAGAGCGGCTGGTTGACTGAACGGCGTGCCAACGGTATACACGTTGGGCTCGAGATGATTTTGGAAATCGATCCCGTCGAGCCGCAACCGTGGCTGTTGGCGCGCGCCGCGCAGATGCTACGCGGTGGCGGCGTCGTGGTCATGCCCACCGATACGGTTTACGGAATGACCTGCGGTATCACTCACCACGAAGCGATCCGCCGGATTTACAAGCTCAAGGACATGGACCCCAAGAAGCCGCTGTCGATTCTAGTCGGCGACATGTCGATGGTCGGTCACTATGCCCGCGGAGTCTCGACACCGGCCTTCAGGCTCCTCAAGCGGGTCCTCCCGGGACCCTACACCTTCATTTTCGAGGCCAGCCCCGAGGTGCCGAAGATCATGCTCCGCAAGCGCCGTACCGTCGGCATTCGCATGCCCGACAACCCGATCGCCCTCGCGCTGCTGGCGGAGATGGGCGAGCCCCTCCTCAGCTCCTCGATTCGCGGCCCCGAGCAGGATTTCGTCAACGACCCCGAGGAACTTGACGCCTCCCTCGGCGACGATGTCGACATGGTGATCGACGGCGGCATACTGCTGCCGGTGCCTTCGACCGTGGTCGATCTCTCAGGCTCTGAGCCAGTGCTGCTCCGCGAGGGCAAGGGCGACGTCGGAATCCTCGAGCTCTTCTAGGCGCTTCCCGATTCGGCGTGCAAGGTGCCACCCCTCACATTGTCTGATGAACCACACCTCTCATCAGAAACGCCTCCCAGTCAGACAATGTGAGGGGTGGCACCTGTGTCGTCGAAGCCCCAAAGCGCACTCCCGCGCCCAGACCCGTCTCAGTTCGCGTAGAACTCCTCGATTGCGTGCACAACCTCTTCCTGCTCGCTCTCGGTCAACTCCGGAAACACTGGCAACGCCAGCACCTCTCGACTCGCCTCCTCGGCGACCGGGAATTCTCCCTGCTCGTGGCCGAGTCCCTCGAAGCACGGCTGAAGATGCAGAGGCAACGGATAGTAAACCGCCGCGCCGATGCCCCGATCCGCCAGAAATGCTCGCAACTCGTCCCGGCGCTGAACTCGCACGACGTATTGGTTGAAGGTGTGGCCGCGGCCGGAAACGGCCTCCGGCAGCTGCACCGTTTGCTCGAGACCCGCGTTGGCGAAGAGACGACGGTAGCGATCGGCGTTGGCGCGCCGCCCCTCGATCCACGCGCCAACATGCGGGAGCTTGACCCTGAGGATCGCCGCCTGCAGCGCATCGATACGGAAGTTCCCACCCACAACCGGGTGCTGGTAGGGGCCCGACTGACCGTGCATTCGCAGCTCGCGAAGGCTACGGTCAAGCTCGGCGTTGTCTGTTGTCACCAACCCACCGTCGCCAAAACAGCCCAGGTTTTTCGACGGAAAGAACGAAAACGCGCCCATGGCCCCGATCGAACCGACCTGGGCGCCATTGAAGTCCGCTCCCCAGGCCTGCGCGCAGTCCTCCACCACCGGCACATCGCCCGCAACCTTCATGATCCGGTCCATCGCTGCCGCCTGACCAAAGAGATGGACCGGGATGATTGCGCGTGTCCGGTCGTTGATACTGACATGAAGGTGCTCCGGATCCATGCAGAAATCGACGGGATCGACATCGACAAAGACCGGGGTCGCGCCCAGGCGCGACACCACCCCGGCCGTCGCGAAGAACGTAAAAGTCGGCAGGATCACCTCATCGCCGCGGCCAACGCCAAGCGCCATCAGAGCAACGAGCAGTGCGTCGGTGCCCGAGGTGACGCCAACGGCGTGTAATGTTTCCAGCGCCACAGCCGATTCGCGCTCGAAAGCGTCGACCTCGGCGCCGAGGATGAATCGTTGTGAATCACAGACGCGATCGATGGCCTGGCGCATCTCCTCACGCAGGGGTTCGTACTGTCGCGTCAGATCGAGCAGCGGCACGGGCATTCCAGGCACCTCCAATGTCGTGAACGGGACATAGAGTACCTCGTGAATGAGGAATTAGGAATTGGGAATTAGGAATTTCCCGACACACTTCCCAACAACATCGTCGCAAACAGGGGTGGGCGGGCGGCATTCCTCATTTCTCATTCCTAACTCCTCATTCTTCTATTTGCTAACATGATTCGGCGACTCGTCGTCGCGACAAGGGAGCAGTCATGCACATCTGTGTTGTTGGTACCGGCTACGTCGGGCTCGTCACCGGAGCCTGTCTGGCCGATTTCGGCATCAACGTCACCTGCGTCGACAAGGACGAGGAGAAGATTGCCAAGCTCCTCGACGGCGAAATCCCAATCTACGAGCCCGGGCTCGACTCGTTGGTGGATAAGAACGCGAAAGCGGGACGTCTCCACTTCTCGACCGATCTCGCCCCGGCTATACAGCACGCCCTCGCTATCTTCATCGCGGTCGGCACCCCGCCGAAGGAAGACGGCTCTGCTGACCTCTCGTACGTCGTTCAGGTCGCAGAGGCTATTGCCGACAATCTCAACGGCTACAAGGTCGTGGTCACCAAATCCACGGTGCCAATCGGGACGGGGCAATTGATCGAGAAGATCATGACCGAACGAGGCAGCAGTGCCCATCCGTTTTCGGTCGTCTCCAACCCCGAATTCCTTCGTGAAGGGTCCGCGATCGCCGACTTCATGCGGCCCGACAGGGTCGTCATCGGTGCTCGCGACGCTCAGGCCGTGGCCATCATGAAGGACATTTACTCACCGCTCTACCTGATCGAAACCCCATTCGTGATCACAAACGTCGAATCTTCCGAGCTCATCAAGTACGCCTCGAACGCGTTCCTCGCGACCAAGATCACTTTCATCAATGAAGTCGCCGAGCTCTGCGACCGACTCGGCGCGGATGTCCATCACGTCGCCAAGGGAATGGGGCTCGACAAACGCATCGGACCGAAATTTCTCCATCCGGGGCCGGGATACGGAGGCTCGTGCTTCCCAAAGGACACTCACGCGATGTCTGAGATCGCGCGCGAGGCCGGCCGCCCGTTCGAGATCGTTGACACGGTCATTGCGGTCAACGACCGGATCAAGGAACGGGCCGTCGAACGTGTCGAGGAGGCGATTGGCGAGAACCTCGAAGGCAAGACTGTGGCAGTACTCGGTCTCAGCTTCAAGCCAGAAACAGACGACATGCGCGAATCGTCCTCGATCCCGTTGGTCACGGCACTAGTTCAGGGCGGCGCAAAGGTCAAGGCATTTGACCCCGTGGCGATGGACAACGCACGCGCAATTCTGCCCCAGAGTGTGCAGTACTGCGAGGACGCCTACGACGCTGCCGACGGAGCCGATGCAATGATCATCGTCACTGAATGGAACCAGTTCCGTTCCCTTGACATGGAGCGCGTTCGTTCCTCGCTGAGACAGCCGGTGGTGGTCGACCTCCGCAACCTTTACGACCCGAAGCGGATGAAAGACCAGGGATTCCGGTACTCCAGCTTCGGCCGTGCTGCGAAAGACCTTCCGGGCGAGTAGCTCGTTTGGGGTGTCCGCGAAAGTAATCAGTAAACAGTGACCAGTAACCAATTCTGAGACTTCGACTTCCTCCCGAGAACGGGGTTGGGGCGGGTCTGGTTACTGGTTACTTGTTACTAATTACCTCTTCTGACCAGCTTGACCGATCGGGCGGCGACCGCGAAACTGGATGCCATGACTGCCGACGACTCAGTGCGGCTCGATATCTGGCTTGATGTGGCGTGTATCTTCAAAACACGCTCGCAGGCCCAGACCGCGTGCGCGCGCGGCCGGGTCGAGGTCAACGGAGACCGAGGTAAACCGCACCGTGCCGTGCGACCGGGAGACATCATCCGAATCCAGCTCCCCGGTGGCCGCCGCCGAATTATCGAGGTTCTCGAGCTCGAGTCGACGAACGTATCGAAGGCTCGTGCACGCGAGCTGTATAGCGACCACACACCACCCCCGACACCCGAGGAGATCGAGCTTCGCAAAATGCAGCGGTTGTCCGCACCTCCCAGGCGCGCCCGCGGCAGCGGCGCGCCGAAGAAAAGAGAACGCCGCGATCTCCGCCGGCTGAAGGAAGAGTGGGAGTGAGTGCGAAATCGGAATGAGGAATTCGGAATTCTGAATTCCCAACCGCCCACCCCGGGAAATTTCGGATTTCGAATTTCGGATTTCGAATTTGCCACCGGACCAATAGGCAGTAAGGCTATGCGGCGTTACGGCTCTAAGGCACTTCAAACATGGCCCTTGATGAATAGGAAGAAACTCTTGCCCGAGACTATTTCCGCTCTCCTTCCTCAGAAAGGCGCGGTGGGCGAAGCCCAACGTGGCTTTCTGAGGTTAGAATAGCCGGACCCAATCATGGGGTGTGGCCAGGTACGACCGCTGGAGGTATGAATGAGCAAAGAGGCCAACTGGGACAAGCTGGTCGTTGGTGGCACGGTGTTGACGATGGAACCGGACACCAAGCCCATCAAGAACGGCGCCGTCGCGATCGCCGACGGCCGTATCGCCGCCGTCGGTCCGGCTGAAGAGCTGTTCGAGATGGCGCCATCGGGCGATGTCCTCAACGCCGGCAACTGTCTGGTACTTCCCGGTCTCGTCAACACTCATTCCCACCTCGCCATGACCCTTCTTCGCGGCGTCGCCGATGACCTGCCTTTGATGGATTGGCTCGAAGGCCATATTTGGCCCGCCGAAAAAGAACACATGAACCAAGAAACAGTGCGCCTCGGTACCGAGCTTGCGATCGCCGAGCAGTTCTTGGCCGGAGTCACAACCACCACCGACATGTACTTCTTCGCGGACGAGGTCAGCGAAGTACTGGCCGAAGCCGGCATGCGCGCCGTCGTCGCCGAATCGCTGATCGGCTTCCCAACGCCGCGCTGCGCGACCACGGATGAGATGTTGGCCAAACAACGTGACCTTCTCGAGGCCTATAAAGGCCACCCTCTCATCACGCCATCCGTAGCGGCCCACGCCCCGTACTCCGTGCAGGCGGCCGATTTGGTGGCCGAAACGGAGCTGGCCGAGGAGTACGAGGTGCCGATGCAGATTCACCTCGCCGAGACGGCATGGGAGGTCGAGAAGCTGCTCGAAGAAAAGGGGCTTTCTCCGGTCGCCTACCTCGCCAACCTGGGTGTTCTCTCAGAGCGCACGGTAGCCGCCCATTGCGTACACGTATCGCCAGAGGATATCGAGCTCCTGGCTGAGTTCGAGGTAGGTGTCTCTCACAACCCGGTCAGCAATCTCAAGCTGGCGTCTGGGATTTCACCGGTTCCGGCACTGTTGGAAGGCGGAGTCAAGCTCGGCCTCGGGACCGACGGCACCGCCTCCAATAACACCCTCGACCTGTTGCGCGACATGCAGCTGGCTGCCCTTCTCCACAAGGGCGTCACGGGAGACCCGACGGTCCTGCCCGCCCGCACCATGATCGAGCTGGCGACCATCGGCGGCGCTCAGGTCCTTGGCCTGGCCGATCGGATCGGGACCCTTACTGAAGGGCACGACGCGGACATCATTTGCGTTGCTATCGACGGACCGCACACCGCTCCGATGTACGACCCTTTCTCCCACATGGTCTTCGCCGCCCGCGCAGCCGACGTGCGCCACGTCGTGGTGCATGGCGCGGTGGTGGTGCGCAACCGCGAGCTACAGACACTTGACCGGGAGCGCATCGAGGCGCGGGCGCGGGAGTTTTCGGAAAAGGTTCGACCGAGCTGAAGGAGACAATGATGACTAACATCCCCCAGAACATCCTCGCGGCCACTGACTTCTCAAAACCCGCGGAACGAGCAGGAGAATTTGCGCGCGAGCTCTCGCGTCGATTCAGGGCACAGCTCCACATGCTGCACGTGATTGTGATTCTCGAAGACCCCCATCTGGAAGAGGATCATCTTCACCGG
>Ga0307423_1000106_pt1 | contig 49801 bp, 31 predicted proteins | sample SalMarWE160310MG_FD_202154 | JGI IMG/M metagenome (GOLD analysis project Ga0307423, IMG submission 202154) | Salt marsh sediment microbial communities from the Plum Island Ecosystem LTER, Massachusetts, United States - WE1603-10 | ecosystem: Environmental > Aquatic > Marine > Intertidal zone >...
GGCACGGTTTCAGGAGGCCGAGGCCCTCCATTACGCCTCTCATCCCGGGGAAATCTTCCGAGTGCGATCCGGCCAGGGTAACCATCCCCATCACCACACGCGCTCTGCCTCGCTTCTCCGCAGATTCTGCGACAGGGGTTTTCTTGCGGGTTCATAATGTTGATATGCGCGATCGGCCTTGTTACGCTCGCCGAGCCCGGAGCCAAGTGTGCGACCGGTAGGCGAAGTTCCCACCGGCGCACGTCATCGAGCCCCGAGCTGCTACCCGAGTATGGCGACGCCAACGCAAGGCGGCGTCCACATCCGACGGAGAGAGGTGACGGCATGGCCATTGTGATCATTTCCAGTGTCGACGAGGGGCTCCGGCGCGAGCTTGCCGAGAGCCTGGCCCGTATGTTGGACTGCCCAGTCCTGAGCAGGGAGAAGCTCGTCGAACAAGCCACCGAATCGGGTGTGCCAGTCGGTCGGCTGGAGATGGCTGTGCTGAAGCAAGGCCTGCCCAAGGAGCGGCTCGCCCGGCACAAGGCGCAGTATCTCGCCTTCGTCACCTCCGCCATCTGCGAGCAGTCCAGAAAGAGCCCGAACCTCGTCTACCACGGCCGGGCCGGCAATCTGCTCCTGCAGGGAATCAGCCACGTATTGCGGGTGCGGGTCGTACCGAACGCGGAACGGCGGCTGGCGAGGACGATGACCCGGCTCAACCTGAGCCGCGAGAAAACCCTCGAGTACATCACCCAAATCGACCAGGACATCGCCAACTGGGTACATTTCGCTCACGGCGTCGACATGAACGATCCCTACCTCTATGACCTGATGCTCAATCTGGAACAGATCGGACTCTCCAGCGCGTCCGCCACCACCTGCGCAATGGCCCAGCTGCCGGAGTTCCAGCCGACGCCGGCCTCGAGACGGATCATGGACGATCTTTGCCTGGCCACTCGCGCCCGCGAGCGGCTCGGCCGGGACGAGCGAACGGCCTGGGCCGACTTGAACGTTTCTGCCCGAGAGGGGCAGGTCACCGTCACCTACATGCCCGCCGAGGCTCAGGTCGGCGAGGCGATCCCCGCATCCTTGGCCGAGCTCGAAGGAGCCCGACAGATCGTCTCCACGATGGCGGTCACGAACCTCATGTGGGTCGCAGAGTCCTTCGATCCCCTCTCCCCGGCATACAGCGAGATTACCGACCTCGCCCACCGCTGGGGGGCTGCGGTGGAGCTGGTGCGCCTGATTCTGCCGGAAACCCCAGACAACGAGGCAGGCTCGGAGGCGGAGGCGCCGGGGGCCGAGCCGCCGCGCCCAATCGGCTACGTGCCCAAGACGACCGACGCCACCGGTGGGATCGAGGAGGACATCGCCGATACCGCGCACGCCCCAGACGGCGGAATCGCCGCGACCTCCGAGGCCCTGATCCATGACAGTCTCTTCGGGGGCAGCCGGATGCTGATGGGGGGAGCGGAGCAGGTGGTCCACACCCTACGCGCTCAACCCAACTATTCGCTGGTGGTTGTCGGAGAGGTCTTCCTGACGAAGGGCGAGTCGTCGCGAGTCCGCCTCGCCAGGGAGCTGTGCGGCGCGATTCGGGAGGGAACCCGGGTTTCGGTCCTGAACGCGAGTGAGCTCCGCAGAAGTTTTCTCTTCGACAAGCGGCAAATCCTCAGTCTCGCGATCTCTTTGGCCGCAGTGGCCGTGATCTACGCGCTTGTATTCAACTATCAACAATTCATCCTCAACTTTCTGGGCGGCCCGGAATGGGAGAGCTGGCGGTTCGCCGCGACCCTGGCCGTGGCGGTAACCGTGCCGGTGGTCGCCGCCCTGTACGGCAGTGTCGCAGGGCTGATTCTGAAGTGGCTGAGGTTCGAGTGAAGCGGCCCGGGGCAAGGCTAGAGGCCGCGACGCGGAGAAGGGGGTAAGAAATGGATTGGCCTATCGCCGGCATCTTCATCCACCTCGACGCCTTGACCGCCGTTCAGGTGATCGGGCTCGGGTTCGTGGGCGGCACCCTGAGCGGTTTCATCGGCAGCGGCGGAGCTTTCTTCATGACGCCTGGGATGATGAACCTCGGCGTCCAGGGCGTCGTCGCGGTCGGCAGCAACATCACCCACAAGTTCGGTAAGGCGATGGTCGGCTCACGCCAGCACGGCAAGATGGGCAACGTCGACAAGAAGTTGGCGGCGTTCCTGCTGCTTACCGCGTTCGCCGGGATTCGGCTGGCGGTGATGGTCAGCAGCCTCCTGTTCGAAGGTGGTGTGGATTCACATGCCGCCAGCGGCGCCGGCGCCAACCTGTACATCAGCCTTGTCTTCGTGTGTGTGCTGTCGGTGGTGGCCCTGTCCATGCTGGGCGACCTGCGGCGGGGCGGTGGCGACGTGGCCGGCCCGTCTCGTCGTATCGCCGACTTCCTGGCGCGGTTCAACTTGCCGCCGATGATCTACTTCAAAGTCGCCGACGTCCGCGTGTCGCTGTGGATCGTGCTCATCGTGGGTCTGGCCACCGGTTATCTGGCCGGGACCATCGGGGTCGGTGGATTCATCGGGGTGCCGGCCATGATCTATGTGTTCGGGATACCGACCGCGGTGGCCACCGGCACCGAGCTCTACACCGCCATCTTCATGGGCGCCTTCGGCGCGCTGAACTACGCGTGGGCCGGATACGTCGACATTCGTTTGACATTGCTGATGTACCTCGGGTCGCTGGTCGGTGTTCACCTCGGCGCCTATGGGGTGAAGGTGGTGAGCGAGAAGTACATCCGGATGGTCACGGCGCTCATTATTCTGCTGTGCGTGATCAGCCGCGGCATTGCCATCCCGATGTACCTGAGGCAGCTCGATGTGTTGTCATTCGCCCCTGCCTGGGATGTCTATTTCAATAACGCCAGTAAGGTGGTTCTGTACGTCAGCGGTATCGGCGGCTGTGGTTTGATCCTGCTCCAGGTCTTCCGCGCCTACCGGCAGCGAAGGAAGCTGCAGCGCACGATCGCGGTCGCCCGGATCCCGTCACCGGCGTCCTGATAGCCGTACAGTCAAAAGGAGGCGACAATGTCTTTACGGGTACTGATACTGGATGACGAACCCATCGTGGGCAAGCGCCTCGGACCGGCAATCGCCAAGATGGGCTGCGAAACCGAGTCGTTTACCGACCCGAAGGCCGCCCTTGCCCGCCTCGAGGAGAGCGCATTCGATATCATCGTCACGGACATCCGCATGGATGACATCGATGGCATCAGCGTGTTGGAGCACGTCCTTCGGCGCTCTCCGGATACCAAGGTGATCATGATCACCGGCTACGCCACTATGGAAGTGGCGCGGGAAGCTCTCGCCAAGGGGGCATTCGATTTCCTCGCCAAGCCGTTCAAGCCGGGCCAGCTGCGTGAAATGATCGCCAACGCCGCCGCGGAGCTCGGCGTCGAGCTGGAGCTGCCACAGACCGGGGAGGAGACCCTCGCGGATGGCTGAGTCGGCCGCCCACGATCGCGACGAATCCGCGACGGGACCCGGTCCGACGGCGGCTGCGCTCCCGCAGCGGGAGGGCGATTCCGAAACCCTGAACTCCCGTCCCCGCTTCAGCGTGCGGAATCTCATCGCGACCGGCTTTACGCTCTGCTTCATCCTCGCCCTGGCCGTCAACTTCCTGTGGATCCTCACCGCCTTCCGGATTCAGGAAAAGCTCCATTTCCTTGAAATCGCCGATAGCTATTTGTTCGAGATCCAGCAGGCTCGCCGCTATGAAAAGAACTTCTTTCTCTACCAAACCGGCCTTGACGAGGCTCTCGAACACATGCGGGTCGCGCACGGCCTCTTGATGGCCAACTCCGAGCAGCTGCGCAGCGTGATCGGCGAGACGAGGTTCGAAACCATGCGCCCGCGCTCGGAAAAATATCTGGAACTGCTGGAGGACCTGTCCGCGGCGGCAAAGGCGGGCCGCGCATCACCGGCGGAAGTAGCCGACAACGAGGCCGATATCCGCACTGAAGGAGCGTCGGTGGTACAGTTCGCCACCGACCTGGTGGCACGCGAACGGCAGGCGGTCCATGGCATGCTGCGCTGGTCGAGGACCTTCCCGATCTACTTCCTGGTCGTCCTGCTGCTGGTGATCGTCATCACCTCCCACGTCCTGGTCCGGCGCATCGTCCGGCCGCTCGACCGCTTCGTGGCCTACACGTCGCGCATCGCGGCCGCGGACTTCACCCCGATCGTCCCCGCGCGGAGGTACCGGGACGAGTTTACCGATCTCGCGGTGGCCCTCAATCGTATGTCCAAGGACCTGCAGGAGCAGCAAACAATCCTGGTCGAAACTCACAAGCTCCGAGCCCTGGGGACGTTGACCGCAGGCGTAGCGCATGAGCTGAACAACCCGGTGAACAACATCCTCCTCACCGCGCAGATCCTCAAGGAGGACTTTGCCACCCTGCCCGAAGAGGAGCAGCTAGAGATGGTTGACGACGTCGTCGACCAGGCGGAGCGCTGCGACCGGATCATCAGCAACCTCCTTGATTTCGCCCGTGAGTCCGAGGCCAGGATCGAGCCGCTTGATTTGGGGGTGCTGGTCAACGAGACCGTCAAACTGGCGCAAAACCAGGTCCATCTCAGCGCGGTCAAGCTGGAGGTCAAGGTCGCATCCAACCTGCCGCGGATCCACGGCGACGCAAAGCAACTCGTTCAGGTCTTTCTCAACCTTCTTCTCAACGCTCTCGACGCCACGCCCAGGGATGGACGCATCGAGCTGGCCGCCGAACCCGATGCCGATCCCAAGTACGTTGCCGTCCGATTCTCAGACACCGGCGCCGGCATCCCATCCCACCTCCTGGCCTCGATCTTCGACCCGTTCTTCACCACCAAGCATCATGATGAAGGTCACCGCGGCGGTACCGGCCTCGGGCTGTCGGTTTCGCAGGGAATCGTTGCCCGTCATGGAGGAAATATCAGCGTGACCAGCACTGTGGGAGCCGGCAGCACCTTTATCGTTCATCTGCCCGTGACAACAATCCCCGCCCGGCTCTGACGGAGCGAGAGCGCGAACGGATCTGACGACGGAGGGAGTACGGACATGTCAGTGGTCATCATTTCAGCCACCCCCTTCAGCGGCGGCGAGGAGGTAGCCGTGCGGGCGGCCGCGCTCCTCCAGTACCGCAGCATCGGCCGCGACGAGGTCATTGAGGCCGCGGCGCGCACCTATGACATCCCGCCCGACAAGCTGGTTCAGGCCCTCGACGAACCGGCGGGCTGGCGTCAGATGCCGGTCAAAGAGCGCAGGATCCGCCTCTCCGCCATACAGGCGGCCGTTTCCGACTTCCTGCTGGAGGGCAACTGCGTGTGCCACGGTCTGGCCGCTCACCTCTACGTAACCGGCATATCCCACGTCCTCAAGGTCCGGCTCAGTGCCCCGCTCGAGGCGAGGACCGCGGCCGCTGCTCGACAGCAGCAACTCAGCGAGGCGAAAGCGCGCAAGCTGGTTCTGAGCCTGGACAAGCGAAGGCAACGCTGGGTGACCGCTCTTTTCAAAGTCAACGAGGACGACACGGCCACCTTTGACCTGGCGATCGACACGGGAGAGACAGGCTGCGAGGACGCCGCCGCGCTGATCGCCGACACGGCCCGGCAACGCAGGTTCAAACCGATGACCTACTCCGTCAAGCAATATCGCGACTACGCACTGGCCAGCAAAGTCCGAGCGGTTCTCGTCGAGATCGATCCGGAGGTCGTGGTTCGCGCTGACGACGGCGCGATCCACATCGAGGCCAAGGCGGTCGCCAAAAAAGGCGACAAAATCGCCGTCATCAAGGAAAGGGCCCTGGCTGTGCCGCACGTCGAGAAGGTCGAGGTCGATGTGATCGACGACATCTTCGCCAGGGCTGCAGTCTCGATGCGATGACGTGATCGAGGAGTGTGAACGGTAACGAAACGGCACTCGATTCGAAAGCTAACCGGGAGGAAGAAATGTCACCAACCCTGGAGGTCATGGTCCTCGACGACGAGCCCACCGTCGGCAAGAGGCTGAAGCAGGCCCTCACCAAAATCGGGTGCACCGTGGAGACCTTTGTCGATCCTCTCCAGGCGCTCGATCGTATCGACGAGAAGGAATTCGACGTCATCATCACCGATGTCGTGATGAAGGAGGCCACCGGCGTCCAGGTGCTCGAGCATGCCATGAAAAGGTCGCCCCGGACCAAGGTCATCGTGATATCGGCATTCGCGATGATGTCCCTGGCCCGTGAGGCGATGGAGAAGGGCGCCTTCGATTTCGTCGCCAAACCGTTTCACGTCGAAGACCTGCGCGAAGTGGTTCTGCGGGCGGCCGCAGCCCTGGGAAAGCCGGTCGCGGGCGGACCACCCGAGCAAACCCGCACAGCCTGATCGACTCGCCGAACATCGTCGCCGTTGAAACTGCATTATTCATCAGGTCTCTACTGCGGCCGACGATGCGCCGCACCCAGCGGTGTTTGATCGTTACTGTCCTTCTGACCTCGCCGGCGTTCTCGACACCTACATCTTCGTGCGCTCAGCCAGCGTGCGGTCCAGCCGTTGTTGGACCGACAGACCCCGGGTAGTTCAAGGCTCGCAGTAACACGATGAAGACGGACGGGTGTCGGAGTCTTTGAACGCCCGGGCGAGGCGCATGGACAGCTCGTCCGCCTCCGACTCGCGCTCCTGCTTCTGGAGCGCGAGCTGCAGGCCGGTCAGCGACCAGCCGTTGTCTCGATTGCGTCGAAGGTCTTCACGGTAGACCGACTCTGCTTCGGCGTACCGCCCATCCGCCATCAGCAGCGCGCCCAACGCGTGGCGCACCGGAAGCATCCAACCGGGCGGCTCGTCGTAGACCAAAGCATCCTCGGCGGCGACACCCTCGCGGAGAACTGCATACGCCTCCTCACGCTTGCCCTCGCGGAAGAGCAGCTCACCGTTGATCATCGCGCGTGCGATCGGCAGCACATCGCTCACGCGGTTGTTGAAGATCCACCACTCTTGAGGCACCTCGGCCATCGCATCTTCGAAGGCCTCCAGCTCGGCGCGCGCCTCCTCTGTGTGGCCGAGGGCGGAGTTGGCGATCGAACGGGCGTAATGGCGGACGGCCCGCGACACGAGCCGCCACTCCGGGTAGTCGGGCTCCTCGAGGATCTGCTCCCATTTGCCGAAGCGGATCAGGACGTGGAAGGTGGCGGGCATGATGCCCTCGATCAGTCCGCCATAATCGCGCAGCGCGGACTCCGGCATCTCGGCCTCGAGATCGCGCGCCGCCCCGATCGCCTGCTCGTAATTGCCCGACATCATCGCCGCAAACGACAGAAAGTGCAGGTTGTGCCCGTAGTACATCGCGTAAAGACCGGGCGCTGGGGCCTTGGCGAGGTACGCACGATCGACCCTGATGGCGTCGATGTTGGCTTGCGCCGCATCCGCGTAGCGGCCGACCCGGATGTAGATATGCGACGGCATATGAACGAGATGACCGGAGCCCGGTACGAGCACCCTCAGGCGGTCGGCGGCCTCGATCGCGCGGTCGGGATTCGACGACGGCTCGACGGCGTGGATGTAGAAGTGGTTTGCGCCCGGGTGCAGCGGATGGGTCTCGAGCGCACGCTCGATGATGCCGACGAACTCCGCGGTGCGGCCTTTGGGCTCGCCGGCGTCGGTCCAGTAGTCCCACGGCTGAAGGTCCATCAACGACTCGGTGAACAACGCTGCGACGTCCGGATCATCCGGGAACTCTCGGTAGACCGCCTCCATCGCGTCGGCATAGCGTTGGTCGAGCTCTCCGCGGTCCTCGGGCGCCGGCCAGGCGTACCGTTGTGCAACAGCACCGACCAGGGCCGCCTCGACGGGCGATGCGGCATCGATTCGCGCCATTGCCTCCTGAGAAGCCTCCCATGCGCGGCGTGATCGTTCTTCGGTCATCTCCGGGTCGTTGATGTTGATACCGTTGCAGTAGGCGATTCCCCACCATGGCATCGGGCTCTTCGGATCCGCCGCGGCCGCCTGCTCGAATGACCGGATCGCCTCGTCGTGGTTGAACCCATACATCAGCTGCATGCCCTGGTTGAACCACTGTTGAGCGCTCTCGGACCCGGAGGAAATCGATCGCTCGTAGTTTCCGAATCCCTCATAGATCAGGCCACCGTTGTTCGGCGCCTCTTGCTGACAGCCGGTGAGCACAACCACGCTCGCGGTCACGATGGCGATCGCAGAACTCCGAACCCTTCGCATCGATGTCCACATGTTCACCCCCCAGTTCCGAACGGCAGCGGCGAGAGGAGGTCGGCAGATTTCACGCTGCTCGCCTTTTCTCATTTTTAGATATTAGGTCTCAATCTTTGAAGTTATGATAACAAAAAGGCCGGAAAAAGCCAGCTCGGTCGGCGCACGGTGATATTCCGCACTGGAAACGAATCGGTGGTGTGGAATCCTGGAAGTAACGAATAGAGATATGCGTAAGGTATGACAATGAAGAAATGGCTCCGATCCGTGGTCCCCGACCTCTTTCTCGCCGCAGTCGTGGCGTTGCTCGTGACCGTGGCGATGAACCAACTCGACGGCGCCGAAACGATACGGATCCGTGCAGACGCGCACGCCGCCGCCGAGGACGGTCTGACCCTCGACGAGCGAATCGACGTCTTCAGCGGCTCGATCCGGCGTTCGACCCTCCTTCACCTCCCGGCGCTCATCGCCCTCAGTGGTGTTGTCGTCGGCCTCGCGTGCCGCAATCGCCGCTGGGCGTGGCTGACCGCTATCGGCTCCATACTTCCCGCCCTGATCATGGGTGTGGCGTTCTTTGTCGATCGACCCTTTCCAGCGGGCGCACTGGTGACCGCATATGCGGCTCTCGCGGTCGCGATGGCGATGGTGGGATCCGCGCTGCGCCGACGACTGACGCCGGCAAGGGGGTTTTCTCCGGATTGACACTCGGTCCCAGAGCGCAGAGTACGACTCGTTTTGAATGTCTCAATCCTTGGTTTCCCATAGCCGGGCATCGCTGGCGGCGGAATGCGACAATTCGGCGTACCCGATCGACACCTTGTGAGAAGCGCGGGCTAAGATATGCCTCGAAGGAGAACTCGAGGTGGACACCAGGGAGAAATACGAAAAGTACGTCAACACCGCGTTTTTGTCGGCCGTCGACCCGCTGGTGGTCGACCGCGCCGAGGGCGCCACCTACTTCGCAAAAGACGGCAGCAGCTTCATCGATTGCTTCGCCGGCATTTCGGTGGTCAACGCCGGCCACGCCAACGAAGAAGTGTTGGCGGCCGCGCGACGGCAGATGGAGCGTCTGGTCCACTGCTCCTCGTACCTCTATCACGTCGAGGTGGTGGCCGATCTCGCCGAGAAACTGGCACAGATCACGCCTGGTGATCTCCAGAAGACCTTCTTCTCAAACAGCGGAGCTGAGGCGATCGAGGGCTCGGCACGGTTGGCCAGGCGATACAGCAAGAAAAACGAAGCCATCGCTCTCACCCATTCGTTCCACGGACGGACCTACGGGACCCTGAGCCTGACCGGCAACGCGACCAGGAAGCGGGGCGGCGGCCCGTACATGCCCGGGGTCGCGTTTGCGCCGGCGCCCTATTGCTATCGGTGCCCGCTCTGTCTCGAGCTCGAAAGCTGCGGCATGGCCTGTGCCAAAGCGATCGACGATGTCATCAAATTTCACACCGCGGACAACGTCGCCTTCTTCGTAGCCGAGCCTCTCCTGGGCGAGGGTGGCCTCATCGTGCCGCCGGACGACTACTTCAGGGTGGCCAAAGAGGTCCTCGACGAGCACGACGTGTTGTTGATTGCAGACGAGGTCCAGTCCGGGTTCTGTCGCACCGGAAAGATGTTCGCCATCGAGCACTATGGGGTCGAGCCGGACATCATGGCCATGGCCAAGGGCATCGCCAACGGCTTTCCGCTTGGAGCTTTCATCGCACGGGCAGAGATCGCAGATGCGTTTCAGCCGGGTGACCACCTGACGACGTTCGGGGGCAATCCGGTCTCCTGCGCCGCATCGCTGGCCAACATTCGGTTCATGGAGGACAACGACCTGGCCGATCGGGTGTCCGAGAAGGGCGGACGGTTGATGCTGGCCCTCCGCGATATCAAACCGAAAAGAGTCACCATCGGCGAGATCCGCGGCAGGGGCCTCATGATCGGCATCGAGATGGTCGAGGATGCCCGGAGCAAGGCGCCGGCGGTAGAGGATGCGAAGAGGATCAAGGCCGCGGTGCGAGACAGAGGTGTCTTGATCGGTATCGGCGGTGTGTACGGCAACGTGCTCCGCATCCAACCGCCACTGACTATCAGCGACCAGGAGCTCGACTCGGTGCTGGCTGCGATGACCGAGGTTCTGGAGGCCTGAGATGATTTGTGACGTTGATGGGACCGCAACCCAACCTCCGAACTGAGTCGATGACGCAGCAGGGCCACCTGATCCGCGTTCTCAGGCGACGAGAGGTCCTGGCGCTGGCGTTCGGCGCCATGATCGGCTGGAGCTGGGTGGCGCTTGCCGGTACCTGGCTGGAATCGGCCGGCAGCCTCGGCGCCATTTCGGCTTTCTTGATCGGCGGCGGCGTGATCGCCTTCATCGGCCTGACGTACGCGGAGCTCGCGTCCGCGATGCCGCTGGTGGGTGGCGAGCACGCCTACAGTCTGCGCGCCCTGGGCCCCGGAGCTTCATTCGTCTGCACCTGGGCGATCATCTTTGGTTATGTCAGCGTCGTGGCCTTTGAGGTGGTGGCCCTGCCGACGGTCACGGAGTACCTCTTCCCCGGTCTCAAGAAAACCTATCTCTGGACGGTCGCCGGTTACGACGTCTACCTCAGCTGGGTGCTGGTCGGTGTCGTCGGGTCCCTGGTGATGACAGCCGTCAACGTGGTCGGCATCAAGATGGCAGCCGTGGTGCAGACGGCGGTGACCCTGGTCATCCTTCTGGCCGGAGTCGTCGTGGTCGGCGGTGCCGTGTTCAACGGTAGTGTCGTCAACATGCAGCCGCTCGAGGTCGGCGGTATCAAGGGAATGCTGACCGTGCTCGTGATGGTGCCGTTTCTCCTGGTCGGGTTCGACGTGATTCCCCAGGCCGCGGAGGAGATCGACCTGCCGTATCGTGAGATCGGCGCCGTGCTGGTGATGTCGGTGATCATGGCCGTGGCCTGGTACGTGTTGATCGTGCTGGGTGTGGCTCTGTCACTGGACGGCAACGCCCTTGGCGGCGCCAGCCTGGCGACCGCCGAAGCCGGAACCGCGGCCTGGGGCAGTCCGTTGATCGGCAAGCTCGTGGTGGTTGCCGGGATCGCCGGTATCCTTACCAGCTGGAACGCGTTCCTGGTCGGCGGCAGTCGCGCGATCTATGCCCTGGCCGAATTCGGCACACTGCCGCGTTTTCTCGGGCGGTTGCACCCACGATTCAACACGCCGGCGAACGCCGTCGTTTTGGTGGGTGTGTTGGCCGTGTTCGCCCCGCTCTTCGGCCGCCAAACCCTGGTCTGGCTGGTCGATGCGGGCGGCCTCGGGATCGTGATCGCTTATGCCATGGTGGCGCTGTCGTTCATCGTCCTGCGCCACAGGGAACCGGAGATGCCCAGGCCGTACCGTGTCCGCTATGGATCGTTCATCGGATACACTGCCTTTGCCCTCGCCCTCGGCATGGCCATGCTCTACCTGCCCGGCAGCCCGTCGGCACTCGTGTGGCCCCACGAGTGGATCATTCTGCTGAGCGGCGCCGCGGTGGGTGCGGTTTTCTACGTGTGGGCGCGCATCACCCGGGGCTGATTGATGTACGGTTCGAGGAGGGATCCTCTGTATTGCAAACACATACTTCACCGACTTTCTACAACGGCTGATCTCGGACCGAGGTCGGGACCTTCGACGGAGACACGAACCATGGGCCTGTTTCGATACCGCCTGATTGTGACTGTCGCCCTTACAGCCTCGCTGATCGCCGCAACAGGCAGCAACCTCCTGTGTGCGGCCCAGGAGGCCTCGGCTCCCGAGAATCGAGTGGAAATGAGGGAAGCGTGGATCGGCATGCCGGACGGCGTGAGGCTGGCGGCTGACCTCTACGTGCCGGCGAGAAATGGGGATGAGGGGAGGTTTCCGGTCCTCCTTGAGTACCTGCCCTACCGCAAGACCGAGTCCCGGGCCCGCAATTACGCGCTGTACTCGTACTTCGTCGAACGCGGCTACGTCGTCGCACGGGTCGACATCCGCGGCACCGGCAACAGCGAGGGACGACTCATCCCCTACGAGTACTCCGACCAGGAGCACCAGGACGGCATGGCGGTCATCGATTGGCTGGCCAGGCAGCCGTGGTCCAACGGCAACGTGGGAATGTTCGGCATCTCGTGGGGCGGCTTCAACGCCATCCAGATGGCCGGCCTCAATCCCCCGTCCCTGAAGGCCATCATCGCCGTCGACGCCACCGAGGATCTGTACCAGGACGACGTGCATTATATGGACGGCATCATGCACGTGGATTCCTGGGAGATGAGCCAGGACCTCGACAACGCCCGGCCCGGGGCCCCGGACTACGTCATCGACGAGGCGTACTTCCGCGACCGTTTCGACACCCAGCCCTGGATGATGACCTACAAGCGTCAGCAGCGGGACGGCCCGTTCTGGGACCGGGCCTCGTTGAGGAATCGTTACGACGAGATCAGAATTCCCACCTTCCTCATCGGCGGCTGGTACGACGGCTACCGGGACACCCTGCCCAGAATGCTGGAGAACCTCCAGGCTCCGGTCAAGGCCATGATCGGTCCGTGGTCCCACGCCTGGCCGCACGACCCGTATCCCGAGCCGGGCATAGAGTGGCGACACGAGGCGGTGCGCTGGTTCGATCAATGGCTGAAGGGCGTCGACACCGGTATCATGGATGAGCCCCGCTTTGCGGTGTACGTCCGCCAATGGCATCCCCCCGGCCCGTATCTCGAGACCGCGCCGGGCTCCTGGCGATGGGAGGAGGGCTGGCCCATACAGCGCATCGAAAAAAGGGTCATGTACCCGCAGCCCAACCACACCCTGTCCATTTCACAGCCCGAGCACACCGTTCACCAGCTGCGCTACGTGCCGAGCATCGGCGTGGAGGCCGGCGGTCCCGTCATGTGGTGGGGGGACGTCGCCCACGACCAGCGCGGCACCGATGCCTACAGCCTGGTCTACGACAGCGATCCCCTTGCCGAGGCCACCGAGGTCCTTGGGCTGCCCCGCGCCGTCCTGCAGGTATCCGCCAGCGCCACCAGGGCCAACTGGTTCGCCCGCCTCTCCGACGTTGCACCCGACGGCACCGTCACCCAGGTCGCCGGCGCCGGCTTCAACGGTACCCACCGGTTCTCGGCCCGTCGGCCCAAGGACATCGAACCCGGACAGGTCTTCCCCCTGGACATCGAAATGCACTTCACGTCGTGGGTGTTCCCCAAGGGACACCGCATCCGTTTGTCGGTCAACAATGCCCAGTGGCCAATGCTCTGGCCGACGCCGTACGCCATGACCACATCCCTCTCCATAGGCGGTGCAAACGGCTCGCACGTAGTCCTTCCGGTGGTGCCACCAGGCCCGGCCACGGCTCCGGATTTCCAGCCGCCCACGGAAAGCCCCGAGCTGCCCGGCTTCGAGAGTATGGATGTGGGCACCAGCTCGGGGTATGGCGAGGTCTCCTCCGTGGATCGCAATCCTCAGACCGGCGAGGTCACCGTGACCGCGACCAACGCCGGCGCCACCCGCTACCCCTGGGGTACCGAGACCTACCACGAAACCATCGAGCACCGCACCTCGGACGCGCACCCGGAGAACACCGAGGTGCGCGGTAACCACCGCATGGAGGTCACCCTGACGGATCGTGTCCTGGTGTGGGAGGCAACCCTCTCCTTCACCAGCGACCTGGAAAACTTTTACTACCGCTACACCCGCATGCTCGAAGAAAACGGCGAGCTGGTGAGGGAGAAGACTTGGACCGACACGATCCCCAGGGATTTCCAGTAATGCCCCCGTTCACGACGTCACGGTATGGCGCGTGGCTCTCACGCGTGCACGGTGCATGCATGGAACAACGCGAAACATGGCTCCCCGCCGAACCTTCCTCAGTCGTTTGCGTTCTTTGTCAAAATCAGCCTGTTTTGAGATATGAGAGTTCCCAATATTCGGGGAGCAGATCACCCGTAGTAAACGACCTTTACAGAGGGACAGCGGCCGTGAAACACTCGTTCGACGTGCGGCGGTCGGTGCCGCCGTTCAGGGCTCGATGCGACGACCAGTTTTCTTCCACGGCTCGTTCGGGCACCCCCAAAAGGGGGATGAAAGCGAGGCCGTGCGGTGAGCCAAGACCACTTGCCTTCGCAGCGGTCGCGCCAAACTTCAACCCCGAGTGCCCGGCGGCCGGGGAATTCCCTGTGCTGATTTCTCCTATCGTGCGGTGAGAAAGGGAAAAGGCATGGCAAACAATCTGGCAGAGGCGCGGTTGTCGCCGTGGTGGCGGCACGCCACCCTCCTCGTAATGATCTTCGGTTTCACCCTCTTGACGATCGTCACCGTCCTGACGTACACAAATGCGCCGCCGATCCCTGCGCGCGTGACCGAGCCTTCGGGGGCGACCCTCTTCACTCAGGAGGACATCGAGCACGGTCAGGAAATATTCTTCAAGTACGGTCTGATGGAGCATGGGACTCTCTGGGGCCACGGGGCGTACCTTGGCCCGGACTTCAGCGCCGAGTACCTGCACCGGCTGGTCGAGATCGCGCGGGATACGTGGGCCCGCGAGCGCCACGGGCGCCCGTACATGGGGCTCGATGAGGATGCGGCCACGGCCGTCGACGCCGCCGTCCGCGCATCACTCAAAGAGAATCGCTACGATCCAAGCACTGGTTCACTGGCGTTTTCCGCCGGTGAAATGGCCGCCTGGAAGATCCAGAAGGGCGAATGGGCCGCGTATTTCGCAGGCGAATCCAGCGCGCCGGGTCTGCCCGCGAACTACATCCGCGATTCCGGCGAGCTGGAGGACCTCACCTCATATTTCGCGTGGGCGGCCTGGGCCACCGTCGCAAACCGCCCGGGGAAGGATTACTCCTATACCAACAACTGGCCGTACGAGCCGGCCGTCGGCAACCGCCCGAGTTCCTCCACCTACCTCTGGAGCGCGCTCAGCCTCGTGACCCTCCTGGTCGGCCTGGGTGCGGTATTGTTCGCGTTCGGGCGTTTCGACTTCCTCGGTTGGCATGGCTCACCCAAGGCCGGACATAAGCACGACAGCGCGTTCGCCGGCTGGACGGTCACACCGAGTCAGAGGGCGACCGGCCTCTACTTCGGCGTCGTCGCGCTGCTCTTCCTGCTGCAAGCCCTGGCGGGCGGCGCCCTCGCCCACTATCGAGTCGAGTCGGGCGCCTTCTACGGCATCGACCTCGCTCAGCTTCTTCCCTACAACCTGCTGCGGACGTTTCACCTCCAGCTCGCCATCTTCTGGATTGCCACCTCCTGGGTGGCCGGCGGTCTTTTCCTCGCGCCGATCGTCGGGGGTACAGAACCACGACGACAGCGGACCGGTGTCTTCGCGCTGCTCATCGCCCTCGCCGTCGTCGTCTTCGGAAGCCTCGGTGGCGAGTGGCTGGGCATCAACAACCGCTTGGGTGAACTGTGGTTCTGGCTCGGCCACCAGGGATCGGAGTACCTGGACCTCGGGCGTTTCTGGCAACTACTTCTGGCAGCGGGGCTCGCCGGTTGGCTGGTCCTGATGTACCGTGCGCTGCGCCCGGCCATTCGCGACCGGCAGCGGACGGAGCTGGCCTCCCTCTTTCTTTACGCGGCGGCGGCGATCCCGCTCTTCTATCTCCCGGCACTGTTCTTCGGTCCACACACCAACTACGCCATCATCGACAACTGGCGCTTCTGGATCATTCACCTGTGGGTGGAAGGCTTCTTCGAACTGTTCGCGACTGTGCTTGTCGCCGTGATGTTCGTGGTGTTGGGGCTCGTCACGTCCCGGACGGCCACGCGGGTCATCTACCTGGATGCCATCCTCTACCTGGCCGGAGGAATCGTTGGGACCGGACACCACTGGTACTTCACGGGCCAGGGAACCCTCAACATGGGCCTGGCCGCGTGTTTCTCGGCGCTCGAGGTAGTTCCGCTCACCGTCCTCACCCTCGACGCGTGGCAGTTCATTCGTCTTCGCGACCGGCGGTGCGAGGACTGCCAGCAGACGTTTGCCGAAAAACACCGCTGGGCGATCTACTTTCTGATGGCGGTCGGCTTCTGGAACTTCGTCGGGGCCGGGGTCTTCGGCTTTCTGATCAACCTGCCGATCGTTTCCTATTTCGAGATTGGCACGAACCTGACGAGCAACCATGGGCATGCAGCGCTGTTCGGGGTGTTCGGGATGTTGGCGCTGGCGGTTGTGATCTTCTGCCTGCGCTCGCTCGCAACGGACGAGACCTGGGCGCGCGTGGAACGATTGATCAAGGTCAGCTTCTGGGGGCTGAACGCCGGGCTCGCGGCGATGGTGGCGCTGGATTTGTTTCCGGCGGGAGTGCTGCAGCTTTGGGACGTTCTGCAAAACGGCTACTGGCACGCCCGGCGGCTCACCTTCCTGATGAGCGGCACGTTCCACAAGCTCGAGTGGGCCCGCGCCGCAGCTGACGGTACGTTCCTGCTGCTCGGCGTCGTCCCGCTCGTCCTCGCGGTCGCGCGCGTGCTCATGCAATCCCGCGAACAAGAGGAGGCCGAGTCCTAGCACGGCGCGTCGCTGTCGCCGCTTCGAGTGCGCGATACGGCGCCAAACGTGTCACGTTTCGCATTGTCATACTGATCACGACCTCACAACCCGGACTCCCAGGGTCGTGCACATTGTCAGGTTCTGATCAGTGGCACCCGCTATGACTATCGAACGTCATCTCAACTTAAAGCCCGGCATCGAAAGCGATACATTCGCCCCCTTCGGCTCGACAAAACGGAGGGGGCGCGCCGCCCGGCGCGCCCCCGTTAACGACACACAATCGTGTCCTCACTCCGTGAGGTCGAGAATGGCGAAAAACGATTGATCGGCTCGCGGCCGATACACGTAGAGCCGAAGGTAGCCGCCCTTGCCGACTGCTTTGACCTGGTCGGTGTACTCGTCGGCGGTCGTAATCGACGCTCCGTTGGCCTCGGTGATGACGTCACCGGGCATCAACCCCTCTTCGCCGGCGACCGACATTGGATCAATCCTCGTGATGACCACGCCCGAGACGTCGCTTCCGACACCATAGGCCTGCCGTAGCTGAGGCGTGAGTTCTCGCACCGTGATGCCGGTTCGCGCCGAGGCGCTGTCGCCGGAGGGTTCCTCGCCGGTCCCAGCCGACTGATCGACGCCGGGCCGCTCCTCGAGCTTGACCTTGATCTTGCGGCTCTTGCCGTCGCGAATCACCCCCATTGTGAGGGTAGACCCCGGAGGCCGGGTGGATACGGTATCGATTAGCTCACGCGGGTTCATGACAGGCTCACCGTCGACCGTGACGATCGCATCACCGTGCTCGAGGCCTGCCTTGTCGGCGGCATGTCCGGCCTCCACCTCCTCGACAAAGGCGCCATCGCGCGTCGAGAGGTTGAAGGCTTTCTGGATGTCTGGGCTGATGTCCCGAATCTGAGCACCGAGGTAGCCGCGCACCACCTTTCCGTTCTCGCGGAGCTGCGGAAGAATCCGCCTGGCGATGTCGATCGGTACGGCGAAACCGAGGTTTTGACCACCGGCATTGATGGCGGTGTTGATCCCGATTACCTCGCCGCGAGTGTTGACGAGGGGACCGCCGGAGTTACCGAAGTTGATCGCCGCATCGGTCTGGATGAAGTTCTCGAACGAGTTGTCAGCGAGCCCGAGGACCCTCCCTGTTGCGGACACCACACCGACCGTGACCGTGTGATCCATATTCAACGGATTGCCGACCGCCATCACCCACTCGCCAACCCTGAGAGCCTTGGAATCTCCGAGGGGAAGGATGGGAAAGTCTCGATCGGGCTTGACCACCCGCAGGACTGCGATGTCGGTCGCCGGATCTCGGCCCACGACCTCGACATTGTAGGTTGTCCGATCGTTGAGCTGGATCTCGATTTTGTCGGCGTCCTCGACCACATGGTTGTTGGTCAACAGCTCGCCGTCCTTGGTGATAAAGAAACCGGACCCGGCTGACTGGCGTACCATCGGCTGATCCGGCTGCTGCCCCATGGGCTGACCAAAGCCTGGACCGAAAAAGAACTCGAACGGGTTCGCCGGCATCTCACGCCGCAACTCTTCCGGCTGGACAATGTCGGTTGAGTAAACCGACACCACCGGCGGCACGACGCGCTCGGCGAGTGAGGCGAAATCGAACTGATGGCTCAGACCACTGACTTCGGCCGCCGCAGGCGGCTGCTCGGCCGCAACCTTCGGCGTCACATGAAGTCCGCCGGCGAGAAGAATACCGCCGAGAGCAGCGGCGACCGCGATCACTGCAATTGAAACACCACGCGTTTGACGCTTTTCTTTCATCGTGTCACCTCCGTGCCGAACGGTGAAAGACCGCCGGCACCTCCCGCTCCTTGCCAATACCGTGCCAGCTTCCGACTCCCGGCTCTCGGGGCCGACCGAAGCTCCGCCGATGATGCGACACGACACGCGGAGAGCCCATGGCGACCGGGTTCTGCGACGATCGCCGGTTCGCGGCGCCTGCTCTGTACGATAGGATGCGCGGCCGACGGGAGGTGCAGCATTTCAGCCGATTGTGGTCGATTCGAGCCACCGCCTTGGGGGGGCCGGAAGCGAAAAACACCGCGCCCAGTGAATCTGCGACCTGGCATGGCCCTTGCCTAGTCCCATCAGCGCCCCGATGGACCGGCGTCGGGCCGGTACGCGGGGATCTGACATGGGTCATGGATGACGGAAAGGAGTTCATCATGAACACGAAACGAGGTTTCGCCGTCGCGGCGATCGGGACGGTCGTCCTCGGGCTGGTCCTGGCCGTACCCTCGTTCGCCGCCGACAAGGCCGCCGACGCCGACATCAGCTATTGGGTCAGATCCGCTCTGCTTCAGGACGAGCGCGTCGACGCATCCAGAATCACGGTTACCACCAGTGACGGAATCGTCACCCTGTCTGGTGACGCGGACAACCTCACTGCGAAGCAATACGCGGAGCGAGAGGCAAAGAAGATCACAGGCGTCCTCGGCGTTGTCAACCAGATCACCGTGGAGTCGGGCTGGCGGTCGGACGCGGACATCGAGTCGGTGGTGCGCAGACGCATCCTCAACAGTGCGGTCATCAATTCGGAAAACATCTCGGTCGCCTCTCTTGGCGGACACGTCACGCTTTCCGGCGAGGTCGACTCGTGGTCCGAATGGGAAGAAGCTGGCCTGCTTGCCGGCGGCGTTCGTGGCGTGAGCGAGGTCATCAACAACCTGAGGACCCTTTCGGCCGTCACACGAACTGATCAAGAGGTCAAGAACGACGCGGTAGCTTCCCTCGCGCGGGACGTATACACGAGCGGCCTGCCGATCACGGTTTCTGTCAACGAGGGAATCGTTACTCTCACCGGCACGGTGGGCAACGCATTTGAAAAGGACCACGCGGGAGACGCCGTCCGCTGGATCTCCGACGTCCGTGGGGTCAACAATCTTCTCAATGTGAATTGGATCCAGAATAAAGGTGTGCGCGACACCATACCTGCTCTCTCGGACTCCGACCTGCGAAATGCTGTCCGGGCGGAGCTGGATCAGGACTGGCGGCTCATCAATTCTGACATTACCGCGAGGGTGACTCGAGGGCACGTGGTCCTGGACGGTTCGGTTCCCAATCAATATGAGAAGCGAATCGCCGAAATGGACACGCGCGACGTCGTCGGAGTGGGATGGGTCACCAACAACCTGTTCGCACGGGTAGACGCGCGCGAAGACTCCCTGATCAAAGTCGACGTCCAGTTCGACCTCGATACTGACTCCACCGTCGGGGCGTTCGATCTCCAAGCCACGGCAATCAACGGCATCGTCACACTCTCCGGCCGCGTCCATACCTGGTACCAGAAATTCCACGCCGGCGAGCTCGCAGCTGGCGTGAAGGGAGTGAGACAAGTCATCAACGAGATCGCCGTCGCCCGGACAGACTGGAAGAGTGACGCGGAGCTGACCAAGGAAATCAAGAGCCGGCTGACGTGGAACTGGACCACCTGGTGGGTGCACGACGACATCGGAGTTACAGTCAAGGACGGCCTTGCGACCCTGACCGGCGACGTGAACAAATGGTCACAGCGCAAAGAGGCCGGAAACGTGGTCATTCAGACTCCGGGTATTTGGAAACTGGACAACCGGCTCACCGTCAATGGCTACGACTATCCCTGGGACGAGTGGTACACGCGAAGCGTCGCCGACGGCGGCATTCGCGACAATTCGCAACACAGGTACGACGACACCTTCGAATTGCCCTAGGCTCTTCAACTCACCTCGGAGACTCTGCGGGTCGGGTTGGCAACCCGGCCCGCAGCGCGTCGTTGTCAAGCATGGCATCGCGGGTGCCACGCAAATCCAAGTCTGAGCGTCAGGCATGAGGAGCTTGGGAAGTGATTCCTTTGCCGGTGTCAAGGCGCAGTTCCGACGATCCTGAGGACTGGTACAGAGAGAAAACGAGGGCGGGGACCAACCCCGCCCTCGCGAACTCGAATTCAGACGTCATTCCCCCCTTGGCCATTCGGGGATGCGACCGGGCGTCCACGGAGCGCCTTCGGATTCGAGCGCCTTCTCGAGGGCGGTGAGTCTTTCGGCCAGCGCGCGCAGTGCCGCGAGCTGCTTGGCGAAGGCCTCCGACGCCCAGCGATAGCCGTCGCGGTTGGTGGTGGTCGGCGACTGGGTGGTGCTCAGCTGGCCCTCGACCACCCGGTCGACGCGATCCACGATGGAGGGGTCGGTGGGCTCGTTGCGCTTCGCCCGGCTGCGGTCGCCGCGCAGCGCGACCAGGAGGTCGTTGAGCTCACCCTCGATGGCGGCGAGCTCGGCAAGCTGGTCGGGGCTCGCGTTCGGGGTGTCGAGGATTGCCTGCCGGAGATATTTGACGCGGTTGCCGATCTCTTTGGCCACCTCGACGGCGCCGAGCACAGCCCGTTGGAGATCGGCGGCCTGGAGCTGGAACTCGAGAGCGGCATCGGGATCGTTCACGGGCAGCGTGCCGCCGCCCATATCGACGACCTGAAACTCCTGCGGACCGGCGAGCCGGGTCACCACGCCGTCCACCTCCTGATCGAGGGTCACCGTGTAGGTGCCGGGGAGCACCAGCGGACCCACCCGCGGCGATGCCCACGGCGGCTGCGGTCCCGGGTCGGGATCGGTGGGCAGTGGCGACGGGTAGCGCAGATCCCAGGCGACCCGGTGGATGCCCTTTTTCCGGCATCCCAGCACCCTCTGGATCACGTTGCCATCGGTGTCTCGCACCGTCAGCACGATCTGCGGGTCATGCTCCTCGTCTTCGGCGCGGAGCGCGTCCTGGCTCGGATAGGGAAGCGACGTGCCGTCTTCGTCGGCCTTCTTCTCGGCCTCGAGACGGCGTTCCTGGCGGGTCTTGAGCCCGTCCCTCAGGTGGTAGGTGAAGACGGCCCCGAAGGGCGGATTCGGCGCGGTGAAGAAGCTGTCGCCCTGGAACGCCTTGTCCAGGGTCGGCAGCCCGAGCCGACTGGTCTCGATGTAGCGCCAGGCTTGTTTGACGGGGAAGAGCACGGCGTCCTCGGCAAGATCCTCTGCCGACATCTCGCGCAACGGGGTGTAATCGTCGAGGATATAGAACCCTCGGCCGAAGGTGGCCAGAGCGAGATCGTTCTCGCGCCGCTGGATGTCGAGGTCGCGGACGGCGATGGTCGGCAGGCCACCTTCGAGGGCGACCCAGTGCGCGCCCTCGTCGACCGTAACGTAAAGGCCGAACTCGGTACCGAGGAAGAGGAGCTTTTCATTGACGCGGTCCTGGGCGAGGCTCCACGCGATCTCGCGGTCGGGCAGATCGCCGCGAATGGATTTCCAGCTGCGGCCGCGATCGGTGCTCTTGAGGACGTAGGGCGTGAAATCGCCCTGTTTGTGGTTGTCAAAGGTGGCGTATACGGTGTCCGCGTCCCCCTGCGAGGCCTCGAGGTCGGAGACGTAGGTGTACGTGGGCACACCGGGGAAGTCGCCTTCGGTGTGCCAGGTGGCGCCGCCGTCGGCAGTGACGTGGATCTGGCCGTCGTCGGTGCCGACATAGATCAGTCCTTCCACCAACGGCGACTCGGACAGCGCCACCGCGTTGCCGTAGATCGACGTCGAACCGCTCTTGTGCACCGCGTCCGGACCCCAGACCTTGCCCATGACCTCCAGCGTGTTGCGGTCGATGCCACGCGACAGGTCGTTGGAGATCGCTTGCCAGGTATTCCCCCGATCGTCGGAGCGAAAGAGCTTTTGGGCGGCGAAGTAGAGTCGCGTCGGAGAGTGCGGGCTGATGATCACGGGTGCGTCCCAGTTCCAGCGGTAGGGGTCCTCGCCCGGCGCCGGTTGCGGTTGGATATCGACGATCTCACCGGTGGCACGGTCGAAGCGCGCGAGACCGCCGTACTGCCACTGGCTGTAGACGATATTCGGTTGGTCTGGATCGACCACGGTCTCGAAGCCGTCGCCGAAGACGGTGACGAACCAATCTTCGTTGGTGATGCCGCCCGGGTTGCGGGATCGGGTCGGTCCGCCGAGGGAGGCGTTGTCCTGGGTGCCGCCGTAGATGTAGTAGAAGGGCGAGGAGTTGTCGACGGTGACGCGGTAGAACTGCGTGATCGGGAGGTTTTGCACAAAGGCCCAGGTGGCGCCACGGTCGAAGGTCTCATAGACCCCGCCATCGCAGCCGGCGATCAGGTGCCGGGGATCCGCCGGGTCGATCCAAAGGGCGTGGTTGTCCACGTGCTTGAAGTTCTCGCCGACCTTGACAAAGGTCTTTCCCCCGTCGGTTGTGACCTGCATCCAGGTGTCCATAGAGTAGACGCGATCGACGTTTTCGGGATCGCAGATCAGCTCGTTGTAGTAGTCGCCGCCGGGGGCGTGATCCGAGCGTTTCTCCCAGGTCTCGCCGCGGTTGGTGGAGCGGAAGAATCCTCCCTCGTCGCGGGCGGCGTCGAGCACGCCGTAAACGACATCGGTGTCGGCGGGTGAGATGCACAGCCCCATTCGCCCCTTGTCGACTTTGGGCAGGCCGGTGGTGATCTCGCGCCAGTTCTTGCCACCGTCGTTGGAAATGTGGAGCCCGGACTCGGGACCACCGTTGATCAACGTCCAGGTGTGGCGGCGGCGCTGGTACGCGGTGGCCAGGATGGTGTCGGGATCGTCGGGGTGGAGATGGACCTCGGCGATGCCGGTGTCATCACTGATGTGGAGCACCCGCTCCCAGCTCTTGCCGCCGTCGGTGGTGCGATAGAGGCCGCGGTCGCCGCCCGAGCGCCACAGCGGACCTTGTGCCGCGACCCAGACCACGTCGGAGTCGCGCGGGTCGATGACGATGTTGCCGATATGCTCGGACTCTTTGAGGCCCATATTCTTCCAGGTCGACCCGCCGTCGAGGCTTTTGTAGACGCCGTCGCCAAACGAGACCGAGCGCTGGGAGTTGTTTTCACCGGTGCCGATCCAGACGACATTGGGGTTGTGCGGGTCGATGGTGACGCACCCGATCGAGTAGGAGCCCTCGCCATCGAACACCGGCTCCCAGGTCGTACCCGCGTTGGTGGTCCGCCACACCCCGCCCGAGGCAACGGTGACGAAGTAACGGGAGTTGTCGGTGGGATCGACCGCGATATCGGACACCCGGCCCGACGAAATCGCGGGCCCGATGCCGCGCAGCTCGAGCCCCTCGAGGGTCTCGGCGGTCAGCCAGTAGGTATCATCCTTGCCTTTGTCTTTGTCGGCCGCGATGGCCAGTGACGTGGTGATCACGAGCAGGGCGAGCACAGCGAAACGTGTGAGTTTCATGGACAGCCTCCAATCGCCCGACATCCTACCGCGTTCTCGGGCTCACGACAGCGGGCGGATCGGACTTCCTAACGTCCAGTAAACGACTCTCGGTTTCCACGGATCGTTTCACAAATCTTGTGGGCGACACGCATCGTGCCCGACATCGACGACCTGTTCATCAGCACGACCATTCCGAGGCCTTCGTCCGGGTAGAGCCGCAGCTCGCTCGTGAAGCCCGCACCACCGCCCTCGTGGTTCAGGAATCGGCAATCGCCGACCAGACCAATCTTCCATCCGAGCCCGACCCCGACTCTTGACTCGATACCGGCCCTGCCCGTGGCGACCAACGCCTGCATGCGCTGCATGGTCTCCGGGGAGAGAAGGGGGCTCCCATCGCTCAGCTGGGACTGGACAAAGGGAGCAAAAGAGAAGACGGAACCAACGAGACCGCCGATCGCCGAGGTCACCAGGTTGTAGTGTTCCAGAGCCACCAATCCGTTCTTGGTCCACCCCCGGTAGATGCGCCGCGAGGTCAACGGATCGAGGAAGCGAAGCAGAGCGCGCGTCGGATCCCAGCGCGCCATGTATCCAGTTGCCAGATTATCCTGCTTGAAATCCGACACGTCGAAGTCGGCGTCGCTCGACAAGGGCGTGAGGATCCGCCGCCGTACGAACGTCCGATACGGGATTCCGGACACCCGACTGACAACCTCACCGAGGATTGCGTAATTGACGTTGCGGTATTGGGCCTTTCCGCTCGCCGACCCCCGCGATCGGAGATCGTAGCCCGCCAGCGCCTGCTCGGTGGTCGGCGGTTCTTCACCTGGGAAGTACACGGCCAAAAAACCTCCCAGCGTTTCCCTCAGACCCGACGCGTGGCTCAGCAGGGCGCGAAGGGTGATATCGCGCGCCAGCGGCAGGTGGGGCAGATAGTCTGTGACCGCAGTGCCGAGGTCGAGCTGACCACCCTCGACGAGCTGCAGGATCGCCGTGGCCGTAAAGAGCTTGGTGCCTGAAAACAGGTGGTATACGGTCGACTCGTTCGTCGGACGCTTGCTCACGACATCCGCGATTCCAAAGCCGTGCGACCACAGCCGGCCGTCTCGGCCGATCACCGCGAGCGAGCATCCAGGGATTCGAGCCTTCTCGAGAAGATTCTCGATCGTGCCGACAACGCCGCTGCTAGCCCGCATATCTCACCGGGTTTCGTCGCGAGGGCGGCGAGGTGCCGTGCCCAGTGAGGTTTTCGACCCAGAGGCTTGGTCGGGTTCCCCAGTGCCGTCCGCCGATGGGGCTCGTGAGCCGAGATCAAGGCGCAAGGAGGAAGTCGATGCCCGTGCATCGTCGACGACAAGCAACGCAGAGATCGGCCACGACCCCCATCGGCCCGAAGGGTTACGGCGCCGCTCCGCGGCTTGTGGCCCGACCCCGGACTCGAGTAGCCGTACGCCGGCGATTGCCGGCAACGGCCACCTCTCGCTTCCAACGCCGGGTTGTCGGCGGCATGGCCCGTCTTCTTCGTTGCCGCTCCTCGGCGATGGAAGGACATCGCCGTCGTCGCGGCGCCTCGAATTCGGAACCATGGCGCACGCAACGGACGACGCTGGGGGCCCCGGCCAAGCCTCGCAGGGCGCGGAGCGCGTACTTGAAGTACGTCGAGCACCCCGACGCGAGAAAACACCGCTGGGTGCGGTGCATCGGCGTCCGCAGCAGAAAGTTGGTGAGATACGCGGGCTTGGTTTCATCGTGCCGCCGCCATATTAACCCGCATGTCTCACCGGGTGTCGACTGCGGACCTGCGGCTCCAGCACGTAGGCGGCTCTGGTGGCGGATGCTATGTTGGTGACATGGCAGATGACGGCGATCCCCATCCGAGCGAGGCCCTTGTGGGGAGAACCCCGGAGGCGCCGGCGACCCGCGCCTCCACCGTCAAGCTGCCCGAGCGGCCACCGCGGGAGGTGCAGACGATCTTCGATTTCTTTCTCCGCCGTTTCCCGAGGATCCCACGCGCGACCTGGGTGGAACGCTTCGCGGCCGGCAAGGTGTCGACGACCGACTCGGTGATCGATGCCTGGACGCCCTACCAACCGCTTCTCGAGGTGCACTACCGGCGTGAAGTCGAGCGGGAGCCGCCGGTGCGCACGGACATCCGGGTGGTGTGGTCGGATCGGCACCTGATGGTGGTGGACAAGCCACCCAACCTCCCGGTCACACCCGGCGGGCGCTGGGTTCGCCACTGTCTCCTTCACCTTCTCCTCGAAGCCACCGGCAATGACCGTATCGCGCCGCTTCACCGCCTCGACCGGTTGACGTCGGGGGTGTTGCTGCTGTCCCTCGACCCGGCAACGCGCTCGCACTTCGCGCGCCTCTTCCAGCCGTGTTCGATGGTCGAGAAGGATTACACGGCGGTCTGCGAGCTGCGGCGGGATCCGCCACCGCCGCGCTTTACTCTCGCCCATCACATCGCCCGCAGCCCGAACAAGTACTGGCGTCAGGAGGTACGGCCGGGGCTGCCGGCCAACTCGCGCTGTGAGGTCCAGGTGATGGCGGTCGAAGATGGTCTTGTCCTCGTCCGAGTTCGCCCGTTCACCGGCCGCAAGCATCAGATTCGCGTCCAGCTCGCCCACGCGGGCCTGCCGATCCTCGGCGATCCCCTTTCCGGCGGCGGCACGCGCCCCTACGATCCCGACGACGAGTCGCAGCGCCTGTGGCTCGACGCCCATCGACTCGCAGTTCAAGGCTTCCCCGGCCCTCCCGGCAACGGACCGCTGACCGGCACCTGGACCTCCTCGCGACGGCCGACGGAGCTCTTCCAACGCGCCGCACGCTGGTGTCGGTGCTAGCCCGCAGATCTCACCAGCTTTTTTGCCGCGGGCGCCGATGCACCGCACCCGGCGGTGTCTTCTCGCCTCGGAGTGCTCCACGTAACTGTCCCCTCAGGTCGGGAACCCCACCGGGCACGGTGCCTCACCGCCCTCGCGACGAAACCTGGTGAGGTGTGCGGGTCAGTGGCCGAGCGGTGGCGTTGTCATCGGCGGCCGGCGATGATGGATGGCCTGCTCGTAGGCGTAAGCGAGGGCGATGAGACGCGGCTCGGACCAGGCGTCGCCGAAGAACTGCAGACCGACCGGCAGGCTCCCCCGAACGAAGCCCATCGGAACCGTTATCGCCGGGAACCCAGTACCGGGAGACAGGTCCTGGCTGTTGTCACCGTGGGGCGTATTGAGATCGCCGATGAGACGTGGCGGATTGCTCCAGGTGGGGAAGATCATGGCGTCGAGGCGGTTCGCATCAAGCTGGTGTTGAACCGCCCGGCGCAGCAGCTCACGGTTTTCAAGCGAGCGCAGGCAGGCCGGGTTGCTGCCCGGAGGATCTTCGACCGCCTGCGCGTACTCCATTCGTGGGCGGATATGCGGATGGAACTGGCCCGAGGCAAGGATCTCTTCGAGACTCGAATAGGGCGCATTTGGGCCGAGGCTCTTCAGGTAGTGGTTGAGATCCCATTTGAAGCGCGGGCACCAGAGGCCGTCCTCTCGAAGGGCGTCCATTTCGGGAATCGTCGCCGGGTCGACAAGGACGGCTCCGGCCCGTTCGAGATCTTTCAGAGCTTCGTCGAATCGCTCGAGGACCTCGGCGTCAGCACCTTCACGGTTCGACCACTGACGCATCACGCCGAGCCGCGCCCCGCGCAGCGCGTTGATGTCGAGATACCCAAGGTAGCTTGTCGCCCGGTGGTCGACGCTGTCGGCGGTGACTGGATCCGTTTCGTCAAAACCAACGATGACGTCAAAAACGGCCACTCCATCGGCCACCGTGCGAGCGATCGGTCCTCCAATGTCATGGTCGAGATAAAGCGGGATGATGCCGTCGCGGCTCGTCAGCCCCATAGTCGATCGAATCCCGACCAGCGCGGTGTGAGAGGAGGGGCCCCGAATCGAGTTGCCGGTATCGGTGCCGAGGCCCACGGTGCCGAAGCTCGCCGCGACCGCAGCCGCGGTTCCACCACTCGAGCCGGCCGGGACCCGGTTGAGGGCATACGGGTTTCGGGTGTGTCCGGGCAGCGCAGAACCCACAGTTTCATACGGGGAAAACGCAAACTCGGCCATGTTGGCCTTGGCGAGCACGATGGCGCCTGCCTCGCGGAGTTTGCGTACCTGGAAAGCGTCGTCCGGCGGTGTCGATTCCCGAAGAGAGAGGGAACCTCCGCTTGTGGGCAGATCGGCCGTGTCGTAGTTGTCCTTGACGATGACCGGAATGCCATGCAACGGCCCGACCATCCCGGTCTCGGCAAAGACCTCATCGAGTTCCTGCGCGCGCCTGAGGGCATTGGGGTTGACCACGATGATGGCATTGAGGGCGGGCCCCTGCTTGTCGTAGGCCTCGATTCGGTCGATATAGAGCTGCACCAGCTGTCGCGACGTCAGCCTTCCCTCGCGCATGGCCTCGTGGATGTCCGCAATCGAAGCCTCGACCACGTCAAACGGCTTTTTGACCTCCCGCCTCGCCACCCCTTGAGTGGACTGAGTCAGGCCGGCCTGAGCGAAGCTCAGCACGATGACGATCAGACCCGCAGCCATTCTCCGCGTCTGGACCATTGCACCCTCCCTGTCTTGAAGCCCAACGTCGCCGGGCGGGCGGCTTACCCGCCTTGGCGCTTCACGAACACTGCCCCCTATTGCTCAGATTCTCCAAGCTCGGCGAGCATACGTTCTATCTCCTCGTTTTTCGGGTCGCGTCGCAACCCTTCGGTCAGCGTACGACGAGCCCCGTCTCGGTCGCCAAGCGCGACCCGGGCGGCAGCCAGATTGCGGTATGCCAGGGGATCATCAGGAACGAGCGAAATGGCGCGCTGAAGACAGCGGACAGCCTTTTCGTAGTCACCGATCTCGCCGAAAAAAGCTCCGAAGTGCAGCCAGATGTCGCCGCTATCCGGATACCGGCGGCGGCCCTCGTCGAGGATTCTGCCGGCCCGCTCGAGCTCGCCCCGATTCCTATACTCCGTAGCCACCTTCACGATGGAAGAGGCAGGCTCTCCGACACCGATGTCCACCGATATCCAGAACTCACGATCAGCCTCGTCGAACCGATCGGTGAGGCGAAGCAGCTTGGAAAGAGCGTAATGGGGTGGTCTATACGTCGGATCGGCGGCGATCGCGCCCCGGAATGCCTCCTCCGCAGCCACGAGATCACCGGCGCCGGCGAGGCTCGCGCCGAGGTTTTGAAGGCGTCGTGCCGCAACGCGGTCACGGCCCGAGCCGGTGGTTGGCGTCTCGACGAGGAAATCCGACGCCTCATCGACGATGTAACCGAGATCGCGCATTTCGGTCAGTGCGAGGTCCCCGTTGCCCGTAGGAAGCTCGAATGTGGGCGTCGGCACCAACTCTTCGCTCGCCGGCTCATGCAGATGTTCGATGTTGTGCGACACAAGGGACCAGATCGCCACCAAGGCCACGACGATCGCCCCGGCACTGAAGAAGACGAATCGACGGCTCATGTGGTGGCGTCCCTTGTCGAGTTGAGTCCGGCCGCCGTCTGGAGGGGTGACGTCATCATCATTCGACCGGACCGCCCAGCCGTTTCAGCTCGGCCCGCAGCTGCTCGTTGTCGGGATCGAGCCGCACCGCTTCGGCGAGCGCACGTCGAGCTCCGGCCCGATCACCGAGCTCGAGACAGGCGGCCGCCAGGTTGGCGAAGGCCCTGGGGTTGTCCGGCTCCAGCTTGACGGCCCGCTCGAGACAGCGCCGCGACTCGGCGAACCTGCCGAGCTCACCGAGGAAGACGCCGGTGTTGAGCCAGATGATTGCGCTCCTCGGCAGCCGCTTCAGGCCTTCGTTGAAGACCTGCACCGCCCGGTCGCTTTCGCCTCGCTCGCGATAATCGAGGGCGAGGCGCACCACCGCCATTTCACGGTCGGCCACCCCGAGCTCGATCGCCTTCCAGAATTCCTCGTCCGCCGCGTCCAAGCGGCCGTCCTTCCGATACATCAGGGACAGGTTGTAATAGGGCGCCGCGTAGTTCGGATCCGCGGCAATCGCCTGCCGAAAGGTCGTTTCAGCCTGTGCACGTTCGCCTGTGGCGACCTGAGATGTTCCGCGGTTGGTCAACCTCCGCGCTTCAGCCCGATCTACAACCGGACGGTTCGGTACCGGCGTGGAAGGCCGATCCGTCACCCGTGCCGGCCCGTCCGACGCCACATAGCCCAAAGCGCGAAGTTTGGCCAACTCCTCGTCCTTCGCCTCCTGAGGCAGGTCGATTTTGGGTGGGGCCTTTCGCGGCAATAGAGAGGCGTAATTCACCCTTCCTTCAGTGGGTGTGACGCGCGATCCGTCAGGGCTCATGAGCCAGCTCGGCACGGAACCCGGCATTTCCACCGCGGGCGGCAGGCCCGCGAGGGCAAGCACGGTCGGAGCGACATCAATGACCCCGAGATGTTGGCGGCGCGGCGTGTGCGGGATTCCGGGACCGACCACGAGAAACGCGCCCTCGGGTCGATGCCACCACGCTGCAGTTGGGGTGTGGACGCCGGCGGCGACCGGCGGGCGGTCCCTGCCCCATTTGAAACCATGGTCGGAGACGATCACCAAGGTGTCATCGTCGTTCATCTCGGCCACGACTCGCGCCAGCCAGCCGTCGACGTGGGCGTAGTAGCGGTCAACGACCCGACCGAATCGTCGTGCTTCATCCGCCGGCACATCCGCTTGCGATGGCGGCCGGTGTGGAGCGAAAAGATGGCCCACCGTATCGGTCCCCTCGAGGTAGGAGAGGACGACCTCTGTGCCGCGCCCCAGCTCGTGTTCGGTGAGACGTTCGACTGTGATCGTTGCAGCCACAAGCGTGGCGAGCCCACTCACCAGGTCGCCAAATGACTCGCGACCTTGCCGCTGCGCCTCGAGCTCGGTCTCGGACACCTGGGCGAACGGCGCCAGCATCGCTGCGGTCATGTCGCTGCCACGCAGCACAAAGGGCCTGACCGCGATGGCGGCTTCCGGTGGCGCCGCGACACCGGGCGCGTCCGCCTCGAGGCCGAGCAGTTGTTCGGTGAGGCGGTCGGAGTAAACCGTGCAACCGAATGGGGCCTGTGCCGGAAACGTCGCCCACCAGCCGATGACAGAGGTCGTGCGCCCGGCCGCTGCGGTCATTTCCCACACCGCGGCCGCCTTGCGCGATGCGGTGCCGACCGGCCGGGGCTGACCGTTCTCGGGATTGGGCTCGAGGAAGTCGAGGACGCCGTGGACATCCGGCGTCACTCCGGTCGCGATAGTAGTCCAGACCACGGGCGAGATCAGCGGCGGCGGCACGTCGAGCACCGCGTGGGCACCGGTGGAAACGAGATCTGCCATGGTGGGCATCAGACCTCGCGCGATCAGCTCGTCGACCAGTCTCCAATCCAAGGCGTCGAGACCGAGCACGATCAGCCGTCCGCCTCCCCTCGTCCGCCGGGCGACCTCGGCGCGAGCCAAAGCTCGCACGCCTTCGAGGTTCGTTGGGGGTCGAAGCTCCACATCTCGGACCTCGAGCTCGGGCAGGTTTTCGTTGACGATCGTTCTGAGATCAGGAATTGATAGCTTTGCGTCGTTTGGGAAGATCGCCTGCCAGAGCTCGGAGGTGCCGACTAGCTTTCGTGCGTCGAGGGTTGGACCAACCGATTCAAGGATCCATTCGCCGAACGCGTTCTCGAGACCTCGGCTGCGGATGGTTGAAGCATCAATCGGAAGGACACCGTTGCCGGAGACCGAGAACCGAAGATCGGCGTCGATTGAAGACCCGCCCGTTTGCGGGAACGACAACCGTGCCTCGAAAAACACCAGGCCATCACGTCGTGGAATCTCTATCCTCTCGGCGAGCGGTAAAAACGAAAACGCGAGCTCGTCCGGGAGGAGCCGAACCTTCGAGCCGAAGCGCGACACCTCGACAACTGCATGGTCGTTCTGCGGCGGCACCAAGCTGAGAGCGCCGCCCAATACGACAACCGCGAAAAACCCGACAAGTGCATACAGTGCGCGGGTGCGTGATCCGGTCATGGCGCCCTCATTCTATAGGATGGTCAATCTGCTGAGCGCGTCCCAAGCCAACTCCGTTCCTCCGTTTTGTCAGGGTCGGGTGATTGCCTGGGCAAAGTTCCGGGCTGCATTTCCAGCGCCTCGAGCACCTCTTCAATCGCCCTTTCGAGCTGGCTGTCGCGACCCTCGATGAGCAGAGCTGGGTCGTTCTCCACCACGATATCCGGCTCCACCCCCCGTCCTTCGATGACCCATCTGCCGTCCGCATCCGCGAAGGCGAACTGCGGTACCGAGATCTTTCCGCCGTCGAGCAGCGGTCCGGTGTCCCCGGTCCCGACGACACCGCCCCACGTTCGCTTCCCGATCAATGGGCCTCGGCCCGTCTCCCGGAAACACCATGCAAAGGCGTCGCCGTCCGACATCGTGTATTCGTTGATGAGTGCCACCATCGGGCCGGTGAATACGACTGAGCCGCCGTCTCCCCATGGGTAGGTGCGGACATTTTCTTCGCCCCGTACGTAGCCTGTGCTGAGCAACGGCCGCGTCAGGCGCTCGAGTATCATCTGCGAAACGTTGCCACCGAGATTCCCCCGTATATCGACGATGAGCCCGCGCTTTCTCACCTGGCCGTAGTACCACTTGATGAACTCGCGGATTCCGTTGGCCGACATGTCCGGTATGTGGAGGTAGCCGACCTCAGAATTCGTGGCATCCGCCACCCGTCGGCGGTTTCGGAGCACCCATGCGAGATATAAGAGGTCCTTTTCGGTCGTCAGGGTGCGAATGACGACCGACCGTTGGGAATCTGACGCCGCCTCCTTGCTGACACGAAGCTCGACCAGCGAGTCGGCGGTGCCTCGGAGGAGAGCATAGGGGTTCATATCGGCCGAGAGCGGCACGCCGTTGATGGCGAGAACATAATCGCCCTCGACGACCCGGACTCCCACCTCGGTCAGCGGCGACCGGTAACGATCCTCCTGATTCTGGCCCTCGAAAACCTCGACGATCCGGTATTTCCCCGCTTTTTCGTCGAGCTCGAAACGCGCGCCGAGCAGACCGGTTTTCGGCCGCTCCGGCAGGCCCTGATCCCCGCCAGCGATGTAGGCGTGCGAGACGTTGAGCTCGGCGATCATCTCGCCGATCACATAATTGAGATCAGACCGGTGCGCGAGGTTCGGCAGCAGGGGCCGGTATTTTTCGCGCAGTGCTTCCCAGTCGAACCCATGCATGTTCTCCACGTAGAAGAAATCGCGGTACCGGCGCCACACCTCGTCAAAAACCGTTTCCCACTCCTCGAGCGGGATGCGGCGCATCTTGAGATCGGAGGTGGATACCGTACGGCTCTTTTCAGTTGCCATATCGAGGAGTTGAAATCCGGAATTCGATTGCACGAGGACCTTTTTGCCGTCCCGCGAAACCACGAGGCACTTGACATCGTCCGCGAGTTTTTTCAGCTCACGGTCGGCGACCGAAAACCCCATCAGCTCGTGGGTTGCATCCCGACGTCCGTAGAAGAAGGCGCTGTTTCGGCGGAAGATGATGTGGCTTTCGGTCACCGCCAACGAATCGTAATTGTCTGCAGGAACGGGCACGCGAAAAACACGCCCCGACAGGCCGTCAAATTCGACTTTGGAACCTTCTCCCGAGCTTTTCTTTTCGAGGCTCGCAGGCGATCCAGCCGAGTCCTCGATTCCCGCGACTGTCTTCACATCACCGATGGGAGATGGGAACCCGTGCGGCACATCGTTCCGCAGGGCAAATGCGAAGATCCCGACCGCCCGGTTGACGACATAATTCCACTCGAACCTCCCGACCTGCGGGGCGAACTCTCGTGCGCTCAAGAAATAGAGGTAATCGCCATCCGGATCCCAGACGGGTTCGTATTCGTCAAACTGTTCATCGGTGAGCCGGTGCTTCTCACCGGTTTCGGCCTCCCAGATGATGAGTGAATGGAGGAAGTTCGGTTCTTGGGTGGTGTAGGCGAGGTATCTGCTGTCGGGCGACCAACTGTAGTCATGGACGTACCATGCGCCGCAACCTCCGATCAACGTCAGCGCGCCCGAGGACACGTCCGCAACAAATATCTGGCCTTCCTTGTCACTGATGGCGATCCACGCACCGTCTGGAGACCAGACCGGGTGGTAGAAGCGGTTTTGATTGCCATGGGTGAGCTGGCGGTTTGGTGTGCTCCCAGCCTGATCGACAAGCCAGAGCTCTTCCTCCCCCGTCGCATCTGATATGTAAGCGATGTACTGTCCGCCTGGCGACCAGGACGCCTCGCGGTCGTGCGCCGAGGACGATCGCGTCAGGTTGCGGATGACGCCGCGATCAGCAGGCGCAGTGAAGACGTCGCCTCGCGCCACAAAAAGTGCACGCTCGCCTCCGGGGCTGAGATCGAAGCCCTCGATCATGTCTGCCACTCCGATGGTTTCCGGGCGCCTGTGAAGACCGTCGTCACGGACCGCGATGTCGAGCCTCTCGGGCTCCCTGCCGGCGTCGAGAAGGATGAGCTCGCCGTCCAGCTCATACACAATTCGGCCACTCTCGTCAGCACTGGGCCAGCGCACATCGCTGTCTCGATAGTGTGTCAGCTGGGTGACGGCCAGGGACGAAGGGTCGATCGCAAAGATATTCAGCCTCCCATCACGGTCGGAAGTGAAGAAAACACCCCTTGAGGTCCACATGGGATCGCGGTCGGTACGCCGATGTTTCGTGACGTTTAGGGACTCGTGGCTGTCCAAATCGAACATCCACAGATCCTGCGCCCAGCCTCCCTCGTACCTTTTCCACGCGCGAAAATCACGGGACAGTGGCGAGTACAACACCTTCGTTCCGTCCGGTGAAAACGCTCCGGCGCCGGACGTCGGCATCGGGAGGGCACGCGGAAGGCCGCCTGCAGTGCTCACGATGAAGAGTCTGGACTCGTTGACTGCGAAATCGTCCCGATATGACCGAAACAGAACCGCGAGGCCGTCCGGCGTCCAGCCGCACACTTGATTGTCATACCCCCAGCGGGCCGGCAAGGGCCCCAGGGCCGGGTAGAAGGTCAACTGCCTTGGTTCGCCGCCGTCGGCCGGCATCACGTAGACCTGCTCGTCACCGTCATACTGCCCGGTAAATGCGATCCAGCGGCCGTCGGGTGAGAACTTCGGGAAAATCTCCAGTCCCGGGTGGGCGGTCAGCCTGGTTGCCGACCCACCTTCGATCGACGTCCGCCACAAATCACCGGCGTACGAGAAGACAACCGTCTCGCCATGGATGTCGGGGTAGCGCAGGAGCTTTGTGCCCTCGGCTGCGGCAGCGCCGGCGACAAGGCAGATCAGCGCCAGAATTCTCATTGCTTTCATCACGGTGATCAACCTCTCCTTTTCCAGGCGCACGCTTCCCGTCGCGCGATGCGATGTCGGCGCCGCGGGTTTCGGGCTCGGTGTTTCTTATGCCGCTGTCGGCCGCTGGTTCGGCGGTTCCCCGGGCCGAAGCCCGGAGAACCATACGCTCGATGAGCCCCTCGTCAGCCGAGGGGCTGATTAATACGTGAGCTTGAAGCCCAGCTGCCACTGTCGTGGCGCCTGCCAGGCGTACGGCTCGCCAAAGGTGTCGTAGTCGATGTTGTTTTCGCGCCAAAGAGGCTGCTGATTGTTGAATATATTGAACACGTTCGCGTACACGGAAACGTCTACGGGCCCGATTCTGAGGGGCTGCTCGAGATACAGATCGGCCTCCCAGTTGCTGCCGACATCAAGGGACCCGCGGTCGTCCGTAAACACGGTGGTGTACCAGGTCCACGAACCGTCCGGCCACTTCCACGACACCGGCGTGTAGCGGTTTCCGGATCTCCAATAGGTGGACAGCCCGAGGATCATGCGCCAGTTGAAGGCGTACGAGCCGTTGAACTTGGCGTAATGAGTGCCCTCCTGCCTGCCGAAGCGTTGCGGGTCCACGGTTTCGGGCGCCCAGAACACGTAGGCAAACTTGTTACGCTGATCGCCGGTGTCCCAAGCGTTCGATTTGATGACGTAGGTGTAGTTGGCGATGAACTGGAATCGGTCCGGCCCGAACCGTTTCTGGAACTCGAACTGCAGGGCCTGGTACTCCCAGTACGGCTTGCTCGCGAGCTCGGCTCCGACGTCGGGGATGTCTGCGGCGGCATCGGGAACATTGGTGATGAGGTACAAATATGTCCCGTTCGGATCGTAGAAGTCGATGGTGTTCTGCTGCTCACGCCAGACGAAGGTGACGTCCGCAGACACCTGTTTGCCGATTCTCGTCGAGTAGCCGGCGGTGAACTCGTCCATGTAGATCGGGTCGAGGTTGGGATCCATGGTGGCCGAAACGCCCGGCTGCCAGTCCCAGGCAAAGTCCCAACATGAATCCGGGTAATCCCACACATTCCCCCCGCTGGTCGCGCAGGTGTCGTTCCACACATATCGCTCCTGGACGGTGGGGATCTCATCAAAGTACTGGGCGACGTAATTCCCCGGCAGGACATAGAAACGGCCGAGCGAGGCGTGGATCGAGTCTCCCTTGAGGTCATAGGCGAAGCCGAGCCGGGGGGCGATCTGGTCGCCGAAGCCGAAGCTCATCAGTGAATCGTCGGCAGCGTTGAAGAGCTCGGTCGCCTCGGCGCGGAGGCCGACATTCAAGGTGGCATTGCCGATGCGCCATTGGTCCTGGAGGTAAATCGCCCGGTAGTCCTGCCTGAATGGTCTCGGACCAGTCTGGTCGTACCAGACATCGTACCGGATCGGCACGTCTCCGTTGACCCGATACCATCCGTTGGTGTTCCGATACCCACCTGCCTCAGGTTTCATATCGGTCCAGTCAAATCCGAACTTCAGCTCGTGGGAACCGCTGTTAGTATCGATGAAGTGCGTCGCCGCTGCGCTCACACCCTGACGTGGTCGGTTGGTGTACCAGGCCCACGGCGGCGAACCGTAGTTATAGCCGGAACCCTGATCGTAGACATATGGGATACCCTCAGTCCACGGCACACCATCGGGCAGGAAGTCAATCTGAAAGTTGTAATCCTGGTACTTCGCTTCGAGGAACCAGGTATCGCTCAACGTCGATTGCCACTGCAGTGAGAAGGCCTCGGACTTCTGGTACTGCTTTCGCTCGGCATCCGGGTGCCAATTCGGAGCGCCTCTGCTCCCGGCATAGAGCGGCGAGAAATCTATCGGGTCTTCGTTGTAAAAAGCGATGAGCCTGTTGCTGTCGTTGATCTGCCCGGTCAGCTTCGCGGAGAGGAAGTGCCCCTTGTAATAGAACTCTCCGGTGCTGAGGACGCCGTTGATGCGATCTTCGTTGGAGGCGTTGTAGCTGTAGTCGCGGGTCATATCGCGGTTTTCGTACGAAGCGAAAAACCACAGGCGGTCTTTGAGAATGGGGCCGCCGACCGCGACGCTCGGGCGAATCTCATCGATGCGGGCGGCGCCGGCCTTCTCCCTACCCGTCTCGGAGTCGATTCCCCAGTCGGATGACCAATTACTGTTTGCGATGACGACACGAGCCAGGACGGAGAAATCGTTGCCGCCCGATTTGGTCAGCATGTTGATGACGCCGCCGCTCGACCGCCCGTACTCGGCCGAGTAGCCGGCTCGCTGAACTGCAATCTCGTCGATAATGTCGATGTTGAGCTGGGTCCCCCAGGTCAACCAGATCGGGTCGGTGGTGTCGACCCCATCAACGAGGTAGACATTGGAGTCATCAGATCCGCCGCTGATGTATACGTTGTTACCGGGCCGGGTTCCCGCGGATGCCGCGATAATCGAGCTGTAGGTGCGATTGTTCGGCAAGGTGTCGAAGAGGTCAAAGTTCACATTCGTGTCGACCAGGGTCTTGGTCGTATCGACCACGACGCTGTCAGCGACAACCTCGATTGCGGCGGCAAACTCCGCCATCTCCATCGTGATATTGACGGGCGTGTCGGTGTCGATTTCGACGACGAGACCGGACACTTCGAGCGTCTTGAATCCTGACAAATTAAATGTCGCTTTGTAGTTTTTGCCAGGTGGGACCGGCACAAAACGAAAAAAGCCCCGCGCATCGGTGACAGTTCCTCGGGTGCCCTGCATGTCGGGGCCTTCAAGTCTCACGGTGACACCCGGGAGCGCAGCGTCGGTGCTATCGACCACCAGGCCGGACATCGTTCCGTACTGGGTCTGGGCCATGGCCGTCGACGTCAACAACAACAAACAGACAATCAGAATCGATCTCTTCATACACTCCCTCCCTATTCCCCGAAACTGTTCGGATGCGGATGACCGGCTCGTTCGGCTCTTGTTTCCTGGAACATTGCTGCTCTGATCTCTCAATATCGGGCGTTCTGAGACCGCTGTCATGACATATGCCCGTGACGAGTGTGATTTTTCCCCGTGGTTACCGCGTATGGATTTGAACAGCTGCTGAAAATCGAGGGTTGCCGCGTGCTCACCCGCATGTCTCACCAGGTTTCGTCGCGCAGGCGGCTATCGCTCGTTCAGGAGCCGTTCGAACCGCGGGTTGTCTCGGAGAGCATTCCACCTCGGATCGAGACGGAACAGTGCGACCGATGTCCATCGGTTCGGAGTGGCCAGCAGAAACTCGATTTCGTCGAGAGCCAGATTATTTTCGCCAACCATGACATAGATCCGCGCCAGCTCGCGACGAAAATCGGTTCCCGACCAGCTGTCCATCGAAACGGGGTAGAGCTCGGTCGCGAATCGTCCCTCCCGGACTGCATCCGCCTTCAAACCGAGCCCCGCATAGGCGAGGCCGAGAGAGCTGTGGAACCGCGCATCATCCTTCTGTTCCGCAACCAGCCTCTCGAGAACGACCCGGGCCTTCTCGTATGATTCGCGAGCTTGATCGGTCTCTCCCACGAATGCATGCACCTCTGCTTCGAGCAGAGCTTTCGGGTAGTACCGCTCCTGGGTGACGTGCGCATCGAGGGCCGTTTCGGAGAGCAGAGCGAATGCGCCGGCATAGTCCTCCTCGTAGATCTGCTGCAGGTACAGACCCTCGAACATATACGAAACCGGCACCCTCGGCATGTTTTGTAAAGTCTGCGCGGCATCGCTGACCATACCGTTCCACAGCCAATAATTCTCAGCTTTCCACAGATAGGCTGTCATCAGGTCCGGGGACAGGATGATCGCGTCATCGAAAAGCCGGTTGGCCTCGTCGTACCGCCGGAGGCCACGGAGCGTATTCCCGACCTCCAGCGCGATCAGTGCGTCCCGAGGGCTAATCTCATACGCTCGCTCGATCTTCGCGAGGGCCTCCTCGAGCTTCCCCTGCCGACGAAGAATGTACGACACACCTTCGAGCACCTCGGCGTCGTAAGGCCGTCCCTTTTCGGCAACCGCAAAGTCCTCCAAAGCTGCCTCGAAGTTCATTTCGGCCCAGTAGTGGTAGTACCCAGCGGCGAGACGCACCTCCGGCGACATCGGATCGAGCTCGAGGGCGGTTTCCAGAGCTTCCCGCGCAGCCCTCAACCGCTGGTCCGAGCGATCGAAACCGAAGTGGTAGATGCGGGCGTGCGCCTGAGCGAGCTCGGCGTAGGCGAGAGCGAATTGTGGATCGAGGTCAACGGCGCGCTGAAACATCGTTACGGCGAGCAGCGTGTCCTGTTCGGTATCTCTTCTGGTGGCGTAGTCTCTGCCGTGCAGATAGGCCTGGTACGCCTCGATACTGGCGGTGGGCCTGACTTGGAGGGCGAGCTGCTCCGCTTCCACCAGCTCAACGTTGAGTCGTTCGACCACCTGCTGGGCGATTTCGGACTGCAGCGTGAAGATGTCTTCGAGAACACGATCGTAGACCTCTGCCCAAATATGTCGATCGTTTTCCACCCGGATGAGCTGGAGAGTGATCCGTACTTTCTCCCCCGCATCCTCTCCCGATGCCCACCGCACGCTTCCCTCGAGGAGATAATCGACCCCGAGCTCCTCTCCGATCTCGGCCACGGTTGAATCGGTATTCGCGTATCGCGACGCACTGGTCTGCGAAACGACGGTCAGGCCTCGTACCGCTGCCAGACGGGTGGTCAGCTCTTCGGTGATCCCGGCGGCGAAGTACTCTTGGTCCGGTGGACCGAGGTTTTTGAAGGGAAGAACGATAATTGACGGGATCGGCGCATCTGCGACCGGTTGCGCAGTTCCTCGGTCTCTCACTGACACGAACCAGACCGCCGATGTCACGAGAGCGGCCGTGATCGCTACCAGCGCGATGCGGACGCGCCATCCGTGCGTCGCGGCCACTTCCCCCGGGTCCGCTTCGGGCGGTTCGTCGGCTGACCGGACGGTGGCGATCACGCGGTATCCTCTCCTCGGAATCGTCTCGATGTATCGCGGTTCGCGGGCATCGTCATCGAGCGTCTGCCGAAGAACCGCTACCGCATGGGTGAGGGCCCCGTCGGTCACAACATCGCCGGCCCAAACCTTGTCGACAATCTGGCTCTTGGAGACCACGGCTCCCCGCTGCTCGGCGAGACAAACCAGAAGATCCATGAAACGAGGTGGAACGGTGTGGGTCCGGTGACCCCGAGTCACCCGGTCGAGACTCGGCTGGATCAACCAGTCGCCGAGATAGAACTCGTCCTTCCGCACGGGGTTGTTGTCTGGATCCACAACCGCAACAGTATAGAGGTGTACAGGCGCCCGGTCCACGAGTTGGATTCCTGTCCATCTGGCCTCCTGGGTCAATCTGAGCACCTCCGGATGCCGGGACATGTCGGTGGACAACCACTTCTTCGTTCACCGGTGCTCGCCCACGTGGGCCGCTGCGTTTTCAACCTCTGCGTATCGTATTGGGCGTCAAAACCCGGCACGTGAAGATATCGCACATCCGTTGGGCATGGCGTCTCGTATTAAAAACCCATGATTCGGCATCTATTGCATTCCCGCGACTGATATGGTCGCCGCGGGAGATCAACGTATGAGAAGAAAATCGTTGTGGTTGCTCGTAGCCCTTGCCGTGCTTGTTGTTGGCGGTTTCCTGGTCGCTAGGCTATCGGCGACTCCCGCGCCACCCAACATCATCGTCATCATGGCTGACGACCATGCGGAGCGAGCGATCAGCGCGTACGGCAGCACGCTGATTCGAACGCCGAACATCGATCGCCTGGCCGACGAGGGTATTCGCTTCCGATCGAGCTTTGTCACGAACGCGATCTGCGCCCCTTCGCGCGCCGTGCTGCTGACCGGCATGTATAGCCATCGCAACGGATTGCGGGACAATCGGGATGAGTTTGACGATTCACAGATGACCTTTCCCAAGCTGCTCCAGCACGCGGGGTACGAGACCGCTGTGGTGGGCAAGTGGCATCTCAAGACCGACCCGACGGGCTTCGACCATTGGCGGTTGTTGATCGGTCAGGGTCATTACTACCGCCCGGTGTTTTCCGAAAACGGCGTCGAGGTCGAGCATTCCGGGTATGTGACCGACCTGATCACCGACTTCGCGCTCGAGTTCTTGGAGACGAGGGATAAAGAACAGCCGTTTTGCCTGCTCTACCAGCATTCGGCGCCGCATCGCAACTGGATGCCCAGTCCAAAACACCTCGATCTGTTCGCCGACAAGGAGTTCCCCTTGCCGCCGACATTTCGCGACGACTACAAGGGACGCCCGGCGGCACGCGAGGCAGACATGCGGATCGCGGACATGTACCTCTCGTTGGACATGAAGCTGCACGAAGGGTCCTATGAGCGAGAGACGGGAACCGGCGGCGACCCGGAGTTCGATCCCGAGCCTGCGTGGAGGGAGGCGTATGCGCGGATGTCAGCGGAGGAGAAAGCTGCCTGGGATGGGCGGTACGAACCGATCAACCGGGCCTTTGCCGACAACCCGCCCGAGGGTGACGAGCTGACCGAGTGGAAGTACCAGCGCTACCTCGAGGACTACCTTCGTTGTGTCGCCTCGATCGACGACAATCTGGGCCGATTGCTGGACCGACTCGACGAGCTCGGACTGAGCGACACCACCATCGTCATCTACACCTCTGACCAGGGGTTTTTCCTGGGCGAGCACGGCTGGTACGACAAGCGATTCATGTACGAGGAGTCGATGCGCACGCCGCTCATCATCCGTTACCCCGACGGGATCACGGCAGGGAAGGTTGCCGATGCCCTGGTGGTCAACCTCGACACCGCCCCTACCATTCTCGATTACGCAGGAGTGCCGGTGCCGCCTGAGATGCAGGGACGTTCGTTGCGACCGTTGACGTTGGGTCAGACACCGGATGACTGGCGTCAGGGTGTGTACTACCACTACTACGAGTATCCCCACGGATGGCATCGTGTGCGACCACATTTCGGAATCCGCACCGACCGGTACAAGCTCATCCATTTCTACGGCGAGCTGGATGTCTGGGAGCTCTATGACCTCGAGGAGGACCCTCACGAGCTGACAAATCTCTACGGCAACGCCCAGTACTCAGACATCACCCACACCCTCGTCGAGCAGCTCAGGACCTTGCAGCGTCAGTTCGGAGACGAGGTGAGTTGATTGAATTCAAAAAACCCACCAAAGACCCAGCGCTCCTTCTCTTCGCGCCCCTCCGGCCGGCGAAAGCGCGACACCGAGGCGCGCAACGAAACCCTTCAAAGCGTATGATGAGACCTGGCCCCAGGGAGCTCGATTGCACGACGGAGGAAATCTCATGGCTCGACGGTATTATTCCATGTCATTCATCATCCTCTGGCTGTTGGTGGGGACACTTCCATCCGCAGTCGCCGCGGAGTACGACGTTGTCATCCGCAACGGCCACATCATCGATGGGACCGGCTCGCCCTGGTATTCAGGTGACATCGGAATCCGAGGCGGCAAGATTGCGACGATCGGGAACCTGTCGGATGCCGAGGCCGGCGAGGTGATCGACGCACATGGGCTTGTGGTTGCTCCGGGGTTCATCGACATGCTGGGTCAATCGGAGATGACGATACTCGTGAACCCGCAGCTGCCCTCCAAAATCTTCCAGGGAATCACGACGGAGGTCACGGGTGAAGGCGGTTCCGCGGCGCCTCAGAATGACGCCATCCTGAAAACCGACCGCTCGTATTACGAGCACTACGGCATCGATCTCGACTGGAAGACCCTCCGAGAATACTTCGCACGACTGGAAAAACAGGGCATGGGAATCAATCTGGCAACCTATGTCGGGGCGACTCAGGTGCGCCGGGTGGTTCTGGGAGATGCGGATATCCAGCCTACGGATTCCCAGCTGAACGCCATGAAGAAGCTGGTCGAAGATGGTATGAGGGACGGCGCGGTTGGCGTTTCGACATCGCTGGAATATCCGCCGGCGCCGTATGCACATACGGAAGAGCTGATCGCTCTGGCCTCCGTGGCTGCGCAGTACGGGGGCATTTACGCAACACACGTTCGCAGTGAAGGAGATGCGATCATTCCCGCACTGGACGAGGCCATCAGGATCGGGCGGGAGGCAAAGATCCCGGTGGAAATCTGGCACCTGAAGGTGGCGGGGACGAAGAATTTCGGCCGCATGCCGGAGATCGTCGCGCACATCAACCGCGCGCGGCAGGCCGGAGTGGACATCAGCGCCGACACCTATGCCTACACTGCATGGTTCAACCCGCTCTCCGCATTCATACCGCCCTGGGCTCATGACGGAGGAACGGATCAACTCCTCGATCGCCTGAAAGATCCGGCCACGCGCGAGAGAATTCGGGAGGACATGATGACGCCCAGCGACGAATGGGACAATGAGTGGGACGAGATCGAGGGACCGGAAGCGATTCTGGTAGGCGCCGTGCACAATCCGGATCTGATGTCACTGCAGGGTCAGACCATCGCCGATATCTCCGAGATGTGGGGCACAGATCCCATCGACACAATCTTCGACCTCCTGATCCAGGACGACGCCGACACCTCGGTGGCCGTATTTGGAATGTCGGAAGATGACGTGGCGCTAGCGCTGGTCCAGCCATGGGTCTCCATCAACAACGATTCGGAAGGCACGGCGCCGGAGGGAATCCTGGGCCAGGACGTGCCGCATCCGCGAGCGTACGGAACCTTCCCGCGAATTCTCCGAAAATATGTTCGCGAGGAAAAGAAATTGACCCTGGAAGACGCCATTCGCAAATTCACCTCGCTGGCCGCTCAACGCATGCGTTTCAACGACCGGGGCGTCCTGAAAGGCGGGATGTGGGCTGATGTCGTGGTCTTCGACCCGGAAACCGTGCGCGATCTTGCGACCTTCGAAAAACCCAACCAGCTTTCACAAGGGATGCAATACGTGCTGGTGAACGGAGTTCCCGTGATTGATGAGGGCAAGGCGACCGGCAAGCTGCCGGGAAAAGTCCTTCGTGGCCAGGGCTACCGGCCTTGAACTGCGTGATGCGTCCGCTCCCAAGGGCTGATCTGGGGGCCCCGGCCAAGCCTCGCAGGGCGCGGAGCGCGTACTTGCAGTACGTCGAGCACTCCGATGGAAGCAAACGCCGCAGATTGCTGCAGATTTCCGGTCGCAGCAAATAGTTGGTGAGATATGCAGGCTGGGTTAGAATCCAGTTTGCGATGGGTATCCTCGAGTTACTCGGGCTTGGGCCTTCCGCCGCGCGGTCGGATCCGGCGCCCGAACCGGTTCGCGGCGAAACCGAAACGGTGCGGCGAATCGTTGGTGAGCTCGATCGCCTGGACCGTTCACACGCGCGGTTCCTTGCGGCGTTCGCGTATGTCCTCAGCCGTGTGGCCGCGGCCGACCTGCACATCAGCGACGTCGAAACGGAGAAGATGGTCGAGATCGTCCAGCGCCTGGGGCACATCCCCGAGGAGCAGGCAGTGTTGGTCGTCGCCATCGCCAAGCACCAGAACAAGCTCTTCGGCGGAACAGAAGACTTTCTCGTGACCCGGGAGTTCCGGGAGATCGCCACCGACGAGCAGCGGCACGAGCTGCTGGACTGCCTGTTTGCGGTGTCGGCCGCCGACGATCTGGTCACCGGGGACGAAGAGGAGCAGATCCGCCAGATCGCCAGCGAGCTCGGCTTCGCCCACGAAGATTTCATCCAGGCCCGCCTCGCCTACTCGGACAAACGGTCGGTGCTCAAGCGCGGCGAATAGGCGCCTCGAATCCCGCGTTCGGTTTCGGGCACCTTTTCGAGTGCGTCGCACCCATGATGTGGGCTATCCCTCCTCGGCCCGGAAAAGCTGCCACCGATCACTGACACCTTTCAGCTCGTGGTCGCCCCGATCGACAAAGGTGAGTCCGGACCCCGCGACCAGGTCCTTGACCGTCCTCGACACCAGCACCTCGCCCCCCTCCGCCAGACCGGCCACCCGCGCGCCGATGTGCACGGCGATCCCAGCGAGCTTGTCACCGGACCGTTCGCACTCGCCGGTGTGGAGACCGGCACGGATCTCGAGGCCGACGGGCCGCAACCCGTCGCGGATCGCCATCGCGCATCGCACGCCGCGGGCGGGGCCTTCGAAGGACGCCAGAAACCCATCTCCAGCGGTGTCGATCTCGCGGCCGCCGAAATGGGCGAGCTCGCGGCGGACGATCGCGTGGTGCCGCTCGAGCAGCTCGCGCCACGCGCCGTCTCCGAGCCGCTCCGCCGTAGCGGTCGCGCCGACGATATCGGTGAACAGGACCGTCGCCAAGACACGCTCCGGTTCAGGAGGCGCACGGCGCCCGGTCAGAAACTCCTGCACGGGTCCCAGCATCGCTTCCGGGTCGCCAGCGTGAAAGAAGTGGTCCGAACCGGGAATCTCCACGAATCGCGCACCGTCGATGTGCTCGGCCAGGTGGCGTCCGTTGCCGACGACCACGTAGCGGTTGCCGGTGCGGTGGAGCACCAGAGTCGGCATGCGGATCGTCGGCAGCACCCAGCGGAGGTCGAACGTGTAGGTCAGCGGGTAGACCGCGTTGAACTGCCCGGGACTCATGGCCAGGCGCTCGAAACGTCCGCGCCACGCGACAAAGGACTCGTCTCCAGCCAGGCTCGGGGCTCCCCCCCCACGCGTGGCCTCGCCGGTGCCCCACGCATTCAGGATCGCCTCGATGAGTTGCGGAGCCACGTCCTCGGGGACGCCGCACGGATAGTCCTCGGACCGCATGCGCCTCGCGTAGGCGTCCGCGAGGATCAACGCTGACGCCCGATCCGGATGGGTAGCGGCAAAGAGCAGGGCCATTGTCGCGCCGTCGCCGTGGCCGAAGATCGCCGCCTGACGGCTGTCAGCCGCGTCCATCACGGTGGCGACGTCGTACATCCACTCCTCCCAGGTCGGGATCGCACCGAGCGGGACCGGGTCCGACAGGCCGGTACCGCGCTTGTCGAAGCAGATCACCCGCGCGAATCGGGCCATGCGCTCGAGAAAGGCCGCGAGGGTCGGGTCTTCCCACATCACTTCCAGATTGCCGACCCAGTCCGGCACGAAGACGAGGTCCAACGGACCTTCACCGCACGTCTGGTAAGCCACCGACTGGCCGTCGCGGCTGGCAGCGTACTGGATCTCGCCTTTCATGGTGCCTGACGCGAGTATATACGGTGAGACCCGATCTCCCGCTCAGTCCGAGGGTCATGAGATGACTGCAGTCTGGCAGGCCCCTGAAACGAAGGATGTGCTGGAACAGTCCGGGTGCCTGGCTTGAGAAATTTGGGAAATTCATCCCTGGCCGGTGCACACGCGCACCTCCAGATTTCTAGCCGCAGCAGATAGTTGGTGAGATATGCAGGCTAGAGCCAGGATGCGAAACGTTACACTCTTTCGGTCATGTTTCTCGAGCTCAGAAGCGTTGGCAAGACGTACGACGGTGGGCAGACGTTTGCCGTCGAGGGCGTCAGCTTCGCTGCGGCACCTGGCGAGCTCGTGGTGCTGGTCGGCGAGTCCGGGTGCGGGAAGACGACGACGCTGAAGACCATCAACCGCCTCGTCGAGCCATCGCGAGGACAGGTGCTGATCAACGGCGCCGACGTCGCCGAGCAAGAGGCGGTCGATCTCAGGCGGTCGATCGGCTACGTCTTTCAGGGCATCGGCCTCTTTCCACACCTGTCCATCGCCCGCAACGTAGGGATCATCCCGAAACTCCTGGGATGGGACGAGGAGCGGATTTCCAGCCGAGTTTCCCAGCTTCTCGAGCTGGTGGGTCTCGACCCCCTCGAATTCGCCACGAGGATGCCTGCAGAGCTCTCCGGCGGTCAAAGCCAGCGGGTCGGATTCGCCCGCGCGCTGGCGGCCGGGCCTTCGCTGATGCTGCTCGACGAGCCGTTCGGCGCGCTCGACCCCATCACCCGTGACGGACTGCGCACAGAATTTCTCAGGATCCAGAAGGAGCTCCAGCTCACCGCCGTCCTCGTCACCCACGACATGACCGAGGCGCTGCTGGCCGGCGACCGTATCGTCGTCATGCGAGAGGGACGGATTGTGGCTCTGGGCTCGCCGACCGAAATCCTGCACGTTCCTGGAGATCCGTATGTGGCCCAGCTCATGGAGTCACCCACGCGTCAGGCCGGACGGCTGGCGGCCATGGCCGGTGACGATAGGAAGCACGCCTGATGGGTAACCTGGCCGACCGTTTCGCCGAGCTCCCACAGTTGCTCGCCGGCCACCTGCTGCTCTCGGTATCGGCGCTGGTGATAGGAATCGCTATCAGCGTGCCGTTGGGCATTGCCGCCACCCGCTACAGGCGGCTGCGTGGGCCGGTCTTGACCCTGGCCGGCCTCATCCAGACGGTCCCGAGCATGGCCCTCCTGGCGCTGATGGTGCCGCTGCTCGGGGGGATGATCGGCTTCGTACCTGCATTCATCGCGCTGACCCTCTACAGCATGCTGCCGGTGATCCGTAACACCGTGACCGGAATCCTCGAGATCGACCCCACCATGACTGAAGCGGCGCGCGGCGTCGGCATGACCGACCGCCAATCGTTGCGGTGGGTCGAGCTGCCGCTGGCGGCACCGATCATCATCGCCGGAATCCGGACCGCGACGGTGTGGGTCGTCGGGATGGCGACCCTGTCCACCCCGGTTGGCGCGCCGAGCCTCGGCAATTACATCTTTCTTGGCCTGCAGACCCGGAACGGGGTCGCCGTCCTCTTCGGCTGCGTATTCGCGGCCGCGCTCGCGATCGTCCTCGACCAGCTCATCCGACTGATGGAGCGGGCGGCCCGTCTCCGCAGCTCGCGGCTGGCATGGACTGCAGGGCTGGGTCTGATCATCATCGTCATCGGCGGGCTGGTGCCTGCGGTCGGGTTTCTGTCGCCTGGACCGGCATCGTCCGGAGTCGCGAGTGCCCGGAGGACGGGTGACGAGGAACGATCGCAGCTTCCGCTGGCAGGATGGAATCTGACCGTGGGTTCAAAGGGATTTACCGAGCAGTACGTCCTGGCGGAATTCCTCACTCACGAGCTCGAAACGGCGGGTGCGGCCGTGCGCCAGCGACCCAACATGGGCTCGACGATCCTCTTCGATGCGCTGCGGAGCAACACCGTCGACGTCAGCGTCGATTACTCGGGAACGATCTGGGCGGCCATCATGAAACGGCCGCAGCCGATCGATCGCACCGAGATGTTGATCGATGTCGCGAAGTACCTCAAGGACGAACACGGGATCATCACTCTCGGCCGACTCGGCTTCGAAAACGCGTACGCGCTGGCCATGAGCCGTACTCGGGCGGCGGAGCTCGGGGTCCAAACCATCGACGACCTGCGCCCGATTGCCGATCGGCTGATTCTCGGCGGCGACCCGGAGTTCTTCGGTCGTCCCGAGTGGTCCCGGGTGCGCGAGATCTACGGTCTCGAATCGATGCGAACCCGCAGCATGGACTCCACCTTTCTGTACGGCGCGGTGCGTGACGGCAAGGTCGACGCCATCACCGCCTACTCCACCGACGGCCGCGTCGACGCCTTCGATCTGGTCCTTCTCGGCGACCCGAAGCAGGCGTTGCCTCCCTACGACTCCATACTGCTTCTGTCGCCACGAGCCGCACGCATCAAACCGTTGATTCAAACGCTGCTGCCGCTGGTCAACATGGTGACGAACGATATGATGCGCTCGGCCAACAAGACGGTCGACATCGACGGCCTGCCCGTCGAAGAGGCGGCGCTGCGCCTGCGCCGTTCGGTCGCCGAACGTTCGCCCTAAGGGTGTCAGCTCAACGCAGCCGAGCCGCGGCATCGGCGTCCGACACGACTCGAGGTCCTAATCCGCGATGGGCTCGATGACAAATGTAATCCGGTTCTTCCCGATTCGCGTCGTTGGACCCGTGTAGACCTTTTCGATGGCGGACATCAGGGACTCGTCATCGGTGAACACGGAAAAACCATAGAGGACGCCTGTCTTTCGGCGCTTGGGCGTGCCGTCTTTTCGTACCCAGTTCTCCCACTGGTACGCCAGGTCGCGCTGCTGCCATCGGATCTTCTGCCCAAGGTAAGGTCTGAGCTCGAGAGGTTCCCGCCCGCGACCGCGGTTGCGGGGGAACTCGCCGTGGTCACCGTAATACTCGTAGACCGCCTGATGGAGCAGGTGGTAATCTCCGACCACGGTGGCGGCGATAGCCCGTTGACGTGCTTCCATGTACCTCGGAACGGCGATGTTGACCAGAATCCCCAAAATCGCGACCACGACAAGAACCTCGACCAGCGTAAAGCCGCCTTCCGCACCTCGCGGCGTACTCTCGAACGCACGTTTCATGGCTCCTCCGTCGCTTCCTCCCCATCGGCCGTCGGGGTGGATTCGTGTTCGAAACGCAGGTCACCGTAAAAGACCGCAACGCGGTACACCGATTCACTCATCACCGAGTACTCGACGCCGTCGTCGACCGACATGTCGATCTCCTCGAGGGTCTCCGGTAACCGGCCGAACTCGTCGCGGAAGTCCTCGATATCCTCGACCACGAGATAGAGCTGCAGCTCCAGCATCCGCCCCAAATCCTGCGCGTCGACGTCGCTCGCTCGCTGGGTGAAAGGAAGCCGGCCGC
>Ga0307423_1000107_pt1 | contig 49734 bp, 52 predicted proteins | sample SalMarWE160310MG_FD_202154 | JGI IMG/M metagenome (GOLD analysis project Ga0307423, IMG submission 202154) | Salt marsh sediment microbial communities from the Plum Island Ecosystem LTER, Massachusetts, United States - WE1603-10 | ecosystem: Environmental > Aquatic > Marine > Intertidal zone >...
CAGGTATCTCCTTGGCACTCATAGGATCTAACTCTCGTCGGACCCCAACTAAGTGTTAGGTATGCCCCGCGACATGTGTGAGGGATGTGCTGCAACAGGACAGTACGCCATGGCGTACCAGGCAACGCAAGAACCGACTCTTCGTGGGTCAGAAGCCCTCGAGAACGATCTTGCCGCGCGCTTTGCCGGTTTCGATCTTGGCGTGCACCCTGCGCAACGTTGCTGCGTCGATCTTGCCGGCGACTTCGGTAATGGTGGATCGGATGCGACCCCCATCGACCAGCGCCGCCACTTCGTTCAGGAGCTTGCCCTGTTCGGCCATGTCCGGTGTCTCGAAGAGCGGACGGGTGAACATCAGCTCCCAATGAAGCGACACGGCTTTGCCCTTCAACGACATGGCATCGAGCTCCTTTGGACTGTCGATCAGGCCAAAGCGGCCTTGGGGAGCGATCAATTCGACGATATCCGGAAAGTGCTCGCCGGTGTGGGTCGTCGAGAACACAAAGCCGGGAGCGCCGAGACCCAATGCCTCGACCTGAGCCGCCAGCGGCAGGCGGTGGTTGACCACGTGATGGGCCCCGCATTCGCGCACCCAATCCTGCGTCTCGGGACGTGAGGCGGTGGCGATCACTGTCAGATCGGTGAGCGCACGCAGCAGTTGGATGGTGATCGAGCCGACACCCCCTGCGCCACCGATAACCAGAATGGTCTTACCCCCCTGGGGGGTCGGGCGCTTGACATCGAGCCGGTCGAAAAGCATCTCCCAGGCCGTGATCGCCGTGAGCGGAAGGGCGGCAGCCTCCGCATCGCTCAGGCTGGCGGGCTTGTTGCCGACGATGCGTTCGTCGACGAGGTGATACTCGCTGTTGGTGCCGGGTCGGCCGATGGAACCGGCGTAGAAGACGGCGTTGCCCGGCTTGAAGTTCTCTACCTCCGGGCCGACAGCCTCGACAACTCCGGAGGCGTCGAACCCGAGTACCCGCCACTCACCCTCCGGCCGTGTCGCAAGACGTATCTTCGTGTCCACGGGGTTCACCGATACGGCGATGACCTTGACGAGCAGGTCACGGCCTTGGGCTACAGGGGTCTCGAGCGTGATGTCCTGGAGGGCATCATCGCGGTCGATATGGCCAGGTGTGCTGTAGGCAACGGCTCTCATTGTCATCTCCGGTTGTGTTGGCATTTCGACTGCAACCCGCAGTGCGGATGAGGAATTCACGTTCTCGTCCGTCGGATGCTCACGGTCGGCGAGCGTATGTGGTGCCCGGTGACGGGAAGGTCAAGCTGACGATCGTTTGAGCAGGAACGCCACGGCCGCACCTAGCGCGACGATCCCGACCACCATAACGGCCACGATCGGGAGTCCTTTCGTTTCGGACTCTTCGTCCGCTGCGACGGCCAACGTAGTTGTCGTCGACGTGGGCTCTTGCGACGATACCTCCGGCGACTCTCCCCCCTCGCCCTGTTCGCTGCCGGCGTTTTCTTCGATCTGATCCGCCGCCAGCTTGCGGTGAGAATCGAATATCGCTTCGACCTCAAAGCGAATCTCACTTTGCTGCCCCGGCTCTCCGTCCCATTGGAACCCGATCATGACCGACTCGGGGACCGGATCGTCGTCGAGGGAGGTTGTGCCACTGACCGTTGCCTGGTGGCGATCGACGCCGAAGGTCTGGCTCAGCTGGGGCCACTCGTCGAAGGGCTTCCCCACCGGATTGCCTTCGAGATCGGTCAGGACAATTGAGAACTCGCCCCCGGTTCCCTCTCCTACGTAGCGATCTCCGGGGAATAGAGCAAACGTGTTCATCACCTCGCCACGCTCCATGTCCAGGCGATACCACCGGGTCTCACCCGCCGCCAGTGGCCCGCGGAACTCCCCACCTCTCCATTCGGGTCCGTTCTCTGCCATCCCGGCAAGAGCGAGCGTCGGTGCGTCGGCCGGTTCGACTGCACCCTCGATCTGCGTGCGGGCCAGATACCGCATTGCGTCGCCGTTCAAGACCTCTACCCCAACGTGCAGAGACCCCAGGAACACTTCCGAGGGTGCGTCCCAGTGGAAACCAACCAGGTAGGAAGCCTGCGCGGGCCACCCCTGTGCAGGGCCTTCGATCGCCGCTCCCGTCATCGGTGACTCTGCTCCCGGCAGTTCGACCTGGAGCGGAATCTCCCCGTGCCCGACAGGGACTTCGACCCGATCGCCTTCCGAATTGAGGATGATCGTTTCGAACATCCCTCCGGCGTCGAGACCGGGGGGCCATTCGAGGTCGCTCCACACCCACACGCTTTCCCTCTCCCAAAGGTCGAGCTGATACCACCGGGTCTCGCCCGGCATCAGGATGCTGCTGAAATCGCGGACGGCGATCTTCCCCGGCTCGTCCGTAGCCCAGTCCGTCTTGGGAGATAGGGGGATCAACGGAGCCGCCAGTTGGTCCAGAGCGCCGTTGAGCGTCAGCGGCGGCCGCCAGTCCAATAGCTCGTCCGTGACCTCGCCGAGTCTTGCCACGAGAGCATCGGCCGCGTTCACCGAGGTGTACTGGCCACCCGTCACGTCGGCAATGCAACGCAACTGCTGTTCAGCGGCAGACCCGGTATCGATGAGGAACCCAACCGACTCGATCCGCACATCCAGGAGACCGCCAAAGAGCTCCTCGGCGACCTGGCATGGATCGGGTGGAGCACACGTGTCCTCACCATCGGAGATCAACACGATCGACCTCGGCCCGGTCTCGGGAAGGTCGCCGGCAGCTTCTTGTAGCGAAAGGCCGATCGGCGTGAAGCCCGACGCAGCCACGTCTTCGACTGCGGCACGAATCGCGGCACGATCGAGCGGTGCCACGGGAGCAAGCAACTCGGTGTCCTGGCATCCACGCACTTGATCCGTGTTCGGCTCGCGGTGCCCGTAGACCCGGAGGCCCACCTGCATTCCGTCGGGAAGCGCATCGACCAGTTCGAGGATCGCATCCTTCGCCTTGTCGATGTACGGAACGCCGCTCTCGTCGAGGTTGTTCATCGAACCCGACGCATCGAGGATGATCAACATTGCGCCTTCAGGGGGATCGTCGGTCTGAGTCAGAACAGCCACCGGTGCAGCCAGCAGCATCAAAACGATCAGGCTCGCAGCCTTATGCAATCGAACTTCCCTCACGCGCTACGCCAAGTCTCCAGCCTCGTATGCGCCGGCGCTAGGGGAGAACGTCACAACGCTGGTTGGTGCACCAGGTGGGTGGGGTAGTGACGCGATGAGAATCGCATCCGTCCTCGCCACCGGCAACGAATCGTCATCATGACAGGAATACGGATACTGGCATGGGTCGTCGTCGTCGCAATGACATCAGCGATCCTATATGGCTTTGTCAATGGTGACTTCGGTGGCAATGCTTCGGCGATATGGGGGCTTCCCTGGGGGAAGGTGACGCTCATTGATCTCTATGCCGGTCTGGTGATTTTCGGAGCGTGGGTGGCTGTGCGAGAGGCGAGCCGGGTCACGACTGCCTTGTGGTGGATTGCGCTGACAACGCTCGGCAACCTCGCGGCAGGCGTCTATCTGCTCCGGGCGCTGTTCGACGCGGAGGACACCAACGAGTTGCTGATGGGAAGAGACCGCACCGGCCGAGCGACGATATCAACCCCGCGGTCGAGGCCCGTCGCTCGCGTCAGCCGCGACCCGAAGCCTCGTTCAGGTCCATAGCTTCCCGAATGAGAGCCTTGAGATGCTCCTCGTCCAGGTTGTCGCCCTGGTGGAAGTCGATGGCCCGCCTGGTGCTGCCTTCAAGGCTGGAGTTGAAGAGACCTGAAGGGTCCTTCAGCGAGGCGCCCCTGGCAAAGGTCATCTTCACATGGGTCTTGTACGTCTCGCCGGTGCAGACCATCCCGTCGTGGTACCAGGTTGGAGTCCCTCTCCATTTCCATTCTTCGACCACATCGGGGTCTACCTCTTTGATCAGGGCGCGGATGCGGGCGAGCGCCTCGCCCCTCCAATCGCCGAGTTCCGCGATTCTTGCGTCGATCAGCTCAGACGGAGTCTTGGCTGTATCCGCGTTGTCCTTCTCCATGTCTTGCCTCCCTCTGGTTGGGTCGCTCTACGTCGTCCTGCGAGGTCTCGAGCGTCACAGAACGTGGCCCGGCCGACGACTACCGCAGACCCGCCCACCGGGGGTTCGGATGCGACGTCGACCGTTTCGTAGCCGGCGTCGCCGTAGCCCGGACCGAGCACCACGACCGGGTGAGCCGCCCTGGGTGCGTCCGCAGCGACGAAGCTGGCGTGAACCGTTTCGGCGGGGATGAACACAGCGTCGCCGACCGAGAGGAACTGGCGGGATTCCTCCACCCACTGCTCGACCTCGCCCTCCACCACATAAATCGCCTCCTGCTAATGAAGGTCATGCTGGTTCCCGTCTCAGAAAGTGACGGCTTTGAACGCCTCGGTCTGCGCCTTGAGCGCCTGCTCGGTGGGGAGGCGCTCCATACTCGACGCCCCGTAGAAGCCGTGGATGCCCTTGGCGTTCTGAAGGACGTAGGCCGCATCCTCTGGCATGGCGATCGGTCCGCCGTGGCACAGCACGATGACATCGTCGCGTACCACCCTTGCCGCCGCGGTCCACTCGTCGATGAGCTCGACACAGTCGTCGAGCGTCTTCGCCGTCTCCGCACCGATGCTGCCGCCCGTGGTGAGGCCCATGTGACAGACGATGATATCGGCGCCTGCTTCAGCCATGTCGGCTGCGTTCCGGGCGCTGAATACGTAGGGAGTGGTGAGCAGGTCGGCCTCGTGGGCGATCTTGATCATCTCGACCTCGAGCTGGTAGCTCATGCCGGTCTCTTCGAGGTTCTGGCGGAACACCCCGTCGATGAGGCCGACCGTCGGGAAGTTCTGCACCCCGGCAAAACCGAGGTCGATGAGCCGCCGCATGAACGACTCGGGCATGTAGAACGGGTCGGTGCCGTTGACGCCTGCCAGCACCGGGGTGTGCTTGACGACCGGCAGCACCTCCCTGGCCATGTCGACGACGATCTCGTTGGCGTTGCCATATGCCAGCAGTCCGGCCAGTGAGCCACGGCCCGCCATGCGATAGCGACCGGAGTTGTAGATGACGATCAGGTCGATGCCGCCGGCTTCTTCCCACTTGGCCGAGAGCCCGGTGCCCGCACCACCACCGACGATCGGCTCGCGACGCTCCACCATCGATTGGAATCGAGCGAGAATGTCTGAGCGACTCAAGGTCGTACCTCCATTACTTCTGAGAAGGCGGCGAGCGTGGCTGCCACGAACTCGGGGTCGTTGATATTGGACGGGATGCGGCGAATCTCGACGTTCGGCGCGGTGACGCCGCTCTCGATGGCGGTAAAGAGAACGTCGTCGGCGACGGGATCGTAGAAGGGCTGGCCCGGCGCGTCGATCAGGGACACGCCGCCTTCGGGGAGCAGGAAGACGCTCGGGCCGGTCATCGTGTTGAGCTTTGAAGCGATGAACTCCCCGAACCTCTGGTTCTCGTCCGGGGTGGTCCGCATCAGCGTCGTCGCCGAGTTGTGGACGTACAGGTTGCGGTCTTTGAATTGGGCGGGCACCGTTTCGAGCGCCCCGAAGTTCACCATGTCGAGCGCCCCTACCGAGCCGACGTACGGAATGCCGGCTGTGGCGATGGCATCCATGCGACCCGGCCCGGCGGACATAATCCCGCCGACGATGTGGTCTGCGATTTCCGTCGTCGTCATGTCGAGTACGGCAACGATCATGTCGGAGTCGACCAGCTTCTCCATCGACTGCCCGCCGGTGCCCGTGGCATGGAAGACGAGTGGTTCGTATGTGTGCTGGAGTGATTCCACGAGGGCGGTGACGAGCGGTGTCGTCACCCCGAACATGGTGAGCCCGACGGCAGGTTTGTCTTCGGCGGCTGATGGTGCCCGGTGGGTTGCCATGCCGGCGATGGCGTGGGCGGCGTTGGCGAGGACACGACGGGAGATGCGGTTGAGCCCGGCAATGTCGGTGACCGAATACATCATGGTGATGTCGGTGGGGCCGACATAGGGGGCGACGTTGCCCGATGCCACCGTCGACACCATCAACTTGGGAACACCGATCGGCAGGGCGCGCATGGCGGCGGTGATCAGCGAGGTCCCGCCGGAGCCACCGAGCCCGATAACTCCGCCGATCGTCCCGGGATCGAGGCTGGTGAGGTAGTGGGTCAACGCAACCGACATTGCCTGGACGGCGGTGCCCCGGTCGTCGCTGTTGATGGCATCCGGCCCGTCGGGGTGATGGGCAGCGAGCTCGGACGGCGTGACGTGGGCACCGGCACCGTCGCTCAGCGTCCCCACATCGACGATGGCTACTTCGCAACCTGCGCCGCCGATCAACCTCGCCACGTAGTCGAGCTCGGCCGCCTTGGTGTCCCGGGTGCCGATCACGAGTACCTGCATGCCGTTCCCTTGCTGTCGACGTACCGATGCGCCAGCACACTCTATTCGAGAGCGCAGGGCCCGATTCAACCGGGAAGGTCAGCGGCGCTGAACGTTGCCGGATGCAACCGCACTCCGAAGTGAGGATATGGGTGGGAGGTGGGCGCACGGCTGATCTTGGAGGAGCACCTTGTGATGCGTAAGGTGGAAGTATGACGAACCACGACAACAAGATTCAAGGAAGCACGGGAAGTTCCTTGCATGGGCCCTCTGACGAGGTCTTGCGAGAGACGGTGCGCCATGACAATGGGGACCTCACCATTCAGTCTCCCGCAGGCAAGATACGTCTCGTCAATGGTTCAGACGGATGGATGCGCTACAACCACTACCTCGAAGAGCGCAACATTGACCCACACGTCGAGGAGGCGTGACCCGCAAACGCCCGATAACCGGCCAATCCTGAGCGGTCGCGTAGTGCTAGGCAACTGCCCCGATCTGGAACATTATGCCAGGTGGGTGAAAACCATGGCCCTGAGGGTGTACTAGAGCTGACCGCTGCAACCAGTTGTGGCATACCGAGAAGGTGGTAGGCCTCTATCCCGATCGAATCCACCCACAATCAGCTTCCGTGAGCAAGCGTCGAGCCATCAGGCAACCATCTCAATAGCGCACCTGATCGCGGGAAGGTTCGCGCTGGGACGCTGGGGGACGACAGACGTGACCGCACTCCGACATGCTGGGGGGGGGCTGAGAACCACAACTGAACGATCGACCGACCGATCGGCGCGGAAGTAGCATGCGGCCTATACATGGAGGTAGCAATGGACACGGATCTTTCCCCGGGCCAGCACACCGGTGCGATTCTGCTGGCCGATATTTCTGGGTACACCGTCTTCCTGGAAGACGTGAAGGTCGCCCATGCCGGCGATGTCTTCGCCGATGGCCAGATCCCATATGCGTATGGGCTGCTGTCGAGCCTGCTGGGCGGGATTGTCGAGAAGGTTGCTCCCCCTTTCACGTTCGTCAAGTTCGAGGGTGACGCGGTGTTCACCGTCGCCGACGAGGACTCAGCGCCGGAGGGTCCTGATCTTCTCGACCTCATCACCGCCTGCTACGACGAGTTCGCGAGCCGGATGGCCGAAGCCGGATTGACCTGGACGTGCACATGCAACGCCTGCTCAGTCATGAACTCCCTGGACCTGAAGTTCGTTCTCCACTATGGGAGCTACATCGTCCAGGCCATCGGACCACACGTAGAGGTACTGGGACCCGACGTCACGGTTGCGCACCGGCTCATGAAGAACGCCGCGGCCGGCAACGTGGGTTCATCCGCATACCTGCTGATCAGCGAGGATGCCGAGGAGGCACTTGACCTCCAGCTACCAGATGGGTTTCGCTACGCCGAACCGATCGAGGGTGCAGCGACGGTCGAGACAATCGCAATGGCGCTCGGCACCTGAAGCAAGCGTCGTGCTGATGCTGCTCGGACGACTATGGCTGCATGCCAAAGAACTCGAGGACCTGCAGGTTGAATGCGACCGGGTTGTCCTCGTGGACGATGTGAGAGGCATGAGGTATGACGACTCGTTGCGAATCCGGTATTAGCTGGTGGAGGTGGTCGGTGAGCAGGGCCCATAGGCGAGGGCTGTCTTTTCCCAAGACCAGGAGCGATGGTGCTTTGATGGATCGGACCTCGGCGTCCGTGAGGGGGCCGAAGCTGTCGCTCAGGTACTCGGCCTGGATGTTGTTTGCTTCGACCTGATCCCATCGATCCGAGCTCAGCCGATTGAAGGCGTCCTTCCCGAGCACGGCTCTGCCGAAGACCCGAACAGCCTTATCCATGTCGCCCTTTGATGCCGCCCTCGTGGCCGGGACAAGTCCTGTTGCGCCGAACTTGACCAGCGCATAGCCCAGGCCTGGCTTCTTGGTGAGAACTCGGAGTAACTCGCGGGGACGGGGCGGGTCACTCAAAAAGAGGCGCACTACCGGTGGCTCTATCAGCACCTGGCTTCGAACCGACTCCGGGTGTCTGATAGACGCGAGAAGGGCGATGAGCCCGCCGTAGGAGTGGCCAACCAGGTGGACGGGGCCACCGCCAGCGGAATCGATCACTCTGATGAGATCCTCGACGTGAGTTGTCATCGAGTAGTCCGTTCCGGCTGCGGCGACATCGTTGGGCCAGTGGTACCGCCGGCTGTACGTGATGACACGGAAGTGCTCGCTGAGGGGGCCGATCTGAGCAGCCCAGGTTCGCGCGTCGCTCACCGAGCCGTGCACCATGACGACGGCCGGACCGCTGCCCTGTTCGAGCACTTCCGCGCTGAAGCCGTCGATCTCTCGTTCCGTCATTGCCTACTCCTCACCGGGGTCGATTCCGGCCTCTGTAGACCGAAACTAGCGACCCGACTGCCGAAACAGCAGAGAAACTAGATGCAGAGCTCTCGGCTCTTCCCGCTGCAGCGCAAGCGGCGGCGATGGCCCCATCTGGGACGCTACAACCCCAGCGCTCGGGATAGGAATGCCGCCATTTGCGCTCGGGTGACCGGGTTGGTGGGGCAGTAGCGGTCGTTGACCGGGGGGTTGCAGCCTTTAGTGATCCCGGCCGTGGCGAGTTTCTCGATGTCGGCTTCGAAGATCGAGCCGTTGTCGTCGACAAAATCCACCGTTCCCTCATCAGATAGACCAAGCCCCCGCACCAGGAACGCAGCCATTTGTTCGCGGGTGACGCTGGCCGCAGGGCAGTAGCGGTCGTTGACGGGTGGGTTGCAGCCCTTGGTGATCCCGGCCGTGGCGAGTTTCTCGATGTCGGTCTCGAACACAGACCCGTTGTCGTCGACAAAGTCGGTAGAGCCAGAATCCGTGAGATCGAGGGCTCGCACCAGGAAGGCGGCCATCTGACCTCTGGTCACCGAATCATCCGGGCAGTAGCGGTCGTTGATTGGTGGGTTGCAGCCCTTGGTGATCCCCTCTGCCGCCAGCTTCTCGATATCCGCCTCGAAAATCGAGCCGTCATCATCGATGAATGTGCCGCTGGTCGGGGCGCAGGGGGTGCCGGTCATGGGGCCGATGTAGCTGGAGGCGATCACCACGTTGTCGATGTAGAGGCTGATGTCCTGGTCCGGCACATCCGTCCCGCCGTGATAGATGTCCAACCAGATCTGCTCGATCTTCAGGCTGTCGACGTCACGCCACCGCCAGTCGGTCTGCCGGTATGCCAGCCGCCCGTCGACCCACGTCTCCAGAATCCCGTCATTGACTCCGGGCGTGTTCAACACGAGGTGTTGTTCGATGCTGTACCAGCGGTCCTTCGCCAGATAGCCGAGATAGCCTTCTTGCCACAGAACGTTGTCGCCCCACTGGGTCGGCTGTTCGGCGTGGTAGACGTAGCTCCCGATCGGCACGGTATCGGCGAGGGGGTTGCCGTTGTCGGGAACCGTCGGCTGATACAGCCCGCGGGCCGACCAACCATTGGTGCCGTCGGACTGGCGACCACCCCAACCGGCGACACCATAGGTTCCCGAGATGCCGGGGAACTTGCCGCCGTAGGTGGGGTCCCAGCTCTGGTCGATGCGGATGTAGTAGCGGAAGAAGATCTCCTCCGGCTCCGCACCGGTCTGATCCTCGAACTTGTAGGCGACGCTCATCCCGGTGTTCTCCCCGGCGGGAACGGTGACTTTCAACGCCGGGCCATCCAGCTGCTCGAATCGGGGAGCAGACGACACCAGCTCCAAATTCGGTGAGCTGGCGTTGGTGTACACATCGGTCCATGCCGTGTTGGTGAATGTGGTGTGCTCGTAGACATCGGGGTTGGCAGCAATCCCGACATCACCGTCGTACGAGTAGGCGATGCCATTCTGCGCCGCAGGCAGAGGACCGGGATCGTGAAGGACGCGGAACACGCCGACCTGCAGCGACGAGCTTCCGTACTCGGCGTAGCTCCACAGCTGAAGCGTGGCGGAGTTGATCGTTGCGTCTGAGGGGACCGGCGATAGATCGAAGCGGATCAGTGTCGGGTTCTCGGCGATCCTCAGCCGCGTGTCATCGCCGAACCCCTGGTAGGTGGAACTGTCGAGGTGTGTGTCGGCTTCTGGCTCCAGGGTGAAGTTGCCCGCCGAGGTGCTCAACGTGAGTTTGGGGCGCTCGACAGCGACGGGATGCTCCTTGCTGTAGAAGTCGAACGGTCCGGCGCCACCTGTCTGGCGGAGCATGAAACCCTGGTTGGGCGTGCCGGTCAGCCACTCTCGAACCAGCGAAGTGACGTTCCAGGTGTGCGGTCCCGGTGTGTCATCGTCGGGCAAGGATGAAGTCGCATATGCGGCGTTGCCCTGGGGAGTGCCGTTGGTATCTGCCCAATCGCCCATGAAGTTGTCCCACTTCAGCTGGGCCGCCCGGTTGTAGAAATCGCGGGTGGCGCCGTCGTCGAGCGCCATCGACCCCTCCACCCACTGCGCCCGCGGGTCGTTGGGACTGAGGGTCGGCTCCGGGCAGGTCTGTGCGAACGCGGGGGTCGCAAACGGGCGAGACATCACTCCTGGGACGACAGCAGCGAACATACCGACGGCCGCCACAACCATGAGCATTCGATGGGTCACGGGCTTCGCTGACACAGGCTCCTCCTCCGGCTCTCCTCTGAGCATCGGGCTTGATGCCATTCAAGTTGAGTTCGGGTGATAACTCCGATTCCCGTTCTGCGGCAATTGGTGGCACTCTTGGGTGGATAACGGCGTATCGCCAGAGGAGCGATCTCATGGCCAAGCTCAATGAAATCCTGGCCGCAGCCAAGGACAACCTCACTGCCGAGCGTGTCTACGGCGAGCCCTACGAGAAAGACGGTGTCACCATCATCCCCGCGGCAGCGATTCGCGGTGGAGGTGGCGGGGGAGAGGGCGAAGGTCCCGATGCCACCGGAACCGGCTCAGGAGGCGGATTCGGGATGACCGGGCGACCTGTCGGTGCCTACCAGATCAAAGAGGGAGAAGTGACCTGGGTCCCCGCTGCCGACACCACCAGGGTCATCGTCATCGCCGAGTTGGTGGCGATCGTTGCGCTGCTGGTGGTGCGGTCGGTCCTGCACTCCCGCCGGGCCAGCTGAGCAACGAGTCAGCCGAGCGCCCGGTGTAGGAAGGCAGCCATCTGTTCGCGGGTCACCGGGCTGTTCGGGCAGAACTGGTCGTTGATCGGCGGGTTGCACCCCCGGGTGATCCCGGTGGCTGCCAGCTTCTCGATGTCGAGTTCGAACACGGAGCCGTTGTCATCGGTGAACGTGTCGCCGGTGGCAGCCGTCAGGTCTAGAGCCCGGTTCAGGAACGCAGCCATCTGACCCCTGGTCACCAGGTTGTCGGGGCAGAAGTGATCATTGATGGGTGGGTTGCACCCTTTGGTGACTCCGGTCGAACCGAGCCAGGAGATTTGACCCTCGAAGACTCCGGCCGAATCTGTGAATGTCGGTGTCTCGCCCTCAGCGGGCGTCCCGTGGAGAGCCCGATATATGAACGCGGCCATCTGGCCCCTCGTTACCGGGTCGGTGGCGCAGAAGCGATCATTGGCAGGTGGGTTGCAGCCGAGTGTGATCCCCGACTCGGCGAGCCATTCGACGTCTGCACAGAAGGTGTTGGTGCTGTCGACATCGGTAAAGCGCGATCCGGTTCCGTTCTGACACGTCTGCGGCGGCAACACGGAAACCGTGCCGAGGACGTTGTGGCCGTTGCTCTCGTCCCACACGTTCGCATTTGCCATTCGGATGGCGTACTCGGTGCGGTTCCGCAGCGAATCAGACCCGTCGGGAAGCCACAACGCCATTGTGTACTCGCCCTCGGGAAGGGTTGCCGGCAGCGCCCCGGCGAGCGATACGGTGGTCGTCCCCGACCACAGCCTCGGGTCGGTGCCCAGCTCCAGCTCGAAGCGGGTCGGACCGTCGAGCACCAGGTAGGCCGGTCTGGCGTTGTACGGCGTGGCGTAGCCGTCGTTGGCAATTGTGATCGACCCGGTCAGCGTCAGCCCGGCGACAACCTGATCCGGGAGACTCGACGACACCAGCCGTAAGCGGTAGCCGAGGCTGTTGGTGATCTCGTCATGGCAGCCCTGGTCCCTCCAGATCTGGATGGTCGGCTTGTGGAAGCCGTCGTTCAAGAAGCTCCAATGGAACCGGGCGAGCTCCCCGGTGGCAACGGCACAGCTTCGTCTCTCCTGGTTGTCGTCGAAACCCACCTGGCACGTCTCTCCGCCGACCACCATGAACTCGGAAGCCGCTTCGAGGTAGGTCTTGTGGTCGTTGATCGAACCCGGCCAGTAGGTCCCGGCGTCATCCTCGGTCGCCAGAAAACAGTCGTTGTGGTGGGCGGTACGGGCCATGTCGGAGCCGCCGTAGGCATCCGCAACGGAGAGAGGAGCAGGCGACCAGGTTTCGAGGTCGGGCAGGTAACGGAATTGAACCATCCTCGTGTCGGGCACCGCGTCGAGCAATGCGGCCCTGATCTGTGCCTTGGCTTGCGGTGTGTCCAATCCGTTGGTCGACGAATGCCACTCGCCCCACGCCCCGATGAACCCTGCCTGGACGGTAGCGATCACATCCTGATTGCTCGCCCAAATCGGCCGGAACTGCTCGATGTGCTCCAGAACCCGCTCCATCGTTGCGTCCGGTTCGCCGATGGCGAAGTTGTACGAGACCCGAAAGATGATCTTGATCCCGGCATCCCTCGCTGCATCCAGACCTCGCTCGACGTCGTCCAGGAACGACTGCGGGATGGTCGCATCGCGATAGTCGTCGAGCCGGACGTAGGCGAACGCCAGAGTGAAGCCCTTGTCCCGGACCCAGCCGAGATCGGTTTCGTCGACCAGGTCAATCGGCTCGTACCAACCTCGCTCAGGGTTGATCAGCTCGCCGGCAAACGGGTCATAGGTTTGGTCCGCCGCGTCTGCGATGGGTGTTCCCACCAGAAGCGTCGCAACCGCCATCGCAGCGACGAGGATGCGTCTCATGGCCGCCAGAGTAGGAACTATGTGGGTGCTATCGGCCTTCCGCTAGAAGCGCAGCATGGCCGCAACAGGTCCACCCCCCGGAATGTCATCGGGTTGCCGGGCGTAGACGGTCCCGCTGGCCGACCAGGTGGCGGCTCCGGCGAGATCCAGTAGATCGCGGTCTCCGGCCAGCCGCTCCTCATGAATCGCGACGGTGCCGTCCTCGATGCAACCCCATACCTGAACCCCGATCGGGATGAACAGCGTATCGACCCGACCCGCCAGCGCTGCTGCGACGGTCTCCTCGACCGATGTCAGTGCCCGATCTCCCGCGGCGAGGAAGGTGTCGACGGCGGCCCGTGCCTCGCCGATCATCAGCGGTTCGACGATGTCGGCTGCACGTCTGCGTAGGTCATTGGGGGAGCTGTGCTCTGGATTTCCCTCCACGATCTGGTGAACGACCGATGGGTGTCGGCTCAAGTTCCGGTACCGCGATGCGATTTCGACCGCTCCGGCGATGACCAGAGGCGAATCCGGGTCGATGAGCGTTGTGACGCCACGATCGACGGCACGGAGATACTGCTCCAGCTTGGCTACATCTGATTCGTCGGCCCCACCGTGGCCATGAAACACGGCTACCCCGCGATCGCGCCCGGAACGGGAGGCGACGTGGTGCTGCAACTGCTTTTCGGTGTCATCGAACTGGAGAGCCTCGGCGAGGCTGCGCGGGGTGCCTACGGGAAGATCGAGATCGCCGATCAGATAGCGGTCCGACCACCACAGCCGGGTCTCGTTGCGGCTCAACGCCAGTACGTAGAACAGGTCACCTCCGACAACCGGCCACAGCGGCTTGACGTGGAACGCGTTTGCCACGTTCACGAAGGGCTCGAAGGACCGGGGAAGCCGGAACGTCTCCATTCGGCCGGGGGCCAGGAACAACGCAAGCCCCTCGTTCTGATGCTGCCAGAAGTCGCCTTCGTCGGTGAGTTCCCGGGCCGGGGCGAGCAGATCCCGGGTAACCGAACTCCGGGTTCCCGCTTCGGTGAGCTCCTCTCGAGCGCGATCGAGCAGGTTGCGCAGGAGGATCGGGTCTTGCTGGACTTCCTTTCCCCTTCGGTGAGTAGGCATGTAGACCGAGATAGACGGGTCCGATGCGTGGTCGACCAGCGTTTTCATAGTGGCGGCAGTAATGGTTTCCAAAGCTTCCACCTCCTACTCCGAGTATGCCCAAAAGTGGCCTCAAATATGCAAGAAAGTTTCGGCCTGTATCCCCGGCATCCCATGGCGCCAACCGAAGTGATGGCCTTGGCTGAGGGCTCCGGGACGGATGAGGCGCTGGCTGACTTCGGGCTCGGACGAGGCGGTAGCCTGGTGCGCCACATGAGCCTCCCCAACCTCGACGTGTTAGCCGCACACATAGCCGGTGAACTGCTCAGCGATGAGACAACACGCAGGATCTACGCAACCGATGCGTCGATCTATCAGCAGTTGCCGGTCGGGGTCGTTTACCCGCGTGATGAATCCGACTGTGTTGCGATCGTCAAGCACGCGGCCGTCAACAGCCTCCCCCTGATTCCACGGGCGGCGGGCACCAGCCTGGCCGGGCAATGCGTTGGATCCGGTCTCGTTGTTGACGTCTCTAGATACATGACGTCGATCGAATCGATCGACCGGGCGGCCGCAACGGTGACGACCGGCCCCGGTGTCGTCCTCGACGACCTCAACGACCAGCTGGCACCTTTCGGGCTCTTCTTCTCTCCGGACACATCTTCTTCGAATCGCTGCACGATCGGCGGAATGATCGGCAACAACAGCAGCGGCTCGCATTCGATCTACTACGGCACGACCCGGGATCGTGTCGTCTCGCTGCGGGCCGTGCTGGCCGATGGCTCATTGGCGACGTTCGGTGATGTCGAGCCGGCAGAAGTCACCGGCAAGCTCGAGCTGGCCACACTGGAAGGAGAGATCTACCGGAGCATCTTCGATGCGGTCAACCACCATCGGGGCGCAATCCTCGCGGCCTACCCGAAGCCGGATGTAACCCGTCGCAACACCGGCTATCCACTCGATCTGATCGCGCGAGGACAGCCGTGGCAGCACGATGGCCCGCCCTTGAATCTCGCTCGATTCCTCAGCGGAACCGAAGGCACGCTGGCCCTCACCACAGAGGCGACGCTCCGTCTCGACCCCGTGCCTGCACACAAACTGCTGGTGTGCGCCCACTTCGAATCGCTCGATGAGAGCATGCGAGCGACGATGTTGGCGCTGGACCACAACCCGGCAGCGATCGAGCTCATCGACCGGAAGATCCTCGAGCAGACCAGGGGCAACATCGAGCAGGCACGCAACCGATTCTGGGTGGAAGGCGACCCCGAAGCGGTGCTGGTCATCGAGTTGTACGGCGACGACCAGGCGAAGCTCCACGGGCGGGCAGCGTCACTCGAAGCCGACATGGGCCGCAACGGCCTCGGATATGCGTTCCCCCGGGCTGTACCACCGGACCTCGACCGGGTCTGGGCGCTGCGCAAGGCAGGTCTCGGAATCCTGATGGGCAAACCGGGCGATGAGAAGGCCGTCACCGTCATCGAAGACACCGCGGTCGCCCCCGGCGATCTGCCCGCCTACGTGCGCGACATCGAAGATCTCATGGAAAGGCACAACACCCAGTGTGTCTACTACGCCCACGCCTCAGTCGGTTTGCTGCATCTGAGGCCCGAGGTGGATCTCACTCAGGAAGCCGGGGTCAAGCAGTTCCGCAGCATCGCCGCCGAGACCGCCGAGATCGTGAAGGGATACGGCGGTTCGCTCTCGGGTGAGCACGGGGATGGAAGGCTGCGGGGCCCGTTTGTCGAGCAAATGCTCGGAAGCGAGGTATTCGAGCTGCTGCGACAGATCAAAGCCGCGTTCGATCCTCAGGGCATACTCAACCCCGGCAAGATCATCGACGCCGAGCCCATCGACGTGCAGCTACGGCTGGGTCCGGCAACACCGCGGCCGGAGTTCGACACCGTCTTCGACTGGAGCCGAGACCAGGGACTACTCCGGGCTGCCGAGAAATGCAACGGAGCCGGCGTCTGTCGCAAGAGCGAGGGCAGCGGCACGATGTGCCCGAGCTACATGGCCACCCGCGACGAGCGGGATACCACGCGTGCCCGCGCCAACCTGTTCCGCCAGGTGCTCACCACCGCCGACCCCCGGGTCGGGTTCGCAGATGCGGATCTCAAGAAAGTCCTCGACCTGTGCTTGTCATGCAAGGGTTGCCATGCCGAGTGCCCCGCCAACGTCGACATGGCGCGGATGAAGGCCGAGCTCCTTCAGCAGTGGCACGACAAGGATGGGGTCCCGCTGCGCTCCCGGCTGTTTGGTGAGTTCCCCACCTTGATGAAGCTGGCGAAGGTAGCGCGGCCGCTGTCGAACTATGCGATGAATCTCGGCTTCTCGAAGCGGTTGATAGGCGTTCATGAAGGCCGGTCTGTGCCGGCGATCGCCCGTGAGAGTTTTGGCACGTGGGCGAAACGGCATGAGTTCGCGGCTGACGATTCCGCGATGGGGAAATGCGTCTTGTTCAACGACTCGTTCACCCACTTCAACGATCCGCATGTCGGTAGGGCAGCCGTCACCGTGCTCGAGCGTGTCGGGTACGAAGTCGAGGTCACCGACGGGATCCAGTCGGGGCGTACCCAACTGTCGAAGGGCCTCGTCAGACGTGCTCGTGCGGTGCTCGACAAAGCCGTCGTCGCCCTCGACGCTGCCGGCGGCGGCACCGCACCGATAGTCGGCGTCGAGCCGTCGGCGATTCTGACGTTCCGTGACGAGGCTCCGGATCTCGTCTCCCCGGAGCACCGGGAGGCGGCACGCCGTGTGGCAAAGCGTGCCCTGCTCCTGTCGGAGCTCCTTGCCCGCGACATTGACGGCGGTGCGTTCGATCCGGAAGCCACCTTTGCCAGGATCGAACAGCAAGTGCTGTTACACGGTCACTGCCATATGAAGGCCATCGCAGGAACCGCCAGTGCCATCAAGGTCCTCAGCTCGCTTCCCGGCTGCACCGTGAGCGAGATCCCCTCCGGCTGCTGCGGGATGGCCGGGTCGTTCGGGTTCGAGCAGGAGCACTTCGACCTTTCGATGCAGATCGGTGAGCTGGTGCTGTTCCCGGCAGTACGGCAAGCATCTCCCGGCACCGTGGTGGTCGCATCCGGGACATCGTGTCGTCACCAGATCCACGACGGCACCGGAGTGGATGCGCTGCACATTGCAGAGTTCCTTGCCCGGCTTTGCAGCTGACGAATCTCCGCCACTGGCATTGCCCACGTCGCCACTGAGGTTGCGGATGTTCGGAGGACGACCTCTGTCGGGGTCTTCAACAGAAGAAATCGCTTGCATACGTCAGATAGACCGAAGATACTAAAGTCAATGATCCGAATTGAAGTATGACCACTAACAGAAAAGGGCGGCTGGTGATACAATCTTCAGGACAGTTGAGTCTCGATGAGACCGACAAGACGATCTTGCGTTTGCTCCAGGCCGACGGTCGGGTCAGCAATGCCGAGATCGCCCGTCGGGTCGGGCTTTCCGCCCCGGCAACGCACGCCCGGGTGCGACGACTCGAAGATGCCGGTGTAGTCCGGCAGTATTCGACGCTGCTGGATCGGGAGGCCATGGGCTTTGACATGGTCTGTTTCATCAACGTCTCGCTGCAGTTGCATCAGTACGAGGCCATTGAGCGTTTCAAGGAACTGGTGCAGGACATGCCGGAAGTATTGGAATGCCATCACATCACAGGCGAGTTCGACTACCTGATGAAGGCTGTGTTTCGCAATCGAGCCGAGCTTCAGGAATTCGTCGTCAACAAGCTCACACCCATTCCCGGCATGGCACGGATCAACACCAGCCTGGTGCTGATCGAGATCAAGGCGACCCAGCAACTGCCCATCGAGTGATCCTCGAGCCGTTGCGTGGCCAGGAGGAGAGCTGATGAGCGAGTACACCGAAGGCGTCGCAGAGTATGTGGCGCGTGGCGAGGAGATGGCTGCCGCCGTCGCCAAACGACGGGCGATCATGAGGACGAAGAAGTTCGATACGATCGCAGTCCACGGTGTCTATGACATGCAGGCCGCATTGGCCAACCAGGGGAGCATCATCGAGCCCGGATACCTGGCTACTGCCGAGCATTTCGAAAGCAGCGACCACATGGAAGCGGCCCTGGCCTACCTGATGCCGGCATGGGTCTATGCCCGGATCGCCAACCCGACGGTGTATTACCTCGAGGAGACGCTCGCTCTTCTAGAGGGGTACGGATTTGATGGCGAGGTGTCTGCCGTTGCGACAGCATCGGGGATGTCTGCCATCTTCATGGCGACCAACCCCTTTCTCGGAAATCCGGAGCCGGGGATGAACATCGTCGCCAGCGCACGTTGCTACGGCGGCACTTTCATGTTGTTCAACCAGCGATACGGCGTCGAACGAGGTGTCGAAATCCGGTGGGTGAGGAACCCGCTGGATCTGAATGAATGGGTCGAGAAGATCGACGGACAGACTCGTTTTGTCTACGCGGAGACTCCCTCAAATCCGCTGGTCAGCTTGATGGACGTCGAAGCGGTGGCGGGCGTTGCCCACGCCGCCGGGCTGCCGCTGCTAGTCGACAGCACGATTGCGACCCCGGCGCTGACGCGGCCCCTCATCCTTGGTGCCGACATCGTCATCCATTCGACTACCAAGTCGATGACGTCTTCCGGCTTCGCTATCGGCGGGGCAATCGTCGCCCGTCATGGAATCACCACAGAGATCGGTCCGGACGAGATGCGCGAGAACTTCGCCATGTACGTCAAGTTGCTCCCGTTCCGTGACCACGGTCCCGGGTTGAGCCCCTTCAATGCGTTGATGACGATCAGCGACCTGCGCACGCTTCGCCACCGTATGGATGTGCTGAGCGAATCGACGATGCGGGTTGCTGAGTTCCTCGAGACGCACCATCAGGTCGACAGCGTGGCGTACCCGGGGCTGGCCTCGATGCCCGGCCACGAGGTGGCGGCGAGGACGATGAAGCTGGTCGACAGTGCCGGGGACTCCGGGGAAGAGGTCAATCGGTACGGGCACCTGTTGGCTTTCGAGGTCAAGGGTGGTGCACCGGCGGCAAGACGAGTGTTCGATGAATTCGAGATGATCTGGCGAGCGACCGACCTCGGTCGGATCAAGAGTGTCGCCACCATCCCGGCTATCTCCACCCACCAGCAGCAGGGCGACGAGGGTCGCGACCTCGCTGCGGTACCGCCGAACCTGATCCGCCTCAATGTCGGAGGAGAGCACCCGGACGATGTTATCGAGGATTTGGACCGCGCACTCTCGAAGCTCTAGCGGCTCGCCGGAGAGCGATGCTCACCCGGCGGTGAGGTCGTATCGGTATACATTGGTGTCTCGCTGGACGAAGCCAATCCGCTTGTAGAGGCGATTGGCTGCCTCGCGTGTCGGCCGGGAGGTGAGGTCGATGGTGCGAGCGCCTTCACGCCGAGCTCGCGTCAGGGCTGCTTCGCTCAGGGCGGCGCCGACACCCTTGCCGCGGGCATTCTGATCGACGACGACATCTTCGACCCATGCGCGCAGCCCGGTTGGAATGCGGAACAGGGCGAGGGTGAGGGTGCCGACGATCTCACCGCTGGCAATCTCGCGTGCGATGAACAGAACGGTCGACGGATTGGCGACGATCTCCGACAGCTCGTCGTGGCCCGGCGGGGGATTGGATGAGGAGAGCTGCGGGGTGAGGCGGGCGAACGCGGCAATCAGCGCATCATCTACCTCGACGACTTCGGTGGTGTGGATCACGACGCTCCTTCCGATCCCAGACATTGTAAGTAGGTCATTCGTCCGGTTCCGCCGTTCGTCTGCGGAGCTTGTTGAGCAACCGGCGCGCCAAGGGGAACTCGGTCGCAAGGATGCCGAGGCCGATCAATATGGCGATGATTCCGGGACCCGGTGTCACCAGCATCACAACTCCGAGGAGGGTGATGAGGCCACCGATGAGTCCCTTGATTACTTTGCGGGCCAGATTGATCGGTCCGCCAGGCTTTCTGTTCACGGAGCAGACTCTACGCAACGAGCGACGGAATGAGAAAGGGCCGGCCCGATGGGAGCGGGCCGGCCCTGACAGCGCTAAGTGGAGGGGGAGGGGAAGGAGTTAGCGCTGGACTTCGACGGAGACCTTGCGGGGGAGGATCTCCGGCTTCTTGGGAACACTGATCTCGAGGATGCCGTCTTTGCTTACCGCGCTCACGGACTCGGGATCGGTCCCCTCGGGGAGGAGGACTGTTCGCTCAAACGAGCCTTCGAAGATTTCCTTACGGTGATAGTTGTCTTTGTTCTCTTCGCTCTCGAAGGAGCGATGGCCTTTGACACTGAGCGTGTTGCCCTCAACGGTAATGTCGATGTTCTCCGGGGACACTCCGGGGACCTCGGTACGAATCACCAGGTTGTTCTCACGGTCGTAGACATCGACGCGTGGTGTCCATCCGGTCTCGGGGCGCCCCTCGAAGAGACGATCAAACTCACGCATTGCGCTAAAGGGGTCAAAACGAACTAGCTGCATTCTTGAGCCTCCATTGGAAACCGATATCTAACTTGCCTATTCACTTAATCTAAGCGAACCAGACTCATATTTCAAGTGGGTAACGACTAAGAATATTCCCGGTAGTAGGTTCATAGCCATGAGAAGCCTCTTGATCACAAACGACGACGGTATCGATGCCCCCGCTCTTGTCCCATTGGCGATGGCGTTGAGCCGGATCGCCCGGGTGACGGTTGCGGCCCCCAGCGGAGAGCGAAGCTGGATCGGCAAAGCCATCAGCAGGGTCGGGACCGTTGCCACCGAGGCCGTCGTGCGTGAGGGCATCGAGATGTGGTCGATCGACGGCTACCCGGCAGATTGTGTCCAGATCGGTGCTTATGGGATCCTCGAGACACCGCCGGATCTTGTTGTTTCCGGAATCAACATTGGCTCGAATCGAGGCAGCGCCTTTGCCACGGGCAGCGGCACTCTCGGCGCCGTCATCGAAGCGTCGAACACCGGTCTTCCCGGGATCGCGTTCTCAGCCATGTCCGTCGGCGAGTGGCATAGCTGGGTCGAATGGGTCTACACCGAACCGGGCCGCGAGATGTGGTCACGACTCGCCGATGTCGTGGTCGATATCGTGGCGGTGATCCTCGAAACCGGTATCCCGGACGACGTCGACGTGCTCTCGGTCAATCTGCCCGCCGACGCAACGCTGGATACGGCGCGCATGGTTACGAGCCTGGCCCGCACCCGCTACGGTCGGCTCTTTGCCGGTAGCGGGGGCGTCTACCACCACGATTTTGACGGGATCCTGCATGTAGACGGCGAAGTCGAGGGGTCGGACCTGGCGGTGCTCGATGCCGGGCACATCTCGATCACACCGATTCGGATGGCAAACTCCGTTCCACTCAACGGCACCCTGAGAAGCCGTCTGGAACGGCCCCGCTGACCTGGGCGCCCGTCCCGCGATGGCACAAGAATTCGATGGCTGTAGCTGAGCATGGGCTCGCAACAGAAGCGAGCAGCTCAGCGCTAACGGGATACCGCGACACAGCGCCGAAGGTGGAGCACAACGACCGGTCCCGTGCGGTTCGGGGCTCGAGTACAAGCACTGCCACGGTCTACCCGCTCGGCTGCTCAACGTGGTTTCCAGATAACGGATAGCTAGCGCCGAGTGCCGGATCTCGGGTGGTTGTGGGTGCTCGATAATGTGCGGCGGGGTGTGTGATCTCGGGCGGGTCGCAGAGGTCCAGGTCAGGCTTGCCGGACGCTCCCAGGCATCCGAATGTCGACCAGATTCCGCTCAGTCATCGCTAGGTGTTACGACAACGGAAGTTGCCGGCACCGCCCCATCCCGACAGGGCCCACCCTGAACGCTAATTGAGCCAATTCCATCGCTGGCGGCTCGGAACCCAATCACCGCCCCATCCGCGTTTCCGACGACCGTATCTGAGCTCGCGTTGACATTGGCGGTGTCGTCTCGCCCCCTCCAATATCCAGCGACCGCAGCCGCAGCCTCGCTAGGTTCGATAGACACTTCAAACTCTGCTTGGATGAATGCGGAGTTTTCGCCGTCCGTGAACTCACAGATCACCGAACCGGTACTCACCACATACTCGGTCTCGGGGAACACCGTCTCCATTGTGCCGTCGATCAGATCTCGCTCTTCAGAGATCGTCTCCTCCCAAGATCCACAACCAGATAGCGCGAGTAACACGACAACCACAAGTATCAGGGAGACTCCAGCCTTCTGTCGCACAGTTCGGTCGTTCTCCTCGATGACTCGAGAGAGAGAGGCTCGGATGTCGCGTCGCTGGACTTGGCGCAATGTTCCCCCACTCAGCAGGCCTGCAAATGGTAGTTGTCGCATGCTCGCTGACCAGCACTGCCGCCAAAGCGCAGATCACTGTTTCTGGTGCGAGAACACGCACTATGTCGAGTGCCCCCGATCGGCACCTCCTCGAGCGGGTAGCTGTGCGCGGTCAGTAGTTGAGCAGGGTCTTGATGACGGTGGCGACTTGGCTGCTGGTTTCCGGGTCGATCGTGCCCAGCCGGTGAACAAGCCGGTTGGTGTTGATCGATCTGATCAGTTCGCATTGGATGTAGCTGGTGGTGTCGAGACCAGTTTCGAAGGTTGCCTCGACTTCGATGTGAAGCGACAGCCCGCGGCGGGTTGTGGTCAGCGGGGTGACGATCACGAAGGGGAATCCAGTGCCGAATGTGCTGGGCGGGCCGAGTATCAGCGCCGGGCGGTATGACGCCGGTTCTCCAGGGTATGGCTGACCGAAGTCGACAAGCCAGAGATCATCAACCGACGCCATCGCTCACCGACGTGTTGTCAGCTTCTGCAAGGTAGGCCTCCCATGCTTGCGGGTCTTGGCGGAGCTTGTCGAGTTCGGCGGCGACTTGGTGGGCGAAGCGTTGTCGGCTGAGGGCTTCGGTGGCATCGCGTACTGTTTCGATGAGTGATGCCCCGGTTTCTCTGCTCAGATCGAGGAGGCGAGCGTGGGTATCGGTATCGACTCTTATCGTTGTGGTTCCCATAACGTTAGTCTACATAATGTATGCGCATGGGTCTACACCCACGCCGATCACCAGATCTGTCGCAATATCACGCACTTCCGACAGTGAGAGATATCGGCACCTCGCCGTGCGGTGTATCGACCACCGGCGGTAGCAAAGGTCTGCCCACGTAGGGGTTCCATCGCGGCGTATTACGTATTACGATATTGAGATGTGGAAATCTATCGGACAGCACACAACCACGGCATCGCCGCCACCGCCATTGTCCATGCGATCAGCAACGCCATCACAGTCATCGACCTTGATCCAGAAGCCGACCCACCCAAAGTGCTCGCCATCGGACCCGACCACGCCGGAAACCTCCTTGAGATCATCTGGCTCGAACTCGCCGACCGTGCGGAGCTGGTGATCCACGCCATGCCGCTGCGTCCCACCTTCTACGACCTGCTCCCGTTCCCCGGTGAGGAGACACCATGACCGAAAAGAACCTCCACCGCACCGAAAGTGGCCGCACTCTCAGCGACGATGAACTTGACCGTCTTGCCGTCGAGGTCGAGGGGGCCGAATACGACGTAGATGCTCTCAAGACCCGACGTCGCGGGCGGCCCGCGATGGGATCGGGACCGGCAGATGTGGTGCCGGTTCGAATCGATCCGGAGCTCAAAGCAGCGATCGAAGCACGAGCCGAAACGGACCACACCACCACCAGCGAGATCATCCGTGAGGCAATCCGCCGCTTTCTGCACGTAGCCTGACTCCCAACCAGCCCCGATTGCCAAATATGTCGCAGGAACGATCATTTCCGAAAGTGCTCGGAAACGGAGCACAAACGAGCATATCGCCAACCACCCGAGAGCGGCACCTCCAAGGTCGGTTACGGGGTGCGGATCCCGCCACGCACCGTGGCGGGTCGTCGAGGCCCAAGAGGGTCGGGATGTGAAGGGGCCCCCGGCTGAGAGCGGGCGTCAGGGCGTCTGGGTGTCGGCAAGGGTGATAGTGGTGATGGGAAACGTCGCGCCGGAAGCGAGGGTGCGGACATATGTGATTCCACCAATAACCACACCATCTGGTGGGCAGGCAGCGATTACCGTCTCGTCGGCGGAGAGAGCCTCAACTGTGAGATCGGAACCGAAACCGGCCGGCGCCACCAAACCGCCGGACGGTTCCACTCGATCCACCACCTCCCCGGACGAGCCGATCAACTGAACCACAGTGGTCTGCGCCGGCGGGAACACCACCACTACCGATATTCTTTCGGTCAAGTTGCGGGACACCAGCTGGATGGCATACAGAGGATCCACAATCGGCTCTCCCACCACCGAGGTTTCGACCGTCTCGGCGTCATGCTGGGCGACGTAGCGGCGAACGGTGCTGGTCTGCTCGCAGGCACCCGCCGGGGGCTCCTGATCCTGGGTCATCCAGTAGGTATGGCATCCCGGCACAGGAAGCGTCTCCACCGATTCGGCAACCGCGATCGTGATGTCCTGGTCTGTTGTCCTGGGAAGATCAGAGGACGGCAACGCTGCGCTCCCGCACGCCCCACAAATAGCGGCGACAACGGTGCCCACCACCAGCACCAACAACCGGCTGTACTTCACCTCTACCCAACCTTGATCGGAGGCCTAGTTTTCCCAAATATCCTCCCACAACCCACCTAGATCGCCAGATACGGAGCAGGAAGGAGCATTTCCGAGAGTGTCCGAAAACGGCACCTCGAAGTGCGGGTGGTTGGGCACCGAGCGTCGCTAACGCCATGAGAAGTGGGTTCAGAGAGCGTGCGAGTGGCTCACGCTGGCTCTCGTCTCATCTCGTCGAGACGCGCTCGGCCACCTTCGGGTTTGGGGGTTTGCTGGTGTCCTGTGGTTGGCGGGTCAAGCTTGGGCGGCCAGATCAACGATGGCCCTCATGGCGCGGATCACTTGCTTCGCTTCGGTGACCGTTGGATCGATCTGCTCGTATTGGGCTTTGTTTTTGGCAGACAGCAACGTTGCCAGTTGCTTTCGTGCGCTCGTTCCGAGATGACCGGCCTGGTCGAGGAGGTTGAGGGCTTGTTGATGGTCCTCTCCCGTGGCGTGGCGTCCGAGGCGTCGGCAACAGATCGTGTCAGCTGCAGCAATACCAGCCAATACGGCATTGCTCACCGCTGCAGACCTGGTGGGGCCTGTGGACGCGTATGGATCGAGTTCGGCGAGTTCAGCAAACGCCTTCGCTTTGTCATACCTCTGCGTCGCATACTGGTGGTCGCAACGTCGGGTCCGGGACGTCGTTTTTGCCATCAGCTAGACACCGCTTCGAGGAGGTCGATGCCCTCCGCATCGATGTTCGCGAACAGGCTTGGTGAGCTTTCGGGGAGGCGATTGAACTCGCTGGTGGTGTAGTGGAGCAATCGACACTCATTGCCGGTCAGTTGATAGACGCGGGAGGCGATGTCTTCATCCCTCTCGCTCTGCAGTGTGTCGTCGTCCCAAACGAGCGCGATATCGATGTCGCTCTGCTCGTTAGCGTCACCTCTGGCTAGAGATCCAAAAAGTATTGCGCGTCGAACCGTGGGAGCTTCAACAGCGACGATGTCGGCGAGACGCCTGAGCAATTCGCTTCTCAGCTCGACGATCTGGAGTATGAACGGAGCCAGGATGTGGTCTCTATTCATCGTATTCAACACTGCGGCGCCGGCCGTGGCTTGAATGACAAGGCCGTGGGCCGTCAACTCGTCGAGCACGTTTTGGACACCTTGCTGACTTGCCTTTCGGTGAATGAGACGCATGACCTCGCGTCCAGACAAGGGCCTGGTTGTGTGCGCCAACACCTCGAGTACACGCCCTGCCAGGCTAGGAATGAGGGAAGAGAGAGGATGTCTGAGATTCATACGCCAAGCATAGTTGGCAATTGCCAACATTAATAGGCATTTGCCAAGTCGACTAGGCACCCGTACAGCCGCGCGAGATCTGCTACTCAGTCTCAGCAACGCTCACCGACTCGGGATCGGCGTGTATCGCACCGGGATGGCGCACCCTCCGCGGTGATGGGCCATGCCGCTGGATGGGTCCTATCCGTCGGTTGCGCAGGGTGTCCAGAGAATCAGTGCACCGTCGACCACGGACCCCACAATCATTGTCCAGCCGGGGGCGCGTCGGTTGGAGGGAAACTCCGGGGAGGATCGATGGGCGGAGCGTCGTATAGCTCGCCTGGTGCTCGGTCCCGTTGGTCGTTGCTCGACTTCGACCCGGTCGGCCAATTCAGATCACGGGTCTAAGAAGGTCCAGGCTGAACCGCTCAGCTGTGGTCGTAGTGGGGACCGAGGAGTTCCTGATAGCGATCGGTTGTCCAGTCGGGCATGGCACTGCCGTGGAACGCTGCGTGGTGGCGGTCGGCGTAGAACTCCCAGCCGGGTCCGAAGTCGGCCGCGTCGAGGTCATCGGGAAGATGGTGCGTGAAGGTCATGGTCGTGACACCGTCGGTCTCGTCAAGTTGGACTCGGAGTCGCCAGGGGTCGCCCATCCCTTCGGTTTCAATCAGGAACCCGTTGGGAGGATCGCATTCGATGATGCGCGCCGGTCCGGCTGGGCTCCCTTCCTCGTAGGCCATGGTGATCGTGATGGTCTGACCAGGCAACTGGATGCCCTCGATGGTGCCGTACCATCGGGCGACGCGTTCGGGTTCAGTGAGGCTGGCCCAGACATCTTCAATCGTGGCTCGAAAGGTGCGTTTGATGGTCAGCTGTCGTCCCTGGGGTGTTGCGTGGACTTGCCCGGTCGGGGGTCCTGGGTAGGTACTCATGCAGTTCGCTCCTCGATTGTCGTATTCGGTTGGTTGGGGGATTCGTTGGCGGTTCGTTCGCGTCGTGTCCGGTAGACCTCGGTTTCGAGCGCATCCAGGCGGTCGTTGATTCGAGGCGTGAGTTCATCGATCCAGTCGGTGATCTCGTCGAGCGGCGAGATTGTGGCGGTGTAGACCTGTAGGCGGCCATGGGTCTCGGCGCGGACCAGGCCGGTCTCACGCAGGACGCGGAGGTGACGCGAGACTGCTGGTCGGCTGATGTCGCCGAAAGCATCGGCCACCACTCCCGCGGCGGTTGGTCGGTTCATGAGTAGTGCGAGGATGTCGCGTCGCACGGGGTCTGCGATGGCAGAGAATACATCCACGAGTAAAGCGTAACAGATTAGTTACACGACGCGGGGGTGGAACTAGTATGCGTCGTGATGAACGACTCAGATCGACAACAGGTCTTGGCCGTTATCGCCGACGTCCTCAACGAACAGCGGAGAAGCGACGCGGCGGATCTTCTTGATCTGATGGCCGAAGCAACTGGTGCCGAGCCCCGGGTGTGGAGCGCCAACACCATCGGCTTCGGCAAATACCACTACCGCTACAAGACGGGGCAGGAGGGCGACTTCTTCACCGTCGGCTTCTCTCCTCGCAAGGACCGGCTCACTCTGTACGTCATGTCCGGACTGCGTGGCTTCGAGGACATCCTCGAGAGGTTGGGACCGCACACCGCCGGCAAGTCGACCGTACACCTCAAGAGGTTCGCTGACATTGACGGGACGGTCCTTAAAGAGCTGATCTCCGAATGCGTCAAGCATGTCGAATCGGTCGAGAAAGCGATGGGAGCAATCCCACGCATGAGTGATATCCCACCCCGGGAGCCTGCCCCGGGTGCGTAGCTCCTCAACAGCTCCGGCATGTGGGCGGCGACTCCCGAATGGTGTCGAAGTGCTCACGAGCGAACTGATCCTCAACAGCCTGAACTGCGGCGTTCCGACCATGGCGGTAACTATCCATAACGATGGGCGCCGCCGAAGGCGCAATCGGTGTGCAGCCCCGAAAGCCGTTGACCAGATCCAACAGGCCGCTGGGAAGGGAATCGACGTCGAGAACAACAGTGCCGATTGGTAGCGACTGCAGAGCAGCACTACCGGGCTGAAACCGACGAGACATCCCGCCGAGGATCACCCAGCCTGAAGGGACTGCCGCTCTCGGCTATTTGCGGTCCTCGTCTTGCGGCCCGGTTCGGCGCCCTGCGAGCCAGTTGGCGGACCCGCGACCCCGGCGACGCTCACGGAGGAGTCTTGCCCTGGCTTTGCGGATCTTTCTGCGTTCCGTCCTTGTAGTCGCCAAGGTGGACTGCTCGTCGAGAGCTGCCAGCTCGATCTGGAGCTGTTCACGTAACAAGGGCTCTGGATCAACGAACGGGTCACTCGTAGACATTCTGTCATTATTGCCCACTCAACCGAGTTGCGGGCTACGTCGGCACCTGACACGTTGCTCAAGGCGCAGCGCATATCACCAAAGATCGAGTGACACTACCCGCTCTCCGAGGCGCGCGAGAACAGCACGTAAGCGGGCGCGATGGCGAACGCTGGCTGTGATGATTGCCATGCTGTTGTTCGTACCTGTCTGGTTGGAAGGGGTCGGTTGGGAACCAATGGCGGGCGGTGGAGCGTCTCACGAGTGTGAGAGGTGACCGAGTGAAGATCGCATTGACCCTAATTACAGTCGTCGTGTTCATGCTGGCGTTGGCGGGATGTGGAACGGGCGGTTCCGATGACGGTCAGCCTGATCCGCTCAACGGCACGGATGAGACGGTATCGACTGATTCAACGGTGGTCGCCGGTGGTCCTTGCCTCAACGGCGACAACACTCCGGTGGGCACCTCTGGTATCGCGGTTAGCAGCGGCGGCGAGTCGATTGCCGCGAGTCTTGGGTATGAGACGATCAACTACTGCCCGGGTGATCCGCTACACGGTTCGGTTGGTCTCTCCGCTGACGGGTTCTTCTACTCTCTCGAGTTCACCGCTATTGACGTTGCTCCCGGTGAGACCTTCACGCTGGCAGCTCCCGGTTATCCAGGAGCGACGCTCCATGCAGGGTGGTCCAGCGAGGGCACCACGGCCCTACCGCCAGTCGAGCCCACGCTGGTTGACCCGACGACGTGGGAGGTCGCCGCTCCTGAGACGGTCGGTGTGTACCGGCTCGACATGCGCCTGGATTGGGATGAAGGCGAGGCAACCTATGCCGTGCTGATAGCGACCGACGGCACGGCGAGCACAAGAACCACGACATCGTCACCGCCACGGCCGGGCATCTCCACTGACGAAGCGCCACTCGTTGACGCTCTTGCCCCCGAGCTCATCTTTGACAGCAGCGACTACGAGGCAATCGAATTCGCCGGCGGCGCCGCCTACCGCGGGGTTGTCAGGGGAACCGACGCACTCGTCTTTGTCTGCAATGGGATCCAGATCACCGCCAGCGACGCCATACCGCCGGGACTCGACTCTCTCCTCGAACAAGTCGCAGACCAGGTACTCGAATGGCAAGAATGCGTTCCTCAACTCCCCTGATCGAACCCAACTGCGCAGTACCGCTTTCCCGCACCTATTGGTACCGCTCTCCGCATCAACTGATGGCGGTATTCCACACCAAGCGAAACTCCCAGGCTCTGATGCACGCGCTGACGGAACCGGGTGTTGTATTGGTGGGTGGCAGGTCGGGTCGAAGCGGGGTTGAACACAGACTGCCGCGCCTCGCGTTTTCTCCGGCCGCGATCCTGTATGGCTAGGAGGGGCTCAGGCAATCGGCGAAAAGCTCGGCGTCGTTTCTGGTGAAACCAACGAGCCGAACCTCGGTGAGTACATCGGGATTGTCGGTCAGCCACTGCTCGACGGCGCCTGCGATAACCGGGGCGGCAAGGTCCGGCGGATATCCGCGCAAGCCTGCGGAAATCATCGGGAACGCAACCGAGTGGACGCCCTGTTTTCGGGCGATGTCGAGCGAAGCAGCGACCGCGGACGCCAGAGTCTCATCGCTTGACCCGGGGTCGAAGTAGGGGCCGACAGCGTGGATGACGTGGGAAGCCTGGAGCATCCCGCCGGTCGTCACTGCAGCAGAACCGGGTGTCACCGGCCCATGTTGTCTGACCCAGGCGTCCGACTCCTCCTGGATGACGCGTCCGCCGGTGCGAACCACAGCGGTGGCAACTCCCTCATGGTGTTGCAGCTCCTCGTTCGCGCTGTTGACTATTGCCTCAACCGGCTGGCGGGTCACGTCACCCTCGAGTGCGATGATGTTTGCGCCGCCTACCCGCTTCATTGCCATCGTGTCCATGCCCCCAGCCTAGAAGGCTGGAGAGGTAGCCGAGGGAGTCACCGCCAGCCGATCGAAGCTGTCGGCAATTGCCGCAGCCAGGACGTCGCGTCTCTGCCACAGCACTGTGGCGTGACCACCGCGTTGCCAGCGAAGCTCGGAGCCCGGCCAATGACGGTGAAGCTGCTCGGTGGCTTCTCGTGGGATGAACCCGTCGGATCGGGCCGCAACCAACACAGCGGCGTGCGCCCATGGTGGGGCGGGCAGGCTCAGAACAGATGTAGCCGAAAGCGCTCTCCGCAGCTTGGGCTCCTGGTCCTTGCCGCCGAGGGCGTCCCATTGGATACCGTTGCTGATCACCCCATCGAGGAACACCGGTCCCGGGGAGTGCGAAGCGGCCAGGGGAGCCATCGCAACGGGGAAGCCGGCGGATGCCCCGATGAGGGCGCTGATGTTGCCACCCATCGAATAGCCGGACACCCCCAACTGGTACCGACTGCGGAAGTGCCGCAGCAGTGCCCGCCCTTCAACGACCGTCCCGAGACCCATGCGGGCAAAATCGGCAACCGTTTGGATTGGCTGGTCGCCGGCAGCGACTACCCGCCTGGTCCCGTAGTACGGGATCTCGACGATGAGACTTGCAATGCCTCGAGCGAGAAGGTGGTCGGCCAGTTGCTCTCTCGTCGCAAAGCCGTGGTCATTCCAGGCTGCGACGAGCAGGCAGAGCCGGTCTGTGCCGCCTGCCGCTGCGATCAGACGGATCCTGCCGACCCCGGCGGGTTTCGGAACGTCGGTGAGTGCAGCAAATCGCCCGTCGCGAACGGCTCGATCTGCGAGGTGTTTGGTGTGCCCCCATTCGATTTCGAGCTCGGGCGCCTCGCCGAGCAGCGGCCCGGTATCGCCGAGCTGGGCGACATACCGAGGGTCGCCCCAACCGCCGGGGAAGATGCGCAGGCGACTAGGCCCATGCCGGACCATGATTGCCGCAACGCGGTCAATCGGATGCATCACTCCCACGAGGAAGGCTGTGTTCCCGGGCTGTTTTGGAGCAGCCGGATCGTCTCGCCGTACATTCGGCTTTTGATCGTCGCCAGGGTGTTGCGGTCCTTGCCGGCCTGGGCAGCCGCGATCTCAATGGCCTGAGGAAGCACCCGGTCCTCGGTGACGGCGTCGTGGACGATGTGAAGACGGGCGGCTTCGTCTCCACCGAAGCGACGTCCCGTAACCATGACTTCGTGCGCCGCGGTGATCGTCATCCGTGACATGATCAACGAATTCATTCCGGGAGTGAACGGGATCTTGATGTCGACCTCGGGCAAGCAGAAGAACCCCCGGTCGGTCCGCATCACTCTGAAGTCGTGAGCCAGCGCCAGCATGGCACCCGCGGCAAAGGTGTGACCGTTGCAGGCGGCGACGGTGATGTAGGGAGCGGCCAGCACTCTGGCAAAGAGTCGTTCTACCTCGGCAACGAACATTGGCATGTTCTCCGCACCGCTGAATAGCCATTCGAGATCCAGGCCATTGGAGAAGTACTTGCCGCTGCCGGTCGTTACCAGCGCCAGCGGGTCCGACGCCGCGTCGACCTCGTCGAGGGCTCCGTTCATCCCGTCGAGCCAGCCCCGGTTCATCCGGTTCTCGCCGTCGTCCATGGTGAGAACGAAAATGTCGCCGACTCTCTCCAACCCAATCACTCCGAACCTCCAATTTCCGTCATCCCCACGCTACTTCGGATACGAACCACACATGTAGGCTCCCACCGCAACCGTTCAAAGGAGGTGGCCTCGATGAACATCGCAGTCTTCGGGGCCAGCGGCTACGTGGGCGGCCGACTCATCCCCATGCTTCTCGAGAGAGGGCACGTGGTGCGGGCGGTGACCCGGATACCCGCATCGCTCGACAGCCATCCATGGCGGGAGCAGGTCGAGGTGGTCGCTGCTGATCTTCTCGAGCCCACGACGCTCGAACTCGCTCTCGACGGTATCGACGCTGCCTACTACCTGGTTCACTCGATGGGCTCGACGGACTTTCAATCCCTCGATCGGACGGCTGCGGCGAACATGGCGGCGGCGGCCTCCCGATCCGGATTGCAGCGCATCATCTATCTCGGAGGGCTCGGAGACGGCGAGCTATCTCCGCATCTGTCCAGCCGACAGGAAGTGGGGCGAATCCTTGCCGATGGCCACGTCCCCGTCACCGAACTGCGAGCGGCGGTGATCATCGGGTCCGGGTCGCTGTCGTTCGAGATGACCCGCTACCTAACCGAGGTACTGCCGGTGATGACTACGCCGCGCTGGGTGAGAACGAGATGTCAGCCCATCGCGATCAGAGACGTGCTGGATTACCTGGCCGACACCCTCGACCTGCCCCGGACCGCAGGTCGCATCATCGAGATCGGCGGTGCGGACGTGCTCACCTACGAAGAGATGATGCAGCGCTATGCCCGCGAGGCCGGTCTGCGGCGCCGGATCATTCTTCGTGTCCCGTTCTTGTCGCTGGGACTGTCGGCCCGGTGGATTGGCCTGGTGACACCGCTATCGGCCAGGATCGGCCGGACCCTGGTCGATTCTCTCGAGCACGAGGTGGTAGTCAAGGACCCGACAGCAGAGCAACTGATGCCGCGCCTAACCGTGGGATACGATGAAGCGGTGCGCCGCGCCCTGGAGAGAACGAGAGCCGACGACGTGCCGACACGCTGGGCGAGAGGCACCTGGCAACCTGCTGATCCTCTCCCGGGTGACCCGGCCCACGCGTTCGGTGCCATTCTCACAGATGAGAGGGTTATTGAGACCCGGGTGGCTCCTGAGGATGTGGCGTGGGCATTCATGAGGATCGGGGGACAGACGGGGTACTACTCGGCGGAGTGGGCGTGGAAGATACGGGGCCTGATCGATCAACTCCTCGGAGGAATCGGTCTCAGACGTGGTCGTCGCGATCAGGAGGAGGTGGCGGTTGGAGAACCGCTCGACTTCTGGCGGGTGGTCGGTGTGACGCCGGGCCGCACGCTCGATCTCAAAGCGGAGATGATGGTTCCGGGGCATGCCTGGCTCAGCTGGGAGGTCACGGGAACCAGCGCCGGGAGCCGTCTCGAACAGACCGCCCGGTTCATTCCCCGGGGTCTGTCCGGTCGTCTGTACTGGTACTCCCTTTTGCCGTTCCACGCTCTGGTGTTCCCGCGGATGGCGCGGGGCATCATTGCGGCCGCAGAGGCTCGCGCTACAGCGAAGGCGACGCAGCAGACGTGACCGCATTAGTCTCTTCCGCATGGCTGAATCAGTCGGTGAGGTTTCATTGGTGGTGACGGACGCCGACACGGCAGTCGCCCACCACTCGGGGGATGTCCCGGTGCTGTCGACACCACGAGTGCTGGCCCTAGCGGAAGAGGCATCCATGCTCGCTGTGGCCGATCGGATCGGTGACGGCCTGACCTCTGTCGGAGTTCAAGCCGAGGTGAGCCACGTCAAGGCAACCCACGTCGGTGCGAAAGTCCGTGTGCGAGCGCAACTGATAGAGCAGGTGGGCAACAACCTATCTCTCGAGTTCACGCTTCGTGAGGGCGATGAGACCGTCGCTTACGGAACACATCGCCGGGCCATCGTCGATCGCGAGCGCTTCCTCGGCTGAAATCGCGGCCAAACTCAATCGCATCGTCTAGCATCGAACAGATGTTCGCATCCGCAGCAGAGTCACCGGCCTGGCTCGCAGGTCTCAACGACGAGCAACGCACCGCCGTTCTTCACGATGGGGGGCCGTTGCTGGTGATCGCAGGCGCAGGTAGCGGCAAGACACGGACGCTGGCAAGCAGGGTTGCCCGGTTGATCGATGACGGTGTCCCACCCGAGCGCATCCTGCTGCTGACCTTCACCAGGCGTGCCGCTGCAGAGATGCTCCGGCGTGCCGGCGGTCTTGTCGATCGTCAGGCGACCGGGAGAGTTTGGGGTGGGACGTTCCATTCGATCGCCAATCGTCTGTTGCGCAGCCACCCAACCGCCGTCGGTCTCAGTGACGGATTCACCGTGCTCGACCAGAGTGATTCCATCAGTTTGTTCGGGCTGATCAGAGCCGGGTCGGGCTATGCCGACGGCAAGACCAGGTTCCCGCGCAAGGAGACCATCGGCGCCATCTACTCGCGTGCGGTGAATGCACAAGAGAAGCTCACGACCGTTCTGGACGAGAGATTCCCGTGGTGCCGGGACCACGGCGATGAGCTGAAAGAGATCTTCCGGCAGTACACCGCCAGGAAGCGCCGGCACAACGTCGTCGACTTCGACGATCTGTTGTTGTACTGGCGGGCATTGTTGGAGTCGCCACAGGCAGGCACCATTCGCAGTCTGTTCAGCCACGTCCTGGTCGACGAGTACCAGGACACCAATCGCATCCAGGCGGACATCCTGCGGTTGCTTGCCTGTGAGCACGGAAACGTCACTGTGGTAGGCGACGATGCACAGGCCATCTACTCGTTTCGGGCAGCTTCGGTCGACAACATGCTGGAGTTCCCGGAGACCTTTGAGGCCACCACCGTCGTGAAGCTCGAGCAGAACTACCGATCGACCCCGGAGATCCTCGCCGCGGCCAATGCGGTGATCGGTCAAGCCAGGGACACCTTTCCCAAGCAGCTCTGGTCGGCCCGGGCTTCAGGGCCACGGCCGACACTGGTCACCTGCGTCGACGAAGCCGCGCAAGCCGATTACGTCTGTGATCGTGTCCTCGAAATGCGAGAGCTCGGTGTGCAACTGCGGGATCAGGCGGTCCTCTTTCGCACCAGCCATCACAGTGACGGCCTTGAAATCGAGCTGAGCCGGCGGAAGATCCCGTACATGAAATTCGGTGGCTTGCGGTTCCTCGAGGCGGCGCACGTCAAGGATCTGATGGCCATGCTCCGTATCCTCGACAACCCGCGCGATGAATTGGCGTGGCACCGGGTCCTACAGCTGATTCCGGGGGTGGGACCTGCAACGGCGAAGCGCATCATGGACGACCTCACCGGGGGCAACGAAGACCCGATCGCACGGTTCTGTGAAGGTTCGTTCCCCGTGGTGGCCGAAGCCCGCCCCTTCCTGGTGGAGCTACAGGACGCGCTCGGGGACTGCCACAGCGAGAGCGTCAATCCCGGATCTCAGATCGAGCGGCTCACTCCGTTCGCCCGGGGAGTCATCGAGCGGAACTACGACGACGCCGAGGTACGGATTGCCGACCTCGCCCAACTGCGCGATATCGCAGGCGGCTATCGGGATCGGAGCCGGTTTCTGGCGGAAGTCACACTCGATCCACCGCACTCGACCGTCGAGGTCGGCCCTCCTCATCTCGATGATGACTACCTGGTCCTCAGCACCATCCACTCCGCCAAGGGTGGGGAATGGCCTGTCGTTCACGTCATTCATGCCGCCGACGGCAACATGCCGTCGGACATGGCGCTAAACGAAAAGGGGGGAGTGGAAGAGGAGCGGCGGCTGTTCCATGTTGCTCTCACCAGAGCCAGGGACCACCTGTCTGTTTCCTTCCCGCAGCGGTTCTATCACAGACGGTTCGGTGGCGATGCGCGGCACAGCTATGCGGTCCCGAGCCGATTTCTCGACGCCGCAGTAGATCATTTTGACCCGGTTGTCGCCGGGGTCCCTGAAGAGGAGGGTGGGGCGGCATCGACGACCCCCGGTACCGACACCGTCGCCGCCGTGTTGGAGTCCCTCTGGGAGTAGGGGTTGACGGTATCAGGAGCTCTCGAGGTTCTCGGCAACCGTCGTGAGGAGCCGCTGGAGTGCCTTCGCCTCTGAGGCACCCATCCCGGCCATCATGGTGGATTCGATGTCGGCAACCAGCGTGTGGGCACGCGCCAGTCGGGATTCTCCGTCGCCGGTGATTGTTGCCGCCAGCACCCTGGCGTTGGTTGATCGGGGCTGCCGCTCGATCAGCTGCCGATTCTCGAGATCACTGACGATCCTTATCATCGTCTGCGGGGTGACGAACGATCGCCTTGCCAGTTCTGCATTGGAGAGGCCGGGCGCCTCATCGAGTGCCGCCAGTACCGCGTATTGAGCAGTGCTGATCTCCAGACCGGCCAACGCATCGTCCATCTTCAGCCGGAATGCGCTCTGCGCCCGCTTCAGCAGGTAGCCGGTTCTCTTGGTCGTTTCGAACATTGACAGATTATATGCATGCTTATATAGTCTCAGCATGCTGATATACGTAGATGAAAGGGTACACGGTCATGGCACAGCTCATTGGTCCTGATTTCATCGCTCTCCAGGTGAAGGATCTCGATTCATCTCGCCGGTTCTACGAGGACGTGCTCGGGCTCACGGCCAGGACGGATGGCCCGCCGCACGCGGTTGTCTTCGACACCATGCCGATTCCATTCGCAATCAGGACTCCGCTCGTGGATCTCGCGGAAGCAGCGGGTCGGCTGGGGTGGGGCGTGGCCTTGTGGATCAATTGCGACGACGCTGATGTCCTCCACGACCAGATCGTTGCGGCGGGCGGTGTGATCATCCAGCCGCTGGGCGACGGCGGATTTGGTCGCCAATTCTCGTTTCAGGATCCAGATGGATATACGCTCGTCGCCCACCAAAATCCGTGACCCCGACGGGTGGCCCTGCGCTCCACTCAGCGTGATCGGAGCAATGTCCTGTGGATCCAGCTATCTAAGAGGGAAACGAACAATTCGGGGCTTTCGAGCATCGGGGTGTGACCCATGTGTCCGATCATTTCGAAATCCCAGTCGGGGCGTTCTCTTGCCGCCCATTGCGCCGAAGCCGGGTGCACCACACGGTCCTCGTTGCCGTGAATGAGTAGCGTCGGCTGCGAGATTTCGTGCAGTGTCTTGCGGAACCGGCGCGTTGAGGCGAGCTCAATGGCGATCGAGCGCGCCGACTCGGTGAATGCGGGGATAGACCATTCCATCTCTCGTCTGGCTCGTGCCATCTCGATGGCCGCCGCCCGGTGCAGGGCCGGCACCTCGGTGCCCTTGCTGAGCACTAGAGCGAAGGTCTGGTCGACCTCCTCCTCGATAGAACGTTCGTGGTAGTAGTACCGGGCGGCACCAGCACCCAGCAGCGGTACCAGGGGCCAGGCGAGCCGCTGCGAGTTTCGCGATAGCGATTTCATCGAGACGATTGGCAATGCCGGGTTTACCAGCACCAGCCCGGCAACGAGGTGCGGGTGGGTTACCGCGGTGATCATGGAGATCAGACCACCCATCGAGTTGCCGACGAGGATGACTTGCTCGTCGCTCACCTGATCCGCAAACCCGGCAAGCATCTCCGCATTCTGCCGCACTGTCGCCTTCCTGCCGTGCGGTGGCGTGAAGCCGTGGCCGATCATGTCGACTGCGAATACGCGATAACTCTCCCCAAGTGTTTCGAGCACCGGATACCACGAGATGTAGCTGGTGCCGATGCCGTGCACCAGTATCAGCACCGGTCCACCATCGCCGGTCGAGACGTAGTGAACCGATCCATCCACATCCATGAAGTGGGACCTCATGGCCGCCACGGTAGTCAACCGCTCCTCCTTCCCATCGAATAGAACCGGTTGGAACGTCCCTCCGTGGCTACCGCAACCAATGCCAGGAGCAGCAACACAAATCCGACCCAGCCAAGTGCCGGTGGCCGTTCGCCGACGGCGACGACTCCGAGAAGTGCCGCAGTCAAGGGCTCGCCGAGGCTAAGCGTTGTCGCAGTAGTGGACTTCGTGTGCTCCAGTCCTTTGGCGAATAGGAGATACGCGGCTGCGGTGGCCAGGGTCCCGAGGTAGACGATCGCCGTAGCGCCCTTCACAGTCCCCACCCAGTCGAGATCAGCGGTCGCGAGCAGTGGCAGCAACAGAACCGCGGCCAGGGCAAGGATAATGGTGGTGGCTCCAACCACGTCGCCGTCCCGCGAGAATTGGCGGGCGGCGATTACATATGTGGCATATGCCGCGCCTGCGACGACAGCGAAGCCGATCCCCACGGAGCTGGTGCCGATCTCGTTACCCGCGGCGACGAGGAGGCTCACCCCTGCGATGGCGACGACGGTGGCGCCGGTCCAGAGCTGTGTAGGGGGAGTCCGGTCGTAGGCCCACGCAAGCAACCCTGCAAAGACCGGTGCGCTTCCGATCGCCACGATCGTGCCGATGACGACGCCGGTGCGGTCGACCGCCAGGAAGAAGAACGGTTGGTATACCGCAACCCCAAGTGCCGCAAGCAAGGTGGCGAGGCGGCGCATCCCTGTGATGCGGCGGAGATGGCCGGTGAACCCTGCCAGAGCAAAGAGAGCGACTGTGGCGATGAGCAAGCGGAGCGCACCGACGGTGAGCGGTGTCGCTGCATCAAGCCCGATCGCCTGTGTGGTACCGGTCGTCCCCCAGAGGACGGTTGCCAGACCGATCAGCACCGGGCCAGGGTAGGAACGCATTGGATGCGATCTAGGCCGGGGTTTGCTCTTGGGAAACGCCCGCCATCATGAGGCCCACCTCTTGACGGGTCGCCGTCTTCGGGTCGACGATGCCCATCACCCGACCCTCGTACATAACGGCAACTCTGTCGGATACTCCGAAGATCTCGTCGAGGTCCTCGGAGATCATGAGAATCGCGGTGTTCTGGTCACGCTGCTCGATGAGACGCGTGTGGATGTATTCGGAAGCGCCGATGTCGACGCCACGGGTTGGTTGAGCAGCGACCAGCACCTCAGGGGTACCGGCGAGCTCGCGGGCGATGATCATCTTCTGGATGTTCCCGCCGGAGAGGTTCTTGGCGGGCGTCTCGATGCTCGGCGTCTTGACGACGTACTCATCAACGAGTTGCTGGCAGTGTTCGTTGATGGCCGGGAAGTTGTACAGACCGCGCCTGAGGTAACGGGACTCGTTGTGGTCGATCAGCAGCATGTTCTCGGCGACCGAGAAATCGCCGATTGCCCCGTCCTTCATTCGTTTCTCGGGTACATAGGCCAAACCGACGTCCCGGACGTGGCGTGGTGTCATTCCGACTACCTCGGTGCCTGCGATCTTTATCGATCCGGCAGTCGGGACGCGGAGGCCGGCGATCGCCTCTGCGAGGAGCATCTGCCCATTGCCCGATACACCGGCTACCCCGACGATCTCACCCCTACGCACATCGAGGTCCAGGCCACGCACTCCGTCCCCGCCGCGGTCACGGGCGACCCGGAGACCGCGGATCTCGAGTGCAACTGCGCCCGGCTTGGCTTCGGTCTTGTCGGGAGCGAGCTTCACGGCTCTCCCCACCATCATCTGGGCGAGACTCTGGCGGGTTGCCCCCTCCACATCGACGCTTCCTGTGACCTTGCCGCGTCGGAGCACGGTGATACGGGTACTGAGAGCGAGAACCTCGTGGAGCTTGTGAGAGATGAAAATGAGGCCGCGCCCATCGTCGGTGAGTTGACGCAACGTGACAAAGAGTTGGTCGACTTCCTGAGGGGTGAGTACTGCGGTCGGCTCGTCGAGGATCAGCAGGCGTGCGTCGCGGTACAGCGCCTTGATGATTTCAACCCGTTGTTGTTCGCCGACCGCCATCTGCCAGATCGGTGCCGACGGATCGACGTGTAGGCCGTATGTCTCGCCTAATTCGATGATCCTCTCCGATACAACATCGAGGTCGGTGAGAATGCCACGACTTGACTTGAGACCCAGCGCAACGTTCTCGGCAACAGTGAGCGAAGGAACCAGCATGAAATGCTGATGGATCATGCCGATGCCATGTTCGATTGCGTCGTTGGGGCTCTTGATCTTGAGCGGTTGACCGTTGAGCCGAACTTCGCCCTCGTCGGCTTCATACAGGCCATAGAGAATCTTCATCAGGGTGCTCTTGCCTGCGCCGTTCTCGCCGAGGAGCGTATGGACCTCTCCCGGGTAGACGTCAAAATCGACGCGGTCACTGGCAAGCACACCGGGGAACCGCTTGGTGATGCCGCGCATCTCGAGCATCGGGGTTCCTGTCACCTCTACAACCTTTCCGTTCTTGTGCTGGGAGGGCCGCGGGGCCCTCCCAGCACTCATATGTCTGCTACCTGGACTCAGCTACCTGTCGTAATTGAACCGTCGATGATTCCTGCGGCGGCGGCATCGGCCTTGGCCAACGCGTCGGCAGGGACGGTGTAGGCGGGGTTGTACTCGATGAGCTCTCCGCCATTGGCGAGGTTGATCGTAAAGATCTCACCGCCCGGCTTTCCTGCCTGCATGTTGGCAACGATGTCCTTGAGGATGACCTCCCAGTGGTAGACCTGTGACGCGACAACGATGTCTGGCGCCAGCTGGGTCTGGTTTGCCTGGGTGCCAAACCAAAGGACGCCATTCTCAGCGGCGACGCCAACGGCCCCAACGACCATCTGGGCGCTTCCGGTGAGCACGTCGGCGCCCTTAGTTACGAAGCCCTGTGCGAACTCGGAAGCCAGCTGTGTGTCGCTGAACGATCCTGTGTAAGCGGCTTCAGCATCTGCGCTTGGATTCTCGGCGAGGACCCCGGCAAGAAAGCCGTCGACATAGAGCTTGGCATCGCCGACCTCTACCGGGCCCACGACTCCGATTATCCCGCTCTGGCTGAGAGCCGCGGCGAGCACGCCCATCACATAGCCACCCTCATCCGAAGCGGCCTCGTATGAGTAGACATTTGGCAGGCCAAACGTGTCCGCAGCGGTGCCCCATGCGAATGTGACGTCGGGGTAGTCGGGTGCGATTTCGGCAAGCGATCCGCCGTACTGTGAGCCATGGGCAATGACCAGGTCGTAGCCCTGCTCTGCATAGTCGCGGATGGCGGCGGCGGCATCGTCAACGACAAATGCGTTGTCGGTGATCGCCGGTGCATCCCAGCCATTCTCGGTGACGATGACACCAACCGCATCAACGATTGATTGTGTAAACGCGAGATCATTTGCGGCCGAGGGCGCCACGATGGCAATCTTGAGCGGTGCCATAGCTTCTGCGGTTGTCTCGGTCTCGGGTGCTGCTGTGGTCTCGGTCTCGGGCGCTGCCGTCGTTTCGGATGCGGGTGCAGCAGTTGTTGTGGTTTCTGGTGCAGCCGTTGTTGTCGTCTCTGCGTCGCCGCCGCCACAAGCGGCTACGACTAGCGCAAAGGCCAACAACATGGCGAACCATGTGTATTTATGTCTCATTGTTGAGTTTCCTCCTTGTATTCTCCGCATAGCGGAAGACTATCTGCCTCGTTCGAATGGCTTGGTGAGGGCAGCTGGCGGTTTGAATCGCTGTGCCACCAACACGAGAGCCAGGATTGTTACTACTGCAGGCGCCATTGCTGCTATATCGGACCAGCTCCGGGGAATGATCCCGAGGACCTTCATCTGCAGAACAATCGAATTCACAAAGCCGTAGAGAAGCGCACCACCCATCACTCCAAGAGGACGCCACGCCCCGAAGTAAACAAGGGCGATAGCTATGAACCCTGCCGAATTAGTGAGATTCTGCTGGAAGATCTTGAGGTCAATGGCGAGAGCAGCTCCAGCGACGCCAGCCAGGGTACCACCGATCATCACGGTAGCGTATCGAACCCGGGTGACGCTGACGCCGAGGCTGTCTGCGGCCTCGGGATTCTCGCCAACTGCGCGGATCTTCATTCCGAAGTTGGTTCGATTGAGGACGAACATGCTTATGGGGACAGCGGCGAAAGCGATATAGACAACGGCGCTGTGGCGGAAGAACATCTCACCGACGATGGGGATATCCGAAAGGACCGGGAAGCTGAGTTTCGGGAATGCGTTGATCGGCAGCGGTGTCCCCACCCACTTTTGGAACAGCAAATCGCTAAATCCGAGCCCGAACAGATAGACACCGATGCCGCTTATACCCTGCTCCGCCTTGAAAGACACCGACATGACAGCGGTCACGAGGCCGAACACGATTCCAACCCCGGCACCGACCAGGAGTCCCAGCCATACGTTCTCGGTCTTGAGCACTGCGTAATAGCCGCCGAACGCGCCGAGCAGCATTACACCGTCGACACCGAGGTTCAGGACGCCACTTCGTTGCCCGTACATCTCGCCGAGCGATGCAAACAGGAGGGGAACCGCAAGCCTGATACCGGCGGCGACGGTTGCGACCAGGACCGCCTGGGTGAAGAACTCACTCATATTCGCCTCCGCCCGGCGTTGCGGGTGGTGCGGCTGTAGGCGGATCTGGAGTGGTCGCCTCGGTTGTGTCGGCGGGTGTGTCACCCGCCATTGGTGATGGTTCCAGGAGCCTGCGACGGAACCTCTCGGTGGAAACGACGAAGATCACGACGAGGCCGTTGAGCGCCAGTATCAGCGCCGCAGGCACCTGGACGGCGCGCTGCAGGGCGTTGCCACCGACCAGCAAGCCGCCAAACAGGAATGCAGCAGGGATGGTCCACACGGGGTGGAGGCCGCCGAACAGCGCAGCAACGATGCCATTGAAGCCCGCACTTCCGGTGAATCCTGCGGTCGAGCCATCTGTGACCATGCGATGACTCTCGCTTCCGAAGACGAGAACCGCACCGGCGAGACCGGCCATTGCCCCGCTCAAAGTCAGGGCCAGCACGATGGATCGTTTCACGTGAATGCCTGCGTAGCGAGCGGCATCGGCGTTTGTCCCGACCGCACGCAGTCGGTATCCGAGCGGTGTGCGCCACAACAGGACGTAGGCGCCAATCGCAGCAAGCACTGCGAGAATCGGCCCGATGTGGAAACGCCCTGAGCCGAACAGAAGTGGTAGGTCGGCGCTCGAGGGAAGCCGCTCGGTCTGTGGGATGCCGGAACCGCCGATCTGCTCGGGGTCAATCAGCGGTCCCCGCAGCAGGTAGTTCATCAGTTGGACCGCGACCACGTTGAGCATGATCGTGCTCAAGATCTCGTTGACGCCGTAGTACGCCTTCAGCGCCCCGGGGATCGCCCCCCACGCCGCACCGCCGACAATCCCTGCGATGAGCACGGCGGGGAGCATGATGACGGCAGGAACGTCCGGCATGTACAGGGCCACGATGGTGGCGAGCAGGGCGCCTGCGACCATCTGACCCTCGCCACCGATGTTGATTACGTTGGCTCGGAAAGCGATGGTGATACCGACACCGACAAACAGCAGTGGTGTAGCTTTGAGTGCGGTCTCGGTGAGCGCTCCCCACGAACCAAAGGCGCCGCTCAGCAACCGCGAGAACCCCTTGACCGGGTCGGCATGGAGCGCCATGAGCATGATCGCCCCGATGAGAAGTGCGGCCAGTACGGCCAGAATCGGGACGCTATACGCCAGGATGCGCCTGCGCCGTACATCCTCTAGCGACATCACTCGACATTCCTCCCGAGGAGCGTATGTTGCAGGCTGGTACTTGCTTTACAAAAAGTCAACTCGACGGGTGCAGGTATCTGCTGACGAGAGCAAACGGTGTCGGTCTGCGCACATCCATGACCGCCCCTCTCCCCCCGGGCGAGCGGATCAGTTGCGCCCGCGGCGGGCCACCTGGAAGACCGCGACGTGTCGCTGTGCGGCTGCTGGATTTTGATCCCGGTGTTGCGGTCGACGACCAAGTCAACTCCCTCCGATCGCCGGTACTCTAGACGCGGCTCATCCGCCATATACTTTCTGGGAATGAACCTGGAGAGATTGGCAGAGGCCCGCCGGTTCAGGTGGAGATCCGGTCGGCGCCGCAGTAGACGTTGAACGATCCATCACGGACGAACCCGACGACGGTCATGCCCAGCTCATCGCCGAGTTCGGCAGCCAGTGACGATGCAGCCGAGACCCCACAGATGATCGGGATGCCGACGACGCCGCTCTTCTGGACGATCTCGAAGCTGATCCGGCCGGAGACCATCATCACAAACTCGTGAAGGGGCCAGTGATCCTCGGCCAGATGACCTATTAGCTTGTCTACCGCGTTGTGTCTTCCGATGTCCTCGTACACGGCAACGAGGTCCCCGTCCCGGGTGAACGCAGCAGCCGCGTGGATACCCCCGGTCAGCTGGAATTCGGACTGGACCGCTCTCATCGTCTCGGGCATTTGCGAGATCATCGTCCTGCTCGGCTTCGGCCCGGGTGGCAGGACCGGTGCCGCTATCCGAACCGCGTCGATTGAGGCCTTCCCGCAAACGCCGCACGAAGATGACGTGTAGGTGTTACGTCTGAATTGCTCCGGGTCGATTGTGACGTCGGGCCTGAGGACAATGTCCCATCGATCGTCATCTTCTGTTTGCCCTGCCCGCTCGATGGTTATGAATTCGGAGGGGTGAAGGATGATCGACTCGCTCAAGGCAAAGCCACGGGCCAGCGCCTCGTCGTCGCCGGGTGATCTCATCAGGACCGCAACCGGCACGCCGGATAGGCGGAACTCCACGGGCCGCTCGACCACGAGGGCGTCGTCAACCCGGGTCGGCTCTGCGAGACCGAACCTGACTATGGGGCGGATGGCGGACTTGCTCATGTGCCGTCGAGCTTATCGACGGGCGAGCACCGGCGGTGGCGGCTCAGGTGTTGTGAACGTGCTGGAAGCCGAAGCGGCCCTTGATACACAAGTGACCGTTGGTGACTGAATGGTCCGTCGGTGAGGTCACCTTGACTATCTCGTTGTCCTGGACGTGGAGCTCCAAATTGCAGCCGACGCCGCAGTAGGTGCACACCGTCCGAGTGACGCGCTGGTTGTCCTCGTCCCAGGTGCCTGCGCGGCGCATGTCGTACTCGGTCTTGACCATCAATGCCCCGGTGGGGCAGACGGCGACGCAGTTGCCGCAATAGACGCACGCCGACTCGGGCAGGGAAACGTCAAACTCCGTCGAGATCTCGCTCTCAAAGCCGCGTCCGGCGATAGAGATGGCAAATGTGTTCTGGGCGTCTGCTCCACAAGCGGACACACACCGGTTGCACAGGATGCACTTCGAGTAGTCCCGTATGTAGAGGTCGTCCTGGACCTTGACCGGTTGCGCCGCCGTGGCGGCACCCTCGCCAAAGCGATCGGGGTCGACGTTGTAGTGGTCCATCCAGCGTGCGGTGTCCTCGTCTACCACAGACATGTCCACCGACGAGGCGAGCAGTTCAAATACGAGCTTGCGATTGGTGGTGACACGTTCGTTCTCAGTCACAACTGCCATGCGATCGGTGACCTGACGGGAGCATGCGGGCACCAGCGTTCGCGACCCGAGGACTTCGACCATGCAGACACGACATGAATTGGCAGGGGTGAGACCGTCTAGATAACAGAGAGTGGGAATGTCGATACCTTCGTTGCGGCACGTATCGAGGATGGTGCTGTCCGCGGGGGTGCTCACCGCACGCCCGTCGACCATGATGGTCACGAGTGGCCGGGGGTCTTCGAGGGGGATCGCGGTCATCGGCCGTCTCCGATCAATCCCAGTTCCAGCGCCGACTGCACGGCCCATGAGGCGGCGTGGCCGAATCCGCAGATCGACGAATCGGCCATGACGAGAGCAACGTCACGGAGGATCTCGCCCTCACCGCGGCCGCCTGCTGCAAGCCGGATCAGGGATTCCTCCTGACGCATGGTCCCCACCCGGCACGGCGTGCATTGGCCACAGGACTCGTCACGGAAGAATGCGCCGATGCGGAGGAGCAGATCGGCGAAATCGGTCTCGTCGTTGAACACCATCACGACTCCTGAGCCGAGGGACACTCCCGCGTCCCGTGCCGACTCGAAGGTCAACTCGAGGTCGAGTTTGTCGTCCGTCAGGAATGCACCGGCTGCGCCACCGATGAGGGCGGCCTTGAATCCGCCGGTGACGCCACCAGCGAGTTGAATCAAGTCACCCACGGTGGCCCCGAATTCCACCTCGTAGGCGCCAGGGGCCTGCACGTCTCCTGACAGGCAGAAGATCTTGGTGCCCGTTGATTGCTCGGTCCCGGTTGCCACAAACGCCGCGCCGCCTCCGGTGACGATTTGCAGGACGTTGACGAGAGTCTCGACATTGTTGATGACCGTTGGCCTGCCGAACAGGCCTGCCTGGGTGGGGAAGGGAGGCTTTTGCCGCGGCATACCCCGAAAGCCCTCTATCGAGTTGAACAGGGCAGTCTCCTCACCACAGATATACGCACCTGCGCCGCGTCTCACCTCGATGTCGAACCCGAAGCCGGCGCCGTCGACGTCGTCACCGAGCAGACCCCGGCTGCGTGCCTGATCGACCGCGTTCGCAAACCGCTCCTGGCCGACCGGGTACTCACCTCTGATGTAGAGGTAACCGTGTTCGGCCCCAACCGCATACCCGGCGATTGTCATCGCCTCGACGACTGCAAACGGGTCCGATTCGAGCAGGACACGGTCCTTGAATGTCCCCGGCTCGGATTCATCGGCGTTGCAGACGACATATTTGATGTCGGCAGGCTCGTCGGCGACGGCACGCCACTTGACACCTGTTGGGAAGGCTGCGCCGCCTCGTCCCCTTATGCCCGACGCCGTCACTGAATCGATCACCGCATCCCTGGTGCCGGCAATAGCGGCTCGCAGACTCTGATAGCCGCCGGTGCTCAGATAGTCATCGAGGCTGGTTGGATCGGTGTTGCCGACCCGGCTGAGGAGTTGCTGCCCCACGGCCGTGGGTGAAGCCAGCTCGTCGGTTTGCGGATCGGCGCCGTCGAGGACGCTGCGCACCTCTGCGGCGTTCGTGCCGGTGAGAACCACATCACGGTGGCCGGCAATCTGGATGAACACGGCGGGCGCCCGATCGCACTGTCCCAGACACGGGCTGGTAAGAACGTCATCCCTGTCGGTCAGTTCCTCCAACATGTCGAGGCGGCCGGAGTTGCGACAGGCTATGTCGTCACACACATGAGCCAACCGGGTCGGTCGGCGCTCATTGGTACAAAGCAACGAATAGAACGACGCAACGCCGTATGCATCGGCGGGCGGGACGCTCAGACGCTCGGAGATGTAGTTGAGCGCACCGCGGCTGACGTGGCCGATGGAGTCCTGGACCGCCCACAGCGCCGGCAGCAGCATGGTGCGACTTTCCAAAGCGCCGTGAAGACCGCCGATGACGGCTCGCCCGTCGTAGGGCGTCTCCGGGCTCCCAAGCAAGGCGTCTACCGCGGACCGCTCGTCCACTGTGGCCGCATCCCGCATTAGATGTAGCTCTATGGCAGTTCTCCTCCAGGTGACAAATACCCTACCAGTCCAGAATAGGATGTATGCGTCGGCACGCATACATTGTCTGTGTGGTGTGTAAGCTTGGCGTCGATAGGGAGAAGGTGAGATGGCATATCAGAGACTGACCGAGCCCCTGGTCCGTGTTGACGGTGAACTGCGACCGGCGACCTGGGACGAAGCCCTTGACAGGGTTGCCGACGGTCTGGCCCCATACTCCGGGCGTGAGTTCGGGATGTTCAGCTGCTCGAAGGCGACCAACGAAACGAATTTCCTGGCACAGAAGTTCACCCGGGTAGTGATGGGCTCGCACAACGTCGACAGTTGTAACCGCACTTGACACGCTCCTTCCGTCGTCGGTCTGACGACAGTGTTCGGAGCGGGAGGCGGGACCTCCTCCTATGAAGAGATCGAGACCACAGATGTCATCTTGCTGTGGGGGTCAAACGCGCGTGAGGCGCACCCGATCTTCTTCCACCACCTGCTGAAGGGTGTTCGCAACGGCGCCAGGATGTATTCGATCGACCCGCGTCGCACTTCCTCTGCAGAATTCGCCGACGTCTGGCTTGGTATCGACGTCGGCTCCGACATCGCTCTCGCCAACGCCATGGGCCGCGAGATAATCGCCGCCGGTCTCACCCATAGCGTCTTCATCGAGCACTCGACCTCCGGCTACGCCGGGTACGCCGCTGCTGTCGAGCCGTACACGCTCGACCGCGGTGCCGAGATCACCGGTGTGCCTGCAGAGTTGATCAGACAGATGGCACACGACTACGCAACCGCCGATAAGGCGCAGATCTGCTGGACCCTCGGGATCACCGAACACCACAACGCCACCGATAACGTCTTCGCTCTCATCAACTTGGCGCTTCTTACCGGTCATGTCGGTCGGTACGGCTCGGGCCTGGTGCCGATCCGCGGGCAGAACAATGTCCAGGGTGGCGCAGATGTCGGCGGCCTCCCCAACAAGCTCCCCGGCTATCAGAACGTCGTCGACCCGGAGCATCGCGCCAAATTCAACGCTGCCTGGCACACCGAGTTGCCTGCGGAGAACGGCTGGCACATCTCACAGATGTTTGATGCCATGGAGCGCGGCGATCTCAAGGCACTGTATGTTCTCGGGGAGAATCCGGCACAGTCTGAGGCCGACAGTCAGCGAGCCGTTCGCCTGCTCGAGGGCCTGGACTTCATGGTTGCGCAGGACATCTTCCTCACCCGCACTGCCGAGCTGGCCGACGTGGTGCTTCCCGCCGCGGCCGGCTGGGCCGAGACCGAAGGCACGGTCACTTCCTCGGAGCGCCGCACACAGCGGGTCCGCAAGGCATTGGAGCCACCAGGTCAGGCGAAGGACGATATCGAGATCCTCGCCATGCTGGCCCAAAGGATGGGCTTCGACTGGCCGGTGCATACAGCCCATGAAGTCTGGGAGGAGCTGCGGAGGCTCTCGCCGATGCACGCCGGCATGTCGTATGAGCGTCTCGAGAAAGAGGGCGGCCTGCAATGGCCATGCCCGAGTGAGGATCATCCCGGAACCCAATTCCTCCATGCCTGGCTTTGGGAGGATCCGGTGCCGAGAGGCCCCGCGCCGTTCATGCCCACCGAGTTCGTGCCGCCACTCGACGAGCTCACCGCTGAGTACCCGATGCGGCTCACTACCGGTCGCAGGCTCGAGTCGTACAACACCGGGGTGCAGAGCGGTGGCTACAAGTCGCCGAAGCGTCTCGGCGGGGTGATCGAGTTAGCGCCCGAAGACGGTGCGAGCTACGGGCTCGACGAGGGAGACAGGGTGACGATCACTTCACGGCGGGGCAGCATCGAAGCCCCGGTTCTGTTTGCTCGCAATCTTCGTCCCGGGTTGGCGTTCATGGCATTACATTTCCCGGACGAGACGAACATCAACCTGCTGACGAACGAATTCTGGGACCCGCAGGCCGGTACCGCTGAATTCAAGGCGACCGCTGTCCGCATAGAAAAGGTCTGATTGAAGGTCGAAGACGGTGGCTGGTTTCTGTGATTGAGTTTGGCAGGGCCAAACTCAATTCTGATTGAAGGTCGAAGACGGTGGCTGGTTTCTGTGATTGAGTTTGGCAGGGCCAAACTCAATTCTGATTGAAGGTCGAAGACGGTGGCTGGTTTCTGTGATTGAGTTTGGCAGGGCCAAACTCAATTCTGATTGAAGGTCGAAGACGGTGGCTGGTTTCTG
>Ga0307423_1000108_pt1 | contig 49657 bp, 48 predicted proteins | sample SalMarWE160310MG_FD_202154 | JGI IMG/M metagenome (GOLD analysis project Ga0307423, IMG submission 202154) | Salt marsh sediment microbial communities from the Plum Island Ecosystem LTER, Massachusetts, United States - WE1603-10 | ecosystem: Environmental > Aquatic > Marine > Intertidal zone >...
GCCTTCTCCTCCGGCGCCTTGTCAATCGCATCAAACGGCGTGAAATCCGCCAGCCCCTTCGCCGCCAATGTCTTCGTCATCGCCGCAGTCAACGTCGTCTTCCCGTGATCCACGTGCCCAATCGTCCCTACGTTCACGTGCGGCTTCGTCCGCTCAAACTTCTTCTTGGCCATTACTGCCTCCCGTTAAGCCGTGACCCCTTTGACACGGGCGACGAGCTCCTCGGCGATCTGCTTCGGGACCTCGTCATAGTGATCGAACTGCATCGTGTAGGTGGCGCGACCCTGACTCGCCGAGCGGAGATCAGTCGCATAGCCGAACATCGCCGCCAGCGGAACATGTGCCGTCACAACCTGAAAACCGGCCCGCGGCTCCATGCTGACGATGCGCCCGCGCCGGCCGTTGAGGTCGCCGATTACGTCCCCCATGTACTCCTCGGGGGTCACGACCTCGACCTCCATGATCGGCTCCAGCAACGTCGGCCGAGCACGCCGCGCCGCGTCCTGGAACGCCATCGAACCCGCTACCTTGAAGGCCAGCTCGGACGAATCGACCTCATGGAACGACCCGTCGTACAGGGCGACACCGATGCCCACAAGGGGGTAGCCGGCGAGCACGCCGCGCTCCATCGCCTCGCGAACTCCGATCTGAACCGGCCGGATGTACTCCTTCGGGATGATGCCCTGCTTGATCTCGTCGACGAACTCGAACTCAGAGCCGTCGGTCAGAGGCCAGATCCGGATCTTGGCGTGGCCGTACTGCCCGTGACCGCCTGACTGCCTGATGAAGCGGCCCTCGCCCTTTGCCTCCTCAACAATCGTCTCGCGGTAGGCGACCTGCGGACGGCCGATATTCGCGCCGATGTTGAACTCACGCGTCAGCCGGTCAACGATGATCTCGAGGTGGAGCTCCCCCATCCCCGAAATGATGGTCTGCCCCGTCTCCTCGTCGGTGTTGACCCGGAACGTCGGGTCTTCCTGAGTCAGCTTGCCCAGAGCTTGGCCGAGCTTCTCCTGGTCGGCCTTGGTCTTGGGCTCGATGGCCACCGCGATCACGGGCTCCGGGAACTGCATCGCTTCGAGGACGATGGCGTGCTTCGGATCACAGATGGTGTCGCCCGTCGACACTGATCTCAGGCCGACCGCGGCGCAGATATCGCCGGCGAACACCTCGGAGATCTCCTCCCTCTTGTTCGCGTGCATCTTGAGGAGCCGTCCGATGCGCTCCTTCTTGCCACCGGTAGTGTTGAGCACGGTCATGCCGGTACTGACGTTCCCCGAGTAAACGCGGAAGAACGCCAGCTGACCGATATAGGGATCGGTCATGATCTTGAACACGAGCGCCGAGAAGGGTTCCTCGTCGTTCGCCCGCCGCACGTCCAGCTCACCGTTATCGGGGTTGTGGCCCTCGATGGGCGGCACTTCCTGCGGCGAGGGAAGGTAGTCGACCACGGCATCGAGGAGCGGTTGAACTCCCTTGTTCTTGAAGGCGGAGCCGCAGAGGACGGGAACCAGCTGGCCAGTCAGGGCACCCTGACGGAGCCCGGACCTAATCTGGTCCTCGGTCAGCTCGCCCTCTCCGAGGTAGATGTCGAGAAGCTCCTCACTGGTCTCGGCTACACCTTCGAGCAAACGCTCGTGATACTCCTCGGCCTCGGCGCGGTACTCCTCGGGGATCTCCTCCTCACGGTACTCGGCGCCGAGGGTCTCGTCCAGGTACCGGTAAGCGCACATGCGAACGAGATCGATAATGCCGGCGAACGACTCCTCGCTGCCGAGTGGAATCTGCACCGGCACCGGGTTCGTTTTCAGCTTGTTGCGCATCTGGTCGACGACGCCCCCGAAGTTGGCGCCGACACGGTCCATCTTGTTAACGAAGGCGAGACGTGGAACGCGGTATCGATCGGCCTGCCGCCACACCGTCTCTGACTGCGGCTCAACCCCGCCCACGGCGCAGAAAACTGCAACCGCACCATCGAGCACACGGAGGCTTCGCTCCACCTCGGCGGTGAAGTCGACGTGGCCGGGCGTGTCGATGATGTTGACGCGGTGCTCACGCCAGAAGCAGGTCGTTGCCGCCGACGTGATCGTGATGCCCCGTTCCTGCTCCTGCGGCATCCAGTCCATGGTGGCCGTGCCGTCATGGACCTCACCAATCTTGTAGTTGATGCCGGTGTAGTAGAGCACGCGCTCGGTAGTCGTCGTCTTACCGGCATCGATGTGGGCCATGATGCCGATATTTCGGACCTTCGCGAGCGGGACGATACGGGGCATGTTGTCAAAGATCTCCAGTCAGACTTCGGTTCCTACCACCTGTAATGGGCGAACGCCTTGTTGGCCTCCGCCATGCGATGGGTGTCGTCGCGCTTCTTGACCGCGCCACCCCGGTTATTGGCGGAGTCCAAGAACTCTCCCGCCAGCTTCTCCATCATCGTCTTTTCGTGCCGCTGCTTGGAGTACTGAATCAGCCATCTGAGAGCGAGCGACAGCTGACGCTCCGGCCGTACCTCGATCGGCACCTGGTACGTCGAGCCGCCGACACGTCGCGACTTGACCTCGACCTGCGGCCGAACGTTCTCGACGGCGCGCTTGAAAATCTTGAGCGGATCGTCTCCGGTACGCTCGCCGATGAGCTTGAGGGCGCCGTAGAAGATGTTCTCCGCTACGGTCTTCTTGCCGTCGCGCATCACCGAGTTGATGAACCGGGTCACCAGCTGCGAGTTATAGACGGGATCCGGCAGGATCTCGCGCTTCGTAACGGTAGCTCGCCGAGGCATGTGCTCGCCCCCCTCAGTTCTTGGGCCGCTTGGCGCCGTACTTGGACCGCTCCTGACGACGACCTTCCACACCCTGGCAGTCCATGGTGCCGCGGATGATGTGGTAGCGGACGCCCGGCAGATCCTTGACCCTGCCGCCCCGGATCATCACCTGCGAGTGCTCCTGCAAGTTGTGGCCTTCGCCAGGAATGTAGGCGGTGACCTCGATCCCGTTGGTCAAGCGTACTCGCGCCACCTTGCGAAGCGCCGAGTTCGGCTTCTTCGGCGTGGTGGTGAAAACGCGCGTACACACGCCCCGGCGCTGCGGACACGCCTGCAGGGCTGGGCTCTTGGTCTTGTCCGTGACCTTCTGGCGCCCCTTACGGACCAATTGCACGATCGTCGGCATAGCCTCTCTCCGTTGCAGGTTAGAAAGGCCAAGTGATGAGACCACTTGGCCGGTCGCATGATTTGGGTCTCCGGCAACAGCCCAGAGCCGCGGAAGAATACTTGAGATTTCTGCTGCTGTCAACTCTTCCAAGAGATCATCGCGTCGATCCCGGCTCGCCTTCTCCCTTCGCCTCGAGCAGCGCCGATGCAGCCTCGGTCATTTCCTGGTAGATGTCCGGCGCCTCCTCCGGCTCCTCCATCTCGTCCTCCGGCACCGCATCGATCACGGTGCGCCGGTACCTGGGGGTCCCGGTTCCGGCCGGGATCAGGCGGCCGACAATCACGTTCTCCTTCAGTCCATGAAGGTTGTCCACCTTGCCCGAGACCGCCGCCTCGGTCAGAACCCGCGTCGTCTCCTGGAACGAAGCAGCAGAGATGAACGACTCGGTGGCGAGCGACGCCTTGGTGATGCCCAGCAGCAACGACTTGGCCGTCGCCGGCTGGCCATCGGCCACGATCACGCGGTCGTTCTCGTGCCGGAAGAGGTAGCGCGGTACCTGCTGATCGAGAAGGAAATCGGTGTCTCCCGGGTCGACCACCTTCACGAACCGCATCATCTGCCGGACCATCACCTCGATGTGCTTGTCGTTGATGGCCACACCCTGCGAGCGGTACACCTCCTGGATCTTGTCCACGAGGTGGCGCTGCAGCTCCTTCTCGCCGAGGATTGACAGGATGTCGTGCGGGTTGATGGGCCCTTCCGTGAGCGGGTCACCCGCCTGAACGAACTCGCCCTCCTGCACCGACACGTGAGCGTAGCGCGGGATCGTATACTCGCGAAGCTCCTCGCCCTCGCCCTCGACAACGATCCGGCGCTGCCCCCGGACCGGCTCCGTGATGCGGACCACACCGTCGATCTCCGAGACCACCGAGGGCTCCTTCGGCTTGCGCGCCTCGAACAGCTCAACGACTCGTGGCAAGCCGCCGGTGATGTCCTTGGTCTTCGACATCTCGCGCGGGATCTTGGCGAGCACGTCACCCTGCGCCACCTCGTGCCCTTCCAGCACCATGAGGTGGGATCCGATCGGCAGCTGGTACCGCCGCTCCTGTTCAGAGCCTTCTTCCCCAACAACAATGGTCGGAATCCGCTTGCCGGAGCCGAGGGGCTCGATGACGATCTTGTGGGCGTGACCGGTGAGCTTGTCGATCTCCTCGCGGACGTTCTCGCCCTCGACGAGATCGATGAAGTGTACGCGGCCGGTGATGGCGGTCAGAATCGACGACGTGAACGGATCCCACTCCACGAGCGGCGTTCCGGGATCGATCTCCCGCCCTTCCTCGACCAGCAGGTGCGAGCCGTACGCAACCGAGTAGCGCTCCTTCTCACGACCACGTCCGTCAACGATGACGACCTTGCCGGTTCGTGAGATCGCCACCCGCTGACCGTCTTTGTTGACAACGGTGGCGACGTTGAGGTACTTCACGGTCCCGGCGTGGGACGCCACGTGACGGGACTGGTCACCGCCTCGTGTCGCCGTACCCCCGTAGTGGAAGGTGCGCATCGTCAGCTGCGTTCCCGGCTCACCGATGGACTGGGCGGCGATGATACCGACCGCTTCGCCCATCTCGACCAGGCGACCGCTGCCCAGCATTCGCCCGTAGCAGAGCTGGCAGACCCCGCGCTCCGTCTCACAGGTCAGCACCGAGCGGATCTTCACCCTCTCGATGCCCGCCTCCTGAATCTGGTTCGCGACGGCTTCCGTAATCTCCTGGTCGGCGGCACAGATCAGCGTTCCCTCGAGGGGATCGAAGATGTCCTCTGCCGCGACGCGGCCGACGATGCGGTCGCGCAACTGCTCCAGGATCTCGCCTCCCTCCATGATGGCCGTCACCTCGAGACCATCGTCGGTCCCGCAGTCATGCTGGACCACGATGACATCCTGGGCGACGTCTACCAGACGCCTCGTCAGGTAGCCGGAGTCGGCAGTCTTGAGAGCGGTGTCGGCCAACCCCTTGCGCGCACCATGAGTGGAGATGAAGTACTGAAGGACCGAGAGCCCTTCACGGAAGTTCGCCGTGATGGGAGTCTCCATGATCTCGCCGGAAGGCTTGGCCATGAGGCCGCGCATACCGGCCAGCTGCCGAACCTGCTCCTTGGAACCACGCGCCCCGGAGTCCGCCATCATGTAGATGGGGTTGAACTCACCGGTCTCCGGATCGATCTCTGACATCTGCGAGAACATCTCCTTGGCCACGTGCTCGGTCACCCGGTGCCAGATATCGACGATCTTGTTGTGCCGCTCGCCGGCCGTGATCAGGCCGCCGGCTCGCTGCTTCTCGACCTCCTCGACCTCGGCGTAGGCCTCGTCGAGCAACGCCTGCTTCGTGTCGGGCACGATCATGTCGTCGCTGGCGAAGGACAGCCCCGACTGGGTGGCGTTGGCAAACCCGATCTCCTTGAGCTGGTCGAGGAGCTGAACGGCCCGATCGCGGCCGAGGTTCATGATCGAGTAGGCCGCCAGGCTCTGCATCCCCTTCTTCCTCAGCTGACCGTTGATGAACGGCATCTCCTCGGGCAGCACCATGTTCAGTAGGACGCGGCCGGCGGTCGTTTCCAGGAGCATGTTCTCGACCTCGACCACGTCCGCGTGCAGGAGATCCTGGCTCCCACCCTGGGCAACGAGATCGATGAGCTGGCCGGAGAAGCGGATCTGGATCGGCGCCTGGGTGCCGACGACTCCTGCGCTGTGGGCCAGAAAAACCTCCTCCGCGTCGGCGAAGACCTTGCCGGCGCCCTGAGCGTAGGGGTTTTCGGTCGTCAGGTAGTAGACGCCGATCACCATATCCTGTGAAGGCACCGCCAGCGGCTTCCCGCTCGCGGGCGACAGGACGTTCCTGGCCGAGAGCATGAGGATGTTGGCCTCGAGCTGCGCCTTCGGCGACAGCGGCACGTGGACCGCCATCTGGTCGCCGTCGAAATCGGCGTTGTAGGCGGCACAGACCAGCGGATGGATCTTGATCGCCTTGCCCTCGACGAGGACCGGCTCGAAGGCCTGGATCCCGAGACGGTGCAGGGTCGGGGCCCGGTTGAGCAACACAGGATGCTCGCGAATGACGGTTTCGAGGGCGTCCCAGACCTCGGGAGTCTGGAGCTCGACGAGCTCCTTCGCGATCTTGATGGTGGTGGCCAGACCGCGCTTCTCGAGCTCGTGGTAGACGAACGGCTTGAACAGCTCGAGAGCCATCTTCTTCGGCAGGCCGCACTGGTGCAGCTTGAGGTCCGGGCCGACCACGATCACCGACCGACCCGAGTAGTCCACTCGCTTGCCCAGGAGGTTCTGACGGAATCGGCCCTGCTTGCCCTTGAGGTTGTCCGACAACGACTTCAGCGGACGGTTGTTGGAGCCCTTGATGACGCGACCACGGCGGCCGTTGTCGAACAGCGCGTCCACAGCCTCCTGCAACATCCGCTTCTCGTTGCGGACAATGACCTCCGGGGCCCGGAGGTCCAGCAGCTTCTTGAGGCGGTTGTTCCGATTGATGACCCGCCGGTAGAGGTCGTTGAGGTCGGAGGTCGCGAACCGCCCGCCGTCGAGCGGCACCAGCGGCCTGAGCTCCGGCGGCAGCACGGGAATTACCTCGAGGATCAGCCACTCGGGCCGGTTGCCGGAGCGACGGAGAGCTTCCACCAGCTTGAGGCGCTTGGCGGCCTTCTGGCGCCGCACGACCGAGGTTTCGGTGCGCATCAGCATCCGCAGCTCGGCAGCCATATCGTCAAGGTCCAGCTGCTCGAGCAGCTCGCGGATCGCCTCGGCGCCCATGCGGGCGACAAAAGCCTCGCCGTAGTCTTCCTTGGCCTGCCGGTACTCTTCCTCGGTGAGAACCTGCTTCTGCTCGAGGGGCGTGTCGCCAGGGTCTACCACGACGTAGGCCTCAAAGTAGAGGACCCGCTCCAGCCCCCGCATCGTCATGTCGAGCAGGAGGCCGATGCGCGAGGGCAGGCCCTTGAAGAACCACACATGCGACACCGGGGCGGCCAGCTCGATGTGCCCCATGCGCTCGCGCCGCACCTTCGACTTGGTAACCTCGACGCCGCACTTGTCGCAGACGACACCCCGGTACTTCATGCGCTTGTACTTGCCGCACAGGCACTCCCAGTCGGTGACGGGGCCGAAGATCTTGGCGCAGAAAAGACCGTCGCGCTCGGGCTTGAAGGTCCGGTAGTTGATCGTCTCCGGCTTTGTCACCTCGCCGTGCGACCACGACCGGATCTTCTCGGGGCTCGCCAGACCGAGGCGTATCGCGTTGAAGTCGTTCAAGGGTTTTGGCTTCTCGAAGAAGCTGCGGACCTCAGAAAAGGTCGATCGCTCCATTTGGTCGTGCTCCCCTTCTCACTCGTTCTCCTGCTGCAGCAGCTCGACGTCCAGCGCCAGCGCCTGCAGCTCCCGAACCAGGACGTTGAAGGACTCCGGCAAACCCGGCTCTTCCGGCACCTGCCCCTTGACGATGGCCTCGTAGACACGGGCACGCCCCTCGACATCATCCGACTTGACGGTCAGCAGCTCCTGCAAGGTGTGGGCCGCGCCGTACGCCTCCAGGGCCCAGACCTCCATCTCGCCCAGACGCTGACCGCCGAACTGCGCCTTGCCGCCGAGCGGCTGCTGCGTGATCAGCGAGTATGGTCCGATCGAGCGGGCGTGAATCTTGTCGTCGACCAGGTGCGAGAGCTTGAGCATGTAGATCGAGCCGACGGTGACCCGCTGGTCGAACGACTCGCCCGTGACCCCGTCGTAAAGCAGGCTCTTCCCATCCTCCGGCAGTCCCGCCCGTGTCAGCATCTCGCGGATCTCCGCCTCCGTGGCTCCTTCGAACACCGGCGTCGCGAAGACCAGGCCGAGCTCGCGGCCCGCCCATCCGAGATGGGTCTCCAGGATCTGGCCGACGTTCATGCGCGACGGCACGCCCAGCGGGTTGAGGACGATCTCCACCGGCGTTCCATCCGGCAGGAAGGGCAGGTCCTCCTCCGGGAGGATGTTGGAGATGACTCCCTTGTTGCCGTGACGGCCGGCGATCTTGTCACCCACTTGAAGCTTGCGCTTCATAGCGATGAAGACCTTGACCTGCTTGATGACGCCCGGCGGCAGCTCGTCGCCCTGACGAAGCAGCTCGATGCGCTCCTGGTTGAGCTGCTCCAGCACCTCGACCTGTGACTCCGCCTGACGGATGAGCAGCCGAACCTTGTCGCCGAGCACCGGGTCGGCGAGGGGCAGCGCGAGAAGCTCGGCGCGGGTGAGACGACGCAGCGTTTCCTGCGACAGCTTCTGGCCCTTGCGGAGGACGACCTCGCCGGTGCCGGTGACGACGTCGCCGGAGACCTTGACGCCGTTCAGGAGGCGGCTGATCTTGGAATCGCGCACCTCAATGATGATCCGCTTCTCGTCCTCTGAGTTCTTGCGGATGCGCTCGATCTCCTGCGCTTCGATGGCGAGCTGCCGAGAGTCCTTCTCCACACCCTTGCGGGCGAACACCTGCACGCCAACGACGACGCCCTCGATCCCGGGCGGGCAGCGCAGCGAGGCATCGCGAACGTCCCCCGCCTTTTCTCCGAAGATCGCTCGCAGGAGCTTCTCCTCTGGCGTCAACTGGGTCTCACCCTTGGGCGTCACCTTGCCGACAAGGATCGATCCCTGGCCGACATGGGCACCAATGTAGATGATCCCGGCATCATCGAGCTGTCCAAGTGCCGACTCGGAAACGTTCGGGATGTCGCGTGTGATCTCTTCCGGTCCCAGCTTGGTGTCGCGTGCCGAGGTCTCGAACTCCTCGATATGAATCGAGGTGTAGTAGTCCTCCTTGACGAGCTTCTCCGACACCAGGATCGCATCCTCGAAGTTGTAGCCCCGCCACGGAACGAAGGCGACCAGCACGTTGCGACCCAGGGCCAGCTCACCGTCCTGGGTATTGGGCCCGTCGGCGAGCACCTGTCCCTTGGTGACGTGCTGCCCCTCTGCAACGATCGGCTTCTGGTTGATCGACGTATTCTGGTTGGAGCGCCGGAACTTGGTCAGCTGGTAGATGTCGGCGCCGAACTCGCCCTCGCTCTCGCCCTCGCCCTCGACGCGGACGATGATGCGTTGGCTGTCAACCTTGTCGACGGTGCCCGAGCGCCGGCACACGACTACCGCGCCCGAGTCCTGGGCCACGACCGCCTCCATGCCGGTGCCCACGGTCGGTGCCTCGGGACGCACCAGCGGCACGCCCTGGCGCTGCATGTTCGAGCCCATGAGCGCGCGGTTGGCGTCGTCGTGCTCGAGGAACGGGATCAGCGCCGCGGCCACCGATACCACCTGCCGAGGCGAAACATCGATGTAGTGGACCTCCTCGCGGTCGATCAGGAGGAACTCGCCGCCGGAGCGCGCGATGACCTTGTCATCGACCAAGTTGCCCTTGTCGTCGACACGAGCGTTCGCCTGTGCGATGTTGAGCTTCTCCTCCTCCCACGCCGGCAGGTAGAAGGCGTACGGCTCGCCCCACGCCTCCACCTTCTTGGCCCGCTTCAGCTTGGCGTTCGTCCGCTTGAACTCATCACTGAGCACGACCTCGCCGAGCCGGTACTTCGAGCCTCCGACCTGAGTGATGCGGATGTGCTCCTGCACCCGTCCCTTCTCGACCCTCTTGTACGGTGCCTCGATGAAGCCCATCGGATTGAGGTGGGCGTAGCACGACAGGGACGAGATCAGGCCGATGTTCGGCCCCTCCGGGGTCTCGATCGGACAGATCCTCCCGTAGTGGGTCGAGTGCACATCCCGCACCTCGAAGCCGGCACGCTCACGGGACAGCCCGCCTGGCCCAAGCGCCGACAGACGACGCTTGTGCGTGACCTCGGACAGGGGGTTCGTCTGGTCCATGAACTGCGACAGCTGCGAAGAGCCGAAAAACTCGTCGACAGCGGCGATGACCGGCTTGGAGTTGACGAGATCCCGCGGCATCGCGGAGTCGATGTCGGGGTGGATCGACATCTTCTCCTTGATCGCACGCTCCATGCGAACGAGTCCGATGCGAAACTGGTTTTCGAGCAGCTCGCCGACGGTACGAACGCGCCGGTTGGCGAGCGAGTCGATGTCGTCGACACGGCCTATGTCACGGTGCAGCCGCAGCAGGTACCGGACCAGCGCGAGGAAGTCCTCGACATCGAGAATGCGCATGTCCAGCGGCTTGTCGAGATCGAGCTTGGCATCGAACTTGAAGCGCCCGACGGGTGACAGGTCGTATTTCCGCTCGTCGAAAAACAGACCGTTGAACAGCGTCGTTGCCGATTCCTCGGTCGGCGGGTCACCGGGCCGCTGGCGCCGATAGATCTCCATCCGCGCGTCCATCTGGCTCGTCGAAGTGTCCTTCTCGAGCGTCTGGTGCAGGATTTCTCCAACCGGGTCCCACTCCGGGAAGGCCATGGCGAGCACCGGCGAGCCGGCCTCGTCGGCCATGCTCAGCAGCTCCGAGGTGATGCGGCTGTTGGCTGCAGCGAGCACCTCACCCGTCTCGGGGTCGATCAGGTCGTCGACCAACAGCGCACCGATGAGGCTCTCACGGTCGACGGCAACCTCGGCAGGATGCGCGGCGGTGGTCTTCTCCAGGCGCTTCCGCATCCCGGAGTCCAAAACCAGCCCCGCGAACAGGCTCGGCATCGACACCTTGCGGAAACGGAGCGCCTGCTGTCGCTCGTCCTCGATATCGAGGATCCTGCGGTCGAGGCGCAGCGTTGCTGTCGCGAGCCCCGGGGTCAGCCTGACGTCGAATACGTTGTAGAAGGCACGGAGAATCTGGCCGTCGCTTTCCAGATCGGGGCTCAGGGCGCGCAGGAAGACCGAGCCAGGAAGACGTCGCTTGCGATCGATACGGACCCACAAGATCTGCTTCGAGTCGTACTCGAACTCGATCCACGAGCCCCGATACGGGACCACTTTGGCGAGGTAGTGATTCGGCCCCTCCAGCGTAAAGAAGGCGCCCGGCGAACGGTGGAGCTGGGAGACAATGACGCGCTCGGTCCCGTTGATGACGAAAGTACCGCTGTCGGTCATCAGCGGCAGCTCGCCGAAGTAGAGCTCCTCCTCCTTGACGTCCCGTACCTGCCTCGTGCCGTCCTCCTCAATGTCGAAGGTCACGAGACGCAGCGTCAGCCGGAGGGGAACTCCGAATGTCATCCCGCGCTCACGGCACTCTTCCGCCGGGAAGGTCAGGCGGAGGCCGACCGACGTACCGCAGATCGGGCACATCTTGACCCGGTTGCGGTTGGCCTTGCCGCAGTGGGGGCAAACAACCTGCTCCTCGTGAGGATCTCCGGCCCTGAACCGCTCGCCGCACGACTCACATGTGAGCCTGAGGTGCTCGAGCCCGGCCAAGTGACCACAACGACAGGCCCAGTTCCCGATCTCGTACCGCACGAACTGGAGCTCACAGGTCTCACGGAAGTCGGTGAACGGGAACACCGTCTGGAGCACCGCCTCAAGACCGTTGCCCTGCCGCTCTTCCGGCAGCAGGTCCATCTGCAGAAACCCATCGTACGATGCCCTCTGAACCTGGATCAGGTTGGGCATCGGAATCGTTGAAGGGTTCTTCGAAAAGTTCACCCTCCCATTGGGGGATGTGCTCATGGGCAGGTCCTCCCGACCAATAGCGACACGGGGAGCGCACGCCTCCCCGCACCTTCAGAAAAGGCTGGTACTCGGCCCGAAGACTTCGGCGAGGGTTTCGTTACTTGATCTCCACCTGCGCGCCGGCTTCCTCGAACTTCTTCTTGATCGACTCGGCCTCGTCTTTGTTGACGCCTTCCTTGATCTTCGTCGGCGCGCCCTCGACGAGCTCCTTGGCCTCCTTGAGGCCGAGTGACGTCACTTCGCGCACCGCCTTGATCACATTGATCTTCTTGTCGCCGATGGAGTTCAGAAGCACATCGAACTCGGTCTTCTCCTCGGCGGCTTCGCCGGCGCCGGCGCCAGCGGCTGCGCCGGCGATCATCACCGGGGCTGCGGCAGCTGCCGACACACCAAACTCGTCCTCAAGGGCCTTCACGAGCTCGTTGAGCTCGAGAACGGTCATGCCCTTGATCTCCTCGATCATTTGCTCAATCTGGGCCATGGTAGACATCCTCCTTGGGTTGCACTCAGTTCTTATGCTCGGCGATCTGATGGACCGCCGAGGCAAGTTTCTGGACCGGCGTGTTGAGGGCCACCGCAAGCCGCCGCAACGGTGACTGCAGCAGGTACGCCAGCCTCGTCAGCAGCTCCTGCCGAGACGGCACTTCGGCGAGTTTGGTCGCTTGCTCCGCGGGCAGGATCCTACCTTCCAGGTACCCCTCCTTGAAGGACAGGGCAACGTGCTCCTTTGCAAAGTCGCGCAGGATCTTGGCCAGCTCGACACCGTCGCCGCTGGTGTACGCAAAGGCGTTGGGGCCCGCCAAGTGCTCGCTCAGCTGCTGCAGCTGCGTATCCGCAACCGCCAGACGGACGACGCTGTTCTTGACGACCTTGTAGGACGCGTTTGCCTTGCGGATCTTGGATCGCAGCTCGTTGACCTCGTTCACCGACAGGCCGCGGTTCTCCATGATGAACAGGGTGCTGATGCCGTCGAGCGCAGCCCGCAAGTCATCCGACTGTTTGCGCTTCTGTTCCTTGGTCAGCATGCCGGCCCCCTACTTCGTTTCCAGGCTCCCGAGGTCTACCTGGACCCCGGGTCCCATAGTCGAGCACACGTAGACCGTGTGAACGTACTTACCCTTTGCCGACGACGGCTTCGCCTTCAGCACGGCGTTGACCAGTGCACGGGTGTTCTCGGCCAGCTGGTCGCTGCCGAAGGAGACCTTGCCCACCGGCGCGTGGATGATGGCCGTCTTGTCGACGCGGAACTCGACTCGGCCCGCCTTGATCTCGGCGACCGCGTCGGAGACGTTCTGGGTCACAGTCCCGGACTTCGGGTTCGGCATCAGTCCGCGAGGCCCGAGCACCCGACCAACCTTGGACAGGGTCCGCATCATGTCCGGGGTTGCAACGACGGCGTCGAACTCCAACCACCCTTCCTGGATCTTGGCCACCGCGTCGTCGGCACTCAGAACGAAGTCGGCGCCGGCATCCTGTGCTTCCTTCTGGGCCGGACCTTCGGCGACGACTAAAACCGTCCGGCTCTGACCGGTACCATGCGGCAGGACCACGGTCCCGCGCACCATCTGGTCGGCGTGACGGGGGTTGACTCCGAGCCGCATTGAGATCTCCACGGTCTCGTCGAACTTCGCGAAGGCAGCATCTTTGACGAGCACCAGCGCCTCCTCGATCGCGTGGGGCCGGCGCTCAATCTTCGCAACAGCCGCGCGGTACTGCTTTCCCTTGTGTCCCATCGGCTACCTCCTCACCCCTGGACTTCGATGCCCATCGAGCGCGCCGTGCCGAGGACGGTCTGAACCGCACCTTCGAGCGAATCCGTGTTCAGGTCGGGCAGCTTGGTCTTGGCAATCTCCTCGACCTGTGCCCTCGTCACCGTGCCAGCCTTCACGCGGTTCGGCTCTCCCGAGGCCTTCGCAATCCCCGCCGCTTGGCGGAGGAGGAATGACACTGGGGGAGTCTTGGTGATGAAGCTGTACGTCCGGTCCGCGTACACGGTGATGACGACGGGAATGATGATCCCGGCCTGCTTCTGAGTTCGGGCATTGAACGCCTTGCAAAAGTCCATGATGTTGAGCCCGTGCTGACCGAGAGCCGGCCCCACGGGGGGCGCGGGCGTCGCCTGCCCGCCGGTCAGCTGAAGCTTGATGAATCCAACCGTTTTCTTGGCCATGGCTTTCCCCTTACACGAGCTTCTGAACCTGTCGGAACTCCATCTCAACGGGGGTCTCGCGACCGAAGATGGTGACCATGACCTTGACTGTGCTGCGGTCGAGGTTCACCTCTTCGACAACACCGGTGAAGCTCGCGAACGGCCCCTCACTGATCTTCACTCGCTCGCCCTTCTCGAAGACCTCCTTGGGTCTCGGCTTCTCCTGGGTCGCTACCGACTGGTGGAGGATCTGGTTGACCTCCTCCTCGGAGAGTGGTGTCGGCTTCTTGCCGGCTCCTACAAAACCGGTGACCTTCGGGGTGTTCCTCACGAGGTGCCAGGCATCGTCGGTCATCTCCATTTCGACCAGCACGTACCCGGGAAAGAACTTCCTCCGAACCTCGCGCTTCTTGCCGTTCTTGACCTCCACAACCGTCTCCGTCGGGACCCGGACCTCGCCGAAGAACTCGACCATGCCCAGCGCCTCAACACGCTGCTCAAGCGTCTTCTTGACCCGGTCTTCGAAACCCGAGTAGGTGTGGATGATGTACCACTGCTTGGCCATGAACGGCCTCCCCTACGTAAACACCCGGAATACCGAGAACACCACGTTGACTAGCTTGTAGAAGGCAAGATCGCACAGGTAAAGGTAGATACCGAAGATGAACGAGGCGATGATCACCACGGTCGTGGTGTTGATCACCTCCTGCTTTGTCGGCCACGTCACCTTCTTGGTCTCGACGACAACCTCATGCAGGAAGACCTTCAGACGATTCCACCAGTCCATACGCCCGACTCCCGTCGATCAGCTTGGCAGGCCAGGAGGGACTCGAACCCCCAACAACCGGTTTTGGAGACCGGGACTCTACCAATTGAGCTACTGGCCTGTAGCCATTCTCGTTCTAGACCTCTTTGTGCAGCGTGTGCCGGCGACAGAATCGGCAGTACTTCTTCAGCTGCAGCTTGCTGGTCTGTTGCTTCTTGTTGCGAGAGCCAGAGTAGTTGCGTCGCTTGCACTCGGTGCACTGCAGGTGAACGGTGTCACGAGGCATGATCTACTCCAGGATGTCGGTGATGGAGCCCGCACCGACTGTACGGCCACCCTCGCGGATCGCGAACCTCAGGCCGCGCTCCATTGCGATCGGGGTGATCAGCTCCACCTCCAGGTTGACGTTGTCCCCGGGTAACACCATCTCCACTCCCTCCGGCAACGTCACCGACCCCGTAACGTCCGTCGTCCGAAAGTAGAACTGCGGCCGGTACCCGTAGAAAAACGGCGTGTGCCTCCCACCCTCCTCCTTCGTCAAGATGTACACCTCAGCACGAAACTTCGTGTGCGGCATGATCGACGAAGGTTTCGCCACCACCTGCCCACGTTCCACGTCCTTCCGCTCCGTCCCCCGCAGCAACAACCCAATGTTGTCCCCCGCCTGCCCCTGGTCCAGAAGCTTGCGGAACATCTCCACCCCCGTCACCACCTTCTTCATCGTCGGCCGTATCCCGACAACCTCAACCTCGTCCCCTACGTTCACCACCCCCCGCTCCACTCTCCCCGTCACAACCGTCCCCCGACCCGAAATCGTGAACACGTCCTCGATCGGCATCAAGAAGTCCTTGTCCACGTCCCGCTCCGGCAACGGTATGTACTCGTCCATCGCCGACACCAGCTCCCAGATCGACTTGCACTCCGCTCCGTCTGGATCCTCACTGTCCAGCGCCTTCAACGCCGATCCCCGGATCACCGGTACGTCATCCCCGGGAAACTCGTACTCGCTCAGAAGCTCCCGAACCTCAAGCTCCACAAGGTCCAACAGCTCCTCGTCATCCACCATGTCCGTCTTGTTCATGTACACCACGATGCACGGCACCCCTACCTGACGCGCCAGCAATATGTGCTCCCGCGTCTGCGGCATCGGTCCGTCCGCCGCCGATACCACCAACACCGCCCCGTCCATCTGCGCCGCCCCCGTGATCATGTTCTTCACGTAGTCCGCGTGCCCTGGACAGTCCACGTGCGCGTAGTGCCGATTCTCCGACTGATACTCCACGTGCGCCGTGTTGATCGTGATCCCCCGCGCCTTCTCCTCCGGCGCCTTGTCAATCGCATCAAACGGCGTGAAATCCGCCAGCCCCTTCGCCGCCAATGTCTTCGTCATCGCCGCAGTCAACGTCGTCTTCCCGTGATCCACGTGCCCGATCGTCCCTACGTTCACGTGCGGCTTCGTCCGCTCAAACTTCTTCTTGGCCATTACTGCCTCCCTCGTGCCTTGGCGTCTTCTCGGCCCGCGAGGTGACGAGCCCGCCGGTTGTCCGATGGTGAATGGAGCCCACGACCAGACTTGAACTGGTGACCCCGTCCTTACCAAGGACGTGCTCTACCGGCTGAGCTACGTGGGCCTGCCTCCCTTTCTCATATTGCTCCTGGAGCGGGAGACGGGATTCGAACCCGCGACCAACAGCTTGGAAGGCTGTGACTCTACCCCTGAGTTACTCCCGCGTCGCTCACTCAAGCCAACTGGTGCAGGCGGATGGATTTGAACCACCGTAGGCATTACGCCGGCAGATTTACAGTCTGCTGCCTTTGACCGCTCGGCCACACCTGCACACACAGCCCTCTCCTGAGATGAATCGACAGGGAGTACGGCCTCCCTGCCACGGCTTCCAATCCGGGTCGGCCAGCTGGAGCTGGCGATGGGACTCGAACCCGTAACCTGCTGATTACAAATCAGCTGCTCTACCAGTTGAGCTACGCCAGCCAACGGCGAACCTCGTTCCCTCTCGGTTGCAAAGAGCACACTCCACCACTCTCGGCGGTGGGAGAGGGAAGGTAACACAGCCGACCGCACGATGCAACCCCCGTTCCACCTCACCGCGACGACTTCTCCGCACCATCATGTCGCGCTGCTGGACGACAGTAGAGCGTAGACCAAAACGGCCGCGGCGACCGACACGTTGAGTGAGTCGACCTCGTGCCGAATCGGGATCGCCAGCAGCTCGTCGACGAAGGCGCGGGTCTTCGCACGCAGGCCATGGCCCTCGGATCCGAGCGCCAGTACCCAGCGCTCGGGGGGACGGGCAGCCGTCACCGGGGTTCCGGCTGCATCGGCGCCGAAACACCAGTACCCGGCGTCGCGCAGTCGACGCAGGACATCCCCAGCCACCTTGGCCCGCGCCACCGGCAACCTCTCCAGCTGCCCGGCAGCGGCGGCGGCCAGCGCCCCGCCGAGCGGCGGAGCGCCGGGTCCGGCGACGATGACACCGTCGAGACCGAACGCCGCGGCGGAGCGGATTATCGCACCCACGTTGTGGGGGTCGGTCACCCCGTCGAGTAGCAGCAGCCGACCCACCACTCCCTGCGGCCGCACGATCGTCTCCAGGGATGCGAACGAGTGTGGCGCCGTGCGCGCGGCGATGCCGTTGTGGGATGCTCCGCCGGCGATCCTCTCGATGTTGGCGCGCGGCACGAACCGAACCGGAACCTCGTTGGCCGTCGCCTTATCGACCAGCTCCTGCACGCGACGGTCATGCCGGCTCCGCTGCACCCACAGGAGGTCGAGCGGCCGACCGGCCTCGAGAGCCGCCCTGACCGCGTGCACGCCGACGATCCAGCCCGACTCCGCCGTCATTGCGGTCTGTCGCACTCGGCGGCGGCAAGCAGAACCACAGCCATCGCCAGCAGACCCTCGCCGCGGCCGATCCAGCCCATCCCCTCGCTGGTTGTGGCCTTGACGCTGACCCTCTTCACCGGCAGACCGAGGGTCGCGGCCAGCGCCGCACGCAGGCGGTCGCGGTGTGGGCCCAGCCGCGGACGCTCGCCGACGATCGTGAGATCGCAGTTGACGACTTCGAAGCCCTCCCCCTCTGCCAGCTCGAGCGCATGCCGCAGGAACGCGGTGGAGTCTGCATCCTTCCAGCGCGCACTCGTGGGCGGGAAGTGCTCACCGATGTCGCCCGCCGAGATGGCTCCCAGAATGGCATCGGTGACCGCGTGGAGAGCGACATCCGCGTCCGAGTGCCCTTCCAGCCCGATCTCGCCCGCGAGCTCCACCCCGCATAGCCTCAGCGGCCTGCCGGCCCTGAAGCGGTGGATGTCGACTCCCTGCCCGACTCGGTAGCTCATGCACACCTCGCGCCCAGCAGTGCCCGCACGACGAGGAGATCGGCGGCCACCGTGACCTTCGGATTGGGGTGGATCGCCTCCACCGTCGTCACCCGCATCCCCATGCGTTCCAAGAGGATGCTTTCGTCGGTCACTGCCTCCTCGCTGCCGAGCTCGCTCCAGGCCCGTTGCAGCGCGGCAACCCGGAAGACCTGCGGCGTCAGCGCCAGCCGCAGCTCGTCGCGATCAACCGTTGCGACCACCATTCCACGCTGATCGACGTTCTTGACCGTGTCGGCCACGCGGATACTGAGGACCGCGCCGTCGGCGTCCGCCAGGCCGTCCACGACCCGGCGAACGTCCTCCGGATGTACGACCGGTCGTGCCGCATCGTGGATGGCGACCACCGTGCACCCGAGCTCGGCGGCGGCCTGAGCCCCGAGCTGAGCCGAGTCCTGCCGCCGCAGACCGCCAGCGATCAGGGTCGCCCCCGTGCACCGTTCGGCGAGCTCGCACCTCCACCAGTCCAGTCGCTGGGCCGGCAAGACGGCGATCAACGGCGCAGCGGGAAAGCCTTCGCAGAGGGCGTGCAGTGAGTGCTCCAAGATTGTCCGACCAGCAACCCGAACGGCGAGCTTGTCGCCGCCGAACCTCTTGCCCATCCCGCCACCGACGCAGACAAGGCCGAGCTCGCTCACACCTCGAGGATTTCCTCTTCCTTGTGTTGGACGATGTCGCCGATCTTGCCGGTGTAGGCATCGGTCAGCTTCTGCACCTCGTCGAGGCCCCGCCGCATCTCGTCCTCCGAAACCTCCTTGTCCTTCTCCATCTTCTTGATCCGGTCGTTGCCGTCACGCCGAACCTGACGGATCTCGTTGCGCGCCTCCTCGGCATAGTCATGGGCAACCTTGACAAGCTCCCGGCGCCGCTCCTCGGTCAGAGGTGGGATGTTGAGACGGATCACCTTGCCATCGTTGTTCGGCGTCAGGCCAAGGTTCGATCTCAGAATCGCGCGTTCCACCTCGGCGACCATCTTTGGTTCCCACGGAGCAATCGTGATGGCCGTCGGCTCCGGCACCGAAAGCGACGCCACCTGGTGCAGGGGAGACGGTGTGCCATAGTAGTCGACCGATACTCCATCCAGAAGGCCCAACGACGCCCGCCCCGTCCGCAGCCCGGCCAGTTCGCTCTTGAACGCGTCCAGAGCACCCACCATCCGCCTCTCGAGATCCTTCAGAAGCTCCCTCATTTCACCTCCTCCGGCCCCACCAGGGAGCCCACAGCTTCTCCGATTACCGCGCGCCTGAGCACGCCCGGCGTCTGGATATTGAAGATCTGTACAGGAGTACCAGTTTCCATGCAGAGAGAGATGGCCGCAGCGTCCATCACCCTGAGACCACGGCGGAAGACCTCGCGGTAGGTAAGCCTCGTCATCAGTACGGCCGAGGGATCGGTGACAGGGTCTGCCGTGTAGACGCCATCCACCTTGGTCGCCTTCATGAGAATGTCGGCGCCGATCTCGTTGGCGCGGAGGGCCGCCGCCGAGTCGGTGGTGAAGAACGGGCTGCCCGTACCACCCGCGAACACCACCATCCGCCCCTTTTCGAGATGACGGATCGCGCGCCGGCGGATGAACGGCTCCGCCACCTGGTGCATCTCGACCGCGGTTTGAACTCGGGTTGGCACGCCGTGCCGCTCGACGGCTGAAGACAGCGCCAGCCCATTGATCACCGTCGCCAGCATCCCCATGGCGTCGCCCGTGATGCGGTCGATACCCTGCTCGTGGGCCGACACGCCGCGGATGATATTGCCACCACCCACCACCACGGCCACCTGTACACCAAGCTTGTGCACGGACACGAGCTCTTCGGCGATCGTGCCGACGACTGCGGGCTCGATCCCGAAAGGCTGCGAGCCCATCAGGGCCTCACCAGAGAGCTTGACGAGAATCCGGCGGTAGCAGGAGCGCTCGCCGCTCATGCCCTACTCGCCCGCGGCTTCACCAAGCCGGAACCGTACGAACCGCGTGACCGTTGCATCCTTCCCACCGGCTTCTACCACGAAGTCGCCCACCGTCTTCAACGTGTCCTTCGCGAACGGCTGCTCGAGGAGCACGAACTGCTCGAAGTACTTCTCCATCTTACCCTGGACCATGCGCTCGGCGATGTTCTCGGGTTTCCCCTGGTCGATGGCCTGCTGAAGAGCGATCTCTCGCTCCGTCTGCAGGATCTCCTTCGTCACCTGTTCGCGACGCACAAACCGCGGATCCGTGGCCGCCACGTGCATCGCCACGTCACGGAGCGCTTCCCCGGGAATGGACTCCGATCCCTCGACTACGACGCCGATCTTTCCGCCCATGTGGATGTACGAAGCAAGATGGGCTTGTGGCGATGCCTCGAGCAGCGCCAGGCGGCTGAGCACGATGTTCTCCCCGATGGTGGCAATCCTCTGCGAGATGGCCTCCTCGACGGTGTGCTGCGGGTCCCCGGAGAACGGCCTACCCTTCAACGCCTCGGCATCGCCGACGCGTTCGCTCAGCGCTTGCGCCGCCAGCGCGGCAGCGAACTCCTGAAACTCACCGTTGCGAGCCACGAAATCGGTCTCGCAGTTCAGCTCCAACAGCGCCGCTCCGCGGTCCTTCTCGGCAACGATGACGAGGCCGTCGCTGGCGGTCCGATGGGCCTTCTTCGCGGCTGCAGCCAGACCCTTGGTACGAAGAACCTTGATCGCTTCGTCCATGTTGCCGCTAGCCTCTACGAGCGCCTTCTTGCAGTCCATCATCCCAGCGCCTGTCAGCTGCCTGAGCTCCTTCACCGCAGATGCTGTAATCGTCATGTCACAGTCTCCTTAGAGCAAGGGCCAGGTGCAACAGCTCCTGGCCCCGGCGTGTTTTCCATGTCCGGTCGTCAAGCCTGAGCCTTGGCCGCTTCCTCGTTTTCAGGCTCGTTCTCCGCCTCAGCCTTGGTCTCCACGTCCTTCGCCTCAGCCTTGGTCTCCACGTCCTTCGCCTCAGCCTTGGTCTCCACGTCCTTCGCCTCAGCCTTGGTCTCCACGTCCTTTGCCTCAGCCTTGGTCTCCACGTCCTTCACCTCAGCCTTGGTCTCCACGTCCTTCGCCTCAGCCTCGGTCTCCACGTCCTCCGCCTCAGCCTCGGTCTCCACGTCCTCCGCCTCAGCCTCGGTCTCCACGTCGCCGCCGTCGGCCGGTTCAGCTGCCGCATCAACCTCGTCGGCGGGCACGGCCTCGGTCGCCCCTTCGGCTCCCACGTACCGCTCGTCGGCCAGGTTCAGCCCCTCGAGCACGTTGTCGGCGATCCGGGAGGAGAAGAGCCGAATGGCGCGAATCGCATCGTCGTTGCCAGGGATCGGGTAGTCGACCTCTTCCGGGTCACAGTTGGTGTCGACAACGGCGATCACCGGGATGCCGAGCCGGTTCGCCTCACGGACGGCGATGTGCTCATGGGTTGTATCGATCACGAACAGGGCGTCCGGCAGCTCCTCCATCTCCTTGATGCCGCCCAGCGCTCTCTCCATCTTCCGCCGCTGCCGCTCGAGACGGATCCGCTCCTTCTTGGTCAGCAACGACTCCTCGTTGCCGAGGGTCGCCTCGATCTCCTTGAAGCGATCGATCGAGCGGCGGATGGTCTTGAAGTTGGTCATGGTGCCACCGAGCCAACGGTGGTTCACGTAGAACATCCCACACCGAGCGGCCTCCTCGCGGATTGCATCCTGGGCCTGCCGCTTGGTGCCCACGAAGAGGATGTTGCGCCCGGCGGTAGCGAGATCGCGCACGAACTCGCCGGCCTCCTGGAAGTGCTGCAACGTCTTCTGCAGATCGATGATGTGAATACCGTTGCGCTTGCCGAAGATGTACGGCTTCATCTTGGGGTTCCACCGGCGAGTCTGGTGACCGAAGTGAACCCCTGCCTCGAGCAACTCCTTCATCTGGATCGTAGCCACAAACCCTCTCCTTACCGCTTGGAGAACTGGAAGCGCTTGCGCGCCTTCGGTTGCCCGTACTTCTTGCGCTCGACCTTCCTGGCGTCCCGAGTCAGAAGCCCGGCGGACTTCAGGCGAGGACGCAGCTCCGGGTTGAACTCGAGGAGGGCCCGCGCAATCCCGTGGCGAATCGCACCGGCCTGACCGGTGGACCCGCCTCCGCGCACGTTGACCAGGATGTCGAACTTCTCGGCGGTCTCGGTGAGAAGGAGAGGCTGCCGGATCACCATCTTCAGAACCTGGTTCGGGAAGTACTCCTCGAAATCGCGCCGGTTGACGGTGATCTGACCGTTCCCCGGACGAAGGTACACGCGAGCGACGGAGCTTTTCCGGCGCCCGGTTCCGTAGTACTGGATCTCTGCCACGACGTCCCCCTCTTTCAAGATGCCAGCGTGTGCGACTTGGGCTGCTGGGCAGTATGCGGATGCTCGGGGCCAGAGTAGATCTTGAGCTTCCGCAGCAAACGCCTGCCGAGGCGGTTCTTGGGCAGCATGCCCCAGACCGCTGCGCGTATCAGACGCTCCGGGTGCTTGGTCAGCATTTCCCGTGCCGTCTTGACATGCAAGCCACCCGGATAGCCCGAGTGCCGGTAGTACTTCTTCTCGTCCAGCTTCTGACCCGTGAGCGCCACGCGCTCCGCGTTGACCACGACCACGAAGTCTCCGGTGTCAAGAGACGGAGTGAAAGTAGCCTTGTGCTTGCCACGCAGCAGGCGCGCGATCTCACTGGCGAGCCGGCCGAGCACCTGGTTGGAGGCATCTACAACCAGCCACTGGCGGTCGATTTCGTCTTGCTTCGGGATGTAGGTCCGCATCTCACCCTCGCTTCATACAGCTATACGCCACCCTACGGACGCAGGGGAGCAAGACTTTAGCGGACGGCCCCTCGACTGTCAAGCCGTCGAGCGCACGTCGATCACGCCGTCAACCGAGACACCTTCCGGCCCGACAACTGCTCCCTGTTCACCCCGCGCCAGCTGTGGTCTGACACGCACCGTCGGCAGGCTATCCAGGTGGCCCGGCCCGAGCCAGACATGCATCCGAAGACGGGTCGCCTGCACGGTGATGATGGTCATGCTCGCCTCCTCGGGAAGCCACCGCCCGAGGTCGACAACGACGATCCCCTGGCCGCGAACCACGGTCACGAGATCACTCTTGATCGACCCAAGCAGCGCCTCCACCACAGCCCGCGGCAGAGGAAGCCCGCCGAGGACCCGGACCTTCCGGATCCGGAAACCGAGGTGCCGGTGGCGGAGGCGGATCTCGGCGAGCTGTATCAGCACCAGGCTCGTCGCGCCCTTCCACACCACGCTGGTCTTGATCTCGAGCGCGTCGCCGGCGCCGGTCAGGCTAATCCCCCGCAGATGTGGAGCATGCTCGAGCCACTGCCGTACGAGTCGCTCCACGTGCTGGAGGTCAATCACGACGTGCACGCCATCCCACCGGATCAGAGGCACCGAAGCCGTTGTCATCACACATCGAGTATAGGGGATAGAAGTGAGGAGTGAGAAGGAAAGCGACCCCCGCGCAGCTTGAAGACGGAAGACGCTGGACGAGCCCCGACCGACCCGGAGAGCGATGCTGGAGCGCGCTCCAAAGCAGGTGTCGCTCAAACAGACGTGCGGTCCTTGAAGTTATTCTGAAGGGCCGTCACGGGCGCATACCGGCCGCTAATAGCTTCAAGGGGGCACTCTCGGCCCTTGGCGGCCAGAGTATCCGTCCCACGATCGGATGAGGCAGCTCGAGCAGGCTCCGGCAGCCGCTGGAATTGCGAGCGGACGGCGCGGGCAGGTACACTCGCCGCATGAGCGGCGGCCAGACCCTTCTCGCGATTCTCGACAGGATGCCCTCGGCAAAGGTCGTCCTCTACGGCGACATGGTGCTCGATCGGTTCGTTCTCGGCACGCCGAAACGGATCTCGCGCGAGGCGCCGGTGATCATCCTTCGTTACGAGGGGCAGCGGGATATTCCCGGTGGGGGTGCCAATGCTCTCGCCAACCTCGCCGCTCTCGACGTCCAGGTTCTCCCCGTGGCCGCCGTCGGTGACGACGAGCCCGGCCACGCCCTGCGGGCGGAGCTGGAGGCGAGAGGGATGAACACCTCGCATCTGCTGACCGTACCCGAGCTTCGCACCCCGATGAAGGTGCGAATCCTCGGTGGTGGCGCCTCGTCACTCAAGCACCAGATGGCGCGTTACGACGTCGAGGACCGGCTCAGTGACGGCGGACCGTGGGTCGACCGACTGCGGCAGGCCCTCCGAGAAGCAGCCGCCGACGCGGGAGCCGTGGCGATCTCTGACTACGGATACGGCACGGTGACCGCCGAGGCGATCGAAAGTCTGAGGGAGCTGCGCCCACGACCACACTGGCTCTGCCTCGACTCACGGTACCGGCTGTGCGACCTCGACGGAATCGACGGCGCGACTCCGAACCTGCAGGAGCTGGAGGCGATCTCGGGACGCCGCCTGTCGCGCGATGACGACGTGGCAGAGGCCGCGGAGTCTCTCAGACAGCTCCTGTCCGCCAGGTTCGTGCTCGCCACCAGGGGAAACCGCGGCATGACCCTGGTCGAGGAGGGTTCGGCACCGGTTCACATCCCGGTGTACGGCACCGACGAGGTCGCTGACGTGACCGGCGCTGGCGACACCGTGCTCGCCGTGCTGACAGCTGCGCTGGCGGCGGGCGCCTCACCTGGCGACGCGGCCCTCCTGGCGAACCTCGCAGGCGGTATCGTGGTTATGAAGCTGGGTACGGCGACGGTCTCCCGCGGCGAGCTGAGCCGTGCCGTCTCTCGCACCGTCGCGGAGCTTGCCCGGTGAGCTCCCAGGGAAAGCTGCGCTCCCTGGACGATCTGCTCGTCGAGCGCGAGAGCTGGCATGCGGATGGAGAGGTCATCGTCCTCGCCAACGGAGCGTTCGACATGCTGCACGTGGGACACGTCCGCTACCTGGAGGCGGCTCGGCGGCTCGGCAACCGCCTCGTGGTTGCGGTGAACTCGGACGCCTCGGTCCGCTCCGCCAAGGGACCAGGACGGCCAATCGTGCCGCAAGAGGAGAGACTCGAGCTCCTGGCACACCTGTGGATGGTGGACCGCCTCGTTCTCTTCGGTTCGCTCACCGTCGCGCCGGTTCTCGAAAGTCTGCGGCCAGACATCCACGCCAAAGGAACCGACTACAGCGAGGAGACGGTGCCCGAGCGCGACGTGGTGGCCGCCTATGGCGGACGCACTGCCATTTGCGGAGACCCCAAGGACCACTCCACAACCGACGCCATAGCGGTAATCCTCGAGAGATTCGGCCGGCGGTGAAGAGGTGGCTCCCGGTGTACCCGTGCGCACCGTTCTCGTCCGCCTCTCGGCACTCGGTGATATCGTCCACACTTGGCCCCTCGCCGAGGAGCTCAAGCGCCACCAGCCGGCACAGCGACTCATGTGGGTCGTGGAGGAGCGGCTGGCAACGCTGGTGGAGGGCCACCCCGCAGTCGACGAGGTCCTGACTGTGTCCACCAAGCGCTGGCGCCGCCGTCCCCTGGCGGCCTCCAGCCGCCGCGAGATGAGCCTCGTTCGAGCACGGCTGCGGAGCTTCGAACCGACCCACTGCCTGGATCCCCAAGGCGTTGCCAAGTCCGCCCTGGTCAGCTGGTGGTCGAGGGCGCCCGAGCGAGCCGGGCTCGCACGCCCCTGGCGCCGCGAGCTGCTGGCCGGAGTCGCCTACACGCGAACCCTGCGCGTCGGCCCCGCCGCTCCTCACGTGATCCGTACCAACCTGGAGTTCCTGCGCGTGTTCGGGTGCGAGCCGCCGCAAGACCCCCCTGCGCCCGACGGCCGCTGGCTCGTCAGACGGTGCAGCCTGCGCGACGAGCCAGCTCCCGCACCACCGAGACCGTACGCCGCCGTCCTTCCCGGAGCCGGCCGTCACTTCAAGCTGATTCCTACAGTCGCCTTGGCCGAGGTGGCACGGCGCCTTGCCGCCGAGGGCCTCCCCGTTGTCGTGGCATGGGGACCCGGGGAGCAGAGTCGAGCTGCCGAGGTCGCTGCAGGTGGTGGCCCCGGCGTCGAGCTCTGCCCACCGACAGGGCTCCCAGAGCTGGTACGGATCCTCGCCGGCGCCGCCGTCGCCATCGGCGGCGACACCGGCCCTATCCACCTCGCAGCCAGCCTCGGCACGCCGACCGTTGCCGTGTTCATGGCGACAGATCCAGCGAGAAACCGCCCACTGGGTGAGGCCGTGTCCGTGGTCGCAACCACGCGACCGCGGCCGCCGACCGCCACCGGCTCTGCAAGCGTCAGACCCGGTCCGCCCCCCGAGCCATCTGCGATTGTGGATGCCACCGTACGCCTGCTGGATCGGGAAACGCACCGCGAGCGGGCCAGTCTGCTAGGATAAGCGCGTGCTTCGCCGGGCCGACTTCGTATCCGCGGCAGGACCGATCCTGCCGCGCCGACCAAGACATCGGGACCGGATGGGACAAGCTCCGGCCGGTGCCGCGGTTCTAGGCCATAGCTCCGTTCACAACCAGGACATTCCGTCGCCGGAGGCGCTGCCATGCCCGGTGCTACAATCGATCAGACAATGTTTTCGAAACGGATGTGACGATTCATGGCGCTGAAACTCGGTGAGCTTCTACTGAAGGCAAAGCTGTTAACGACAGAACAGTTGGACAAGGCCCTTGGCGAGCAACAGCAGCTCGGGGGCCGGCTTGGGGAGCACCTGCTGCGGCTCGGCTTGGTCACCGAGGACGACATCCTCGACTGTCTGTCGCAGCAGTACGGCGTGCCATCGATCAACTTGCGACACTTCGAGATCGATGACTCGATCATCAGGCTGATCCCCGCCGACGTTGCACGCAAGTACGAGTTCGTCCCGGTGTCGAAGAGCGGTGCGACGCTGACCGTCGCCATGGGCGATCCGACGAACGTCTTCGCGATGGACGACATCACGTTTATCACGGGCTATCGCGTCGAGCCGGTCGTTGCCTCGGAGGAGGCGCTGCGCGAGTCCATCGACAGGTACTACGGAACGACCCACGCCATCGAGCTCAAGAAGGTGATGGACGATCTCTCGACCGTCGAAGAAACGGCCTCTCTCGAGGTTCTTGAGGAGGACGAGGAGCTCGACGTTGCAACTCTGGAAGCCGGCGCAGAGGAAGCCCCGGTCGTCCGCCTCGTCAACCTGATCCTGTCGGACGCCATCAAGCGCGGGGCCTCCGACATCCACATCGAGCCCTACGAGCGCTCGTACCGGACGCGGTTCAGGATCGACGGCATTCTGTACGAAGTCATGAACCCGCCGCTCAAGCTCAAGGAGGCCATTACCTCCCGCGTCAAGATCCTCGCCAAGCTGGACATCGCCGAGAAGCGCCTCCCTCAGGACGGCCGGATCAGGCTCAAGACCAAAATGCAGGGCAAGGTCCGGGAGCTCGACTTCCGTGTTTCGACCGTGCCGACGCTGCACGGTGAGAAGGTGGTGCTGCGGCTCCTCGACAAGGAGAACCTGCAGCTCGACATGACTCGCCTCGGGTTCGAGAAGGCCAGCCTGAAGAGGTTTGAGGAGGCCATCTTCAAGCCGTACGGCATGGTTCTCGTCACGGGCCCAACCGGTTCGGGCAAGACCAACACGCTCTACTCGGCGATGTCGAGGATCAACACACCCGAGGTCAACATCCTCACCGCAGAGGACCCGGTCGAGTTCCAGCTACCCGGCATCAACCAGGTGCAGATGAAGGAAGGTATCGGCCTCAACTTCGCGGCCGCCCTACGGTCGTTCCTGCGCCAGGACCCCAACATCGTCCTCGTGGGTGAGATTCGTGACTTCGAGACCGCCGAGATCGCGATTAAGGCCGCACTAACGGGGCACCTCGTCCTTTCGACCCTGCACACCAACGACGCCCCGTCGACCATCAACCGGCTCATGAACATGGGCATCGAGCCGTTCTTGGTCTCGACATCGGTCCAGCTCATCTGCGCGCAGCGGCTGATCAGGAGGATCTGTGAGAAGTGCAAGGAGGTGGAGGACGTGCCGGTGCAGGCGCTGCTCAACATCGGCTTCCCCGAGGCCGAGGCGCCGCAGATCCAGCTGTACCGCGGCCGAGGTTGCGATATCTGCAACAACACGGGGTACAAGGGTCGTCTCGGCCTTTTCGAGGTGATGGAGGTCACCGAGGACGTCAGAGAGCTCATCCTTTCCGGGTCCACGACCGGCGAGCTGCGTCGGAAAGCGATTGAAGAAGGTATGATTACCTTGCGCCAGTCGGGGCTGCAGAAGATCAGGGACGGCGTCAGTACGATCGAAGAGGTTGTCCGAGAGACCGTCCTCTGAGGAGAAAGAGAAAGTCGAAATGGCGACCAGCCTGCACCAGCTTCTGAAGACGATGGTCGAGCGCGGCGGCACGGATCTCCACGTCACGACCAACTCCCCGCCGGTGATCCGGATCGACGGCAACCTCCTGCCTCTGAACCTCCCCCCGCTGACTGCCGTGGACACCAAGAAGCTCGCCTACTCGATTTTGACCGACGCCCACAAGCACCGCTTCGAGGAAACCCTCGAGCTGGACATCTCGTTCGGCATCAAGGGGCTCGCCAGGTTCCGGGCCAACATCTACATGCAGAGGGGCGCCGTGGCGGCCGCTTTCCGCCGGATCCCCTACGAGATCCTCGGCTTCCGTGAGCTGGGACTGCCGCCGGTCGTGGAGTCGCTATGCGAGAGGCCGCGCGGCCTCATCCTCGTCACCGGCCCGACCGGCTCGGGCAAGTCAACCTCCCTGGCCGCAATGATCGACAAGATCAACCGGGAGCGGCCGGTTCACATCGTCACCATCGAGGACCCGGTCGAGTACTTGCACTCCCACAAGAAGGCTATCGTCAATCAGCGCGAGCTCCACTCCGACACGCACTCGTTCCCCAACGCCCTGCGGTCGGTTCTTCGCGAGGACCCCGACGTCGTGCTGGTCGGCGAGATGCGAGACCTGGAGACGATCGAGTCGGCCTTGCGCATTGCCGAGACGGGCCATCTCACCTTCGCAACGCTGCACACAAACTCGGCCCCACAGACCATCAACCGCATCATCGACGTCTTCCCGGAGCACCAGCAGGCTCAGATCCGGGCTCAGCTGAGCTTCGTGCTCGAGGGGATTATGTGTCAGACCTTGTTGCCGCGGGCGTCGGGCAAGGGCCGGGCGCTGGCAACCGAGATTCTGATTCCGAACTCGGCGATCCGGAACCTCATCCGGGAGGACAAGATCCATCAGATCTACTCGATGATGCAGGCCGGCCAGCTGCGCCACGGGATGCAGACCTTCAACCAGTCACTGGCCACCCTGTACCATCGAAGACTGATCACGCTCCAGCTGGCCATCTCGATCAGCTCGCACCCCGACGAGCTGCAGGACATGATCAACCGGGGCATCGGCACCGTGTCGGCGACAGAGGAGACGCGAGCCACAAGGAGGTCCTGATCCATGCCGAGCTATGAATGGAAAGGACGCGACCGCAACGGCAACACCCAATCTGGTGTCCTCATCGCGGACAGCAAGGACGCGGTGATCGCCGCGCTCCGCCGCCAGCAGATCGTGGTTACCACGGTCAAGGAGAAGGGCAAGGAGATCGCACTTCCGCGACTCGGGGGTGGGATCAAGAGCAAGGACATCGCCGTCTTCACTCGACAGTTTTCGGTGATGATCGATGCCGGCCTTCCGCTCGTCCAATGCCTCGACATCCTCGGCCAGCAGCAGGAGAACAAGGGATTCCAGAAGGTCGTCCTCCAGGTGCGCCAGGACGTCGAGGCCGGGGCGTCACTGGCTGAGTCCATGCGCAAGCATCCGCAGGCGTTCGACGACCTCTACGTCAACATGGTCGCTGCCGGCGAGGCCGGCGGTATCCTCGACACGATTCTGCAACGCCTCGCGATCTACATCGAAAAGGCAGTCAAGCTCAGGACCCAGGTTCGCTCGGCGATGATCTACCCGGTCGCGGTCATCTCGATCGCGATCATCGTGGTCTACATCATCCTCTGGAAGGTCATCCCGGTCTTCGCTTCTCTGTTCCAGGGCCTGGGCGCCGATTTGCCGTTCCTGACCCTGTGGGTGGTGGCCGCGTCCAAGTTCATCGGCCGCTTCTGGTGGCTCATCATGATCGTCGTCGCTGCCTCCATCATCGGTCTTCGCCAGTACTACCGGACCGAGACCGGACGCTACCAGATCGATGCGCTCCTCCTCCGGGCGCCTGTCCTCGGGATCATTCTGCGCAAGATTGCCATCGCGAGGTTCTGCCGGACCCTGGGCACGCTTCTGAGCTCGGGGGTCGCGATCTTGGAGTCCCTCGAGATTACCGCTCGAACCTCCGGAAACGCGGTGATCGAGGAAGCGATCCTCAAGGTTCGGAAGGCGGTCGAGGAGGGAAAAACGCTGGCCGACCCGCTCGCGCGAACGGAACAGTTCCCTCCGATGGTCTGCCAGATGATCGGCGTCGGGGAGCAGACCGGGGCGATGGACACCATGCTTTCGAAGATCGCGGACTTCTATGAAGATGAGGTGGACGCCGCAGTCGAGGGCATGATGAAGCTCATCGAGCCAATCATGATCGCCTTCCTCGGCATCGTCATCGGCACCATCGTTGTGGCCATGTACCTGCCGCTGTTCACCCTCATCAGCAAGATCGGATGAGCGAGCGGGGGACTGGGCCCCACGAGCCACAAGCGGGCGGGGTTTCGGCCCCGCCCGCTGTCGTCCTTCCCGGTCGTCAGCTGTTGTGGCTGATCGGTATCCGTCTGGTCGTGATCACGACACTCTTGTTCGGTGCCCTCATCATCCAGGTTGCCACCCGCACGATTCTCCCCCTCGGGGGGCTCTATGCGCTGGTGCTGGGTACCTACTCTCTCTCTCTGCTGTACGCCGCGCTTTTCGCCCGACGGGCCGGATGGACGGTACAGGTCGTGGTGCAGCTCGTCGGCGATATCGGCATCGTCACCGGCTTCGTGTACGTAACCGGCGGGCTGTACTCACCGTTCTCCTTTCTCTACCTGATCGTGATCGCCACCGCCGCCCTGCTGCTTCGCAGTGGAGGTCTGATCTTCGCCGGCCTATCCGCCGTTGCCTACGGTCTGATGGTCGACCTGATCGTGTTCCGCCTGGTGCCGTTCCCTCCCAACCTGGTCGGTCAGCGAGTTCTCCTTCCATCCTCGCGCGTTCTCTACCAGCTCCTGATCCATGTCGTCGGGTTCGTCCTGATTGCCGTCTTGGTGTCCTACCTCAGTGAGTCACTGCGCAGGGCCCATGGCCGTCTCGAGGAGGAGCAGAGGCGATCCACGCAGTTTGCAGCTCTGACCGATCATGTGGTGCGGTCCGTCACCGCAGGTATTGTCGCCGTCGATCTCGACGGCCAAGTACTGCACCTCAATCCCGCCGGGTCGCTGATACTGCACGTCGACCACCCGGACGAGATCACCGGCCGGCCGATTTCGGAGCTCATGCCCCTCGAGGGGATCGAGTGGGGCCTCATCCTTGCCCGAGCTGGAAGCGGCCAGCCGGTCCGCCTCGAGGCGCCACTCTCAGGCGGCCACATTCGGCTCGGCCTGACCGTCGGCCCGTTAAGCGACGACCAGGGGAGACGGGTCGGATTCGTCGTCAACTACCAGGATGTCTCAGAGCTCGAGCGGGCTACCGAGAGACAGCGTCTCCAGGAACGGATGGCAGCCGTCGGCGAGATGGCGGCCCGCGTCGCGCATGAGATCAAGAACCCGCTGGCTTCGATCTCGGGATCAGCTCAGATGTTGGCCGCTCACGAAGGTGTGGAGATCGCAGGCCGCCGCCTCCTTGGCATCATTGTCGATGAATCCCAGCGGCTGTCGCACATTCTCGATGGGTTCCTCGACTACACGCGACCCAGACCGACAACCATGAAGAGCTGCGATCTGGTGCCCCTTCTGAGGAGATGTGTCGAACTGCTGCAGAGCTCGGACGAAACACGACCGGGCCACGAGATCGTCCTCGACATCCCCGACCGGTTGAACCTGAACGGGGATGAGCACCTCCTCCGACAGGTTCTCTGGAACCTGTCGCTGAACGCGCTCCAGGCAATGCCCGACGGTGGCAATCTCACCATCAGAGCTCGCCGCTCGGGCTCGTCCGCCTCCCTGACCTGGACCGACACTGGCCACGGCATGCCCGATGACATCCGGAGACGGGCTTTCGAACCTTTTGTCACCACGCACCAGAAGGGCACGGGACTCGGCCTGGCAATTGTGTACGCAGTGGTTGACGAACACGGCGGTTCCGTGGACATTGACAGTGTGCCGGACCGCGGAACGATGGTGAGGGTGACCCTTCCTCTGGGGAGGGGCAGCTCATGAGCAAGGCGAGAGTCCTCGTCGTCGACGACGAGCCGTCAATCCGCGAGCTCCTCAGCATCCTGCTCGAGCAGGAGGGGTATGATGTCGAGACGGCCGACTCCGTAGCCCAAGGCATCGAGAGGATGACTGCTTCCCGCTTCGAGCTCGTCATCTGCGACCTCAAGCTCCCCGATGGAAGCGGTCTGGAGGTTCTTCGCGAGGGCAGACGTCTCGAGGTCGCCGACCGGTTCATCATCATCACTGCCCACACCACGCCCCAGCATGCGCTGGAAGCGCTGCGCGCGGGAGCCGCGGAGTATCTGTCCAAGCCGTTCGACGTCGAGGACCTGAAGGCCATCGTCGCCAAGCAGCTGCAAGCAGGCTCCGGGACCTCGGAAGAGCAGGCGGTCCCCGAGTTCATCGGCAGCAGTGCAACGATCAACAAGATCCTGGCCATGGTCCCCCGGCTGGCCGGTTCGCCGTCGACGGTCCTGATCACCGGTGAAAGCGGTACCGGTAAGGAGCTGCTGGCGCGGGCTCTCCACACCCGCTCTCCCCGTGTGAACGGCCCGTTTCTCACCGTCAACTGCGGAGCGCTGCCTGAGGGTTTGCTGGAGTCGGAGCTGTTCGGCCACGTCCGCGGCGCCTTCACCGGCGCAGTTCGCGACCACCCCGGGCTCTTCGCGCAGGCCCAGGGGGGAACCGTCTTCCTTGACGAGGTGGGCGAGCTGACGCCATCGATTCAGGTCAAGCTGCTGAGGGTGCTCCAAGAGCACCGTGTCAGGCACGTCGGCGGCACAACCGAGATCGCAGTGGACGTCCGCGTTATCGCAGCCACCAACCGTGATCTCGAGGCCGATGTCGCGTCGGGGAGGTTCCGTGAAGATCTCTTCTACCGGCTCAACGTCCTCCACATCCACTTGCCTCCTCTGCGCCAGCGCAAGGAAGACATCCCCGAGCTCGCTCGCTTCTTTACCAAGCGGATCTGCGACCGGCTCGGCGTACCGCCCAAGCGACTGACCGCCGACGCGCTGCGCGTTCTTCAGGCCCACCCGTGGCCCGGCAATGTCCGCGAGCTCGAGAACATCATGGAGCGGACGCTGGCCCTCGAACCATCAACGATGGTCACCTCGGGCAGCCTGCCGGAATCTCTCAGCACCAGCCGCCACGACGAGGTGCTGGAGCAGGGGACACTTCCCGAAGAGGGCATCGATCTCGAGGAGCATCTCAACGGCGTGAGACGGATGCTGATGCGACAGGCTCTGGCTCGCACGGAGGGACAGCAGAAGCGTGCAGCACAGCTGTTGCGGATGTCCTACCGAGCCTTCCGATACCACGCCGCCAAGCTCGGAATCACAAGCGAGGAGGAGTAGGTCATGAGGTCCCGGCAGGTGCTCACACTCGCCGTCTCGGCAGCGGTCGTCCTGGTTTCCTGCTCCAAGCCGGCCGGCGTTGGCACGACGACCGGCCTGGGTCTGGCGGCTCAGGCCAGCTCGACACCAGCACAATCACAACTCCGACAACCGCCAGCAGCTTATCTCCCAGATGGTACCCAGATTACGCTCGAGCTGGCCGTTTCTCCGGAGGAACACGAACGAGGCCTCATGTACCGCCCGCACTTGGCGCCCAACCACGGCATGCTGTTCCTCTTCGACAAGCCCATGATTCCAGGCTTCTGGATGAAGAACACGTGGATTCCGCTCGACATGGTGTTTGTCGACAAGGGTGGCGTCGTCGTCGACGTCGCCAAGGACGTTCAGCCGTGCCGCGCCGACCCATGCCCACAGTACCGTCCACGCAGTGCCTGCGCCGCCGTCTTGGAGGTTGCCGCCGGGACCGCCACGACCCACGGCGTTTCCCGGGGAGTACACCTCAGATTCACCGGCGTCGAAGAGCTCGCCAGGACTCCCGCCGACGGAGCGCCTCAAGCCGACCAGTGACCGCCGACAGCAGTCCTGGGCCAAGCAAACGGTACCGAGTACCCGATTGGTTCCGGTGCGCATCCGCTGAAACGTGTCTCGACCGATCCAGCGACTCACTGTGAGCCGCTGAGACGGTAGGCGAACTCTCTTCGTCTCACCTTTGCGTTCTTTGCGCCTTGGCGGTCTATGCTGGCTTGCCGGGTGAGCGGTCGGGGATCGAGGTCATTCCTCGGGCGTTGAACCGTCGCCTGCGGCAGCCGGGGTCGGCGAGTCCTTGGCCGTATCTCCTGACCCCTCGTGACGCGCATCGTCGCGGCCCTTGCCTTTCCCGTAGTCGGTGACGTACCAACCGCTTCCCTTGAACTGCAGAGCCGGAACACCCAGCAGGCGATGTACCTCACCGGTGCAATACGGACACTCGGTCACGGGCGCCGCGCTGACCTTCTGGATTCGCTCAAACCTCTTGCCACATTTGTGACACTGATACTCATACAACGGCATCTCTGACTCCTTCTCGCACCGGTGGCGGACTCGCTTCTCCCGCGGCTCGCCGCGCGGAGGCCGGTGTGCCGTTCAACCATGTCCCGCCACTGCGTCCCGTTTCGCGGGTACCCTTGAAAGTCCGCAACCCGCAGAGCACACTACGCCCGAACCGCGATATCCTCCCATGAGCCACAGACTTCCTATCAGCTCAGTCCTCTGCTCCCTCCGTCCGTCGCACTTGAATCCTGATTCCACTGCTGTGTGACAAGGAGTCCTTCTCGACCATTCCGAGCACCGAAAAGGCATACAGCAGGCGGGCGTTGACACCCGGCGACAGGGGTCCGTCCTCACACAGTTGGAGCAACGTCGCCTTCCCGTCGACCATTTCCAAGAGACGTTGCTCCTCCGGCTGAAGGCGAAGGCCGGACAGATGATCCGCTCTGGCAACGGGCAGGTACAAGGTGCTTCGTCCCCCCAACCGCGCGGTGACGCTCCGGCCATCCGTGATCCGTCTGCACCCGGCCACGATCGCTGCCGGCGTCGGGATCTTGATCTTGTACACCTCGTCGTCGCGGAACCTCCCGACCCGGAAGGCCACCTCCCCGTCGTCCCAATCAAACATGCTCCAGAGCATCACCTGCACCTGCTCGCGCACGGCCGGCCCGAGATCCTCCGGTGCGAGAAAACCGAGCTCGACGAGGATCGTGCCGTGGCGCTTTCCCAGCGAACGAGCCATCTCTCCCGCCGACACGCGGAGCTGGGCCTTGCTGATCTTCCCCTTCGCCAGCAGGTGGTCGCCCAGACTCTCCCGTCGATCGGTCGACGTGGCGAAGATCACGTCCCCGTCGACGATGTAGATGTTCTTGGAAACGTCGTGGCGACGGAGCTCCATGACACCAGGCACACGGTGCCGGTGGATCGTGGCCAGCATCTCGGGCAGGGGCGTCTGCGACAGGTTACCCCTGTAGATGAACTCTCCGTCAGCCATCAAGCTCCCTCTCTGCGAGGACATCGGATATGGCGGAAGCGCAAGGGAATCGAACCCTCCGGCCGGTCCTCACCGGACCGGCCCAACGGATTTGAAGTCCGCGGAAGCCACCAGGCCCCGTGCGCTTCCCCACCCGAGCGCCATTCTACCACCCCGAAATGTCTCGATTGACAGTGGAATCCCGTTCTGCTACAACGTCTTCCCGCGTGGGGCCGTAGCTCAGTTGGGAGAGCGCATGAATGGCATTCATGAGGTCGTCGGTTCGATCCCGATCGGCTCCACCATGTCCGGCTCTTCAAGGACCACTCGCCTCGTGACCGCAACCACACCACCCCCTGATGACACCGGCACGCTGAGCCACAAGGCCAGGGGTAGGCCCGAGCGTCGCCGGACCGCCTTGTAGATCAGGTTGCACATGACGCGCAAACACCGTATGGTGTTGTTGTCGGGGAGGGGTGGAAGGTTGGCCGGGTGAGGGATCCGGTGCCTGCGGCCGCCCGAAGAATCCGACACGAGGGTCGCGAGCCGTCAGCGTGGTAGGGTGGTTGCCCACTGCCAGCGCTGGTGGCCGTCCGGCACGATCTCCAGCCCCAGGCGGTGGTGGACGTTCGATCCGAGGCCGCGACGAACCCGGGTGTGGCGATCACAGTCGATGTTGGGACCACGGGCGGGGAGCACGTAGTTGCGGTAGCGTTCAGAGCCAAGGAGCAGAACGGCAGGAAGCGCAGGGCACGGGACCCCAGTCACGGGCTCTCGGTTGCGACCCCTGTGCGATTGGGAAGCACACGGCGAGGACAAGGAATGAGCGACAACGAAAAGCAGCAAGCACCGGCGGGTGGACGACGACCTGGTGGACGGCGACGGAGACGTCGCTCCCGGCGCAAGCCGGCCTCCGCAAATGGACCTCTCGTCACCGTACAGGGCCTGCTCTGGGGCCGTGACCAGGGTGACGGCGTGCTCGTATCTCGGGGAAAGAACTTCGTCCCCCAACGAAACGACCCGGTCGTACCCGGCGATCTGATCCGCCCGCAACACCTCGAGAACGGCGTCATGCTCGAGGCCTCGGCGCGGGACGGGAGTCGGCCCAGAGTTACCGAGATCAACTCGGTAGAGGGCCTGCCGGTCGAGGAGTATCGGAGCCGCGCTCTGCCGTTCGCCGAGCTGATCAGCATCGACCCAGAAGAGCGGTTCCGGCTCGAGACCGAGGCGGCGCTCGTAGAACCACGGGTCACCGAGCTCGTAGCGCCTCTCGGCAAGGGTCAACGGTGCCTGATCGTCTCGCCGCCGAAGGCCGGGAAAACAACCCTCCTTCAGCAGATGGCGCACGCCATCGCCACCAATCACCCGGACGCCACGATCTTCGTGCTGCTGGTTGACGAGCGCCCAGAGGAGGTCACCGACTGGAGTCGCAAGATCGTGCGTGGCGAGGTCTTCGCGTCCTCGTCCGACCAGTCCCTGCAGTCGCATATCCAGCTCTCCGAAGTGGTGATGGAGCGCGCTCGCCGCTTGGTCGAGATGGGTGAGGATGTGGTCGTGTTCATGGACTCGTTGACGCGGATGTCTCGCGCCTATAACAGCGCTCAAAGGGGATCCGGCCGTATCCTGTCCGGCGGCATCGACGCCCGTACCATGGAGCGTCCTCGCCGCTTCTTCGGCTCGGCCCGCAACGTCGAGGGCGGTGGCAGCCTCACCATTGTCGCCACCTGTCTTATCGACACCGGCTCCCGGATGGACGAGGTGATTTTCCAAGAGTTCAAGGGAACCGGGAACATGGAGATCGTGCTCGACCGCAAGCTGTTCGACAAGCGTATCTTCCCCTGCATCAACATCCCACAGTCCGGAACCCGTAAGGAGGAGAAGCTCTACCCACCGGAGCAGGTGGAGAAGCTCTATCTGATGCGGCGAGCGCTATCGGCCCTCCCGCCCGCCGAAGCGATGGAGCTGCTGTTACAAAAGGTCCGGGAGTTCCCCTCAAACGAGCAGTTTCTCGCTTCCCTGCAACTCCGCTGATGGGGCCGCTGTAGACGGCAGATCTGCGAAGTAGTCTCATGTATCTTGTAGGGGAAGACCTCGAGCGGGGGGCATCACGTTGATCACGATCCGGACGGATCTCGACTCAATCCCAGCCGACATCCTGGCAAACGGGGGGCGGTGAGGCATGCCAGTCGATCAACGTCTGGCCTTGATCGCCGCCAAGATCGAGCAGGGTCAGCGGCTGAGCCGCGAGGACGGCCTTGTTGTCGCGACCAGCGACGATCTCCTCGGCGTCGGCCGGCTCGCCAATTCGGTTCGTGAACGCTTGCACGGGGACCGCGCGTACTACAACATCAACCGCCATCTCAACCCGACCAACGTTTGTGTCGCCTCATGTTCACTGTGTGCGTTCTACGTGCCCTTCAGGCATGCGAGCGACGGCTGGACCTACTCGGTCGATGAGGCAGTGCAGCTAGCGGAGCGTGATGTCGATTCCTCCGTGAGCGAGCTGCACATCGTTGGCGGGCTCCACCCAAAGCTCCGCGTCGAGTACTTCGAGAGCCTGTTCTCCGCTCTCAAGGAACGGTTCCCCTGGGTTCACATCAAGGCGTTGACGATGGTCGAGCTCGACTTCATCGCCTCTGCTAGCCGAATCGGCGTCGAAGAGCTCATCCGCCGGCTCAAGGCCGCCGGCCTCGATTCTTGTCCTGGCGGCGGGGCCGAGATCTTCGCGCCTCGCGTCCGCGACCTCATCTGCGACCACAAGACCGACGCCGGCCGTTGGCTCGAGATCGCCGCACTCGTGCACCGGAGCGGGCTACGTTCGAACTGCACCATGCTGTACGGCCACGTCGAGACGGCGGAGGAACGCGTTGATCATCTCCTCGCGTTGCGCGAGCTCCAGGACCAGACCGGCGGCTTCCAGTGCTTCATCCCCCTCGCTTTTCATCCCGACAACACGGTGCTTGCCCATCTGCCGCCCACGGGGGGCCGCCTTGACCTCCAGACCGTAGCCCTTTCCCGTTTGTTGCTCGACAACATTCCACATATCAAGGCCTACTGGATCATGCTCGGCGATAAGATTGCTCAGGTAGCCCTTCACTTCGGCGCCGATGACCTCGACGGCACCATTGTCGACGAGCGAATCACCCTCGCGGCGGGTGGAACGGCCGGCACGGGCATGTCCAGGACACGGCTGGAGCTCCTCATCCGCGAGGCCCGGCGCCGGCCGATCCTGCGCGACACGCTGTACCGTCCCCTCGCTGCCGGGGGATAGCCCGGATCTCCCGAGGCTCTGAACGACGAGGATCGGCCTGCCGCGACGCCGGGGTCACCGAGCGGGCTTCTGTGTTGCTCCGGCGGCCGTCCGGGGCTGCCGCCCCAGCCGTTTCGCAGCACCGGCGGCCGCGAGCTAACGAGCAGTACCGCAGCGACCGCTGAAACCTGCTCGAGCCGCCTCCTTCAATCGTCTGGCCGTTCTCTGAACGCCAAGGGCCCTGGGAGCCCGGCCTTCTCTGTGGATCCGGCACCCGGACGTCTGCTACGCAGACGCCCGTCGTCGCCTGCCCGAAGCGGGCAACAAACTGCGCCTGCGTGCCACCGTACGCACCATGCTCTGGAGCGCGCTGCAGCGCCGTTCTTCGGCTGGGTGGGGAACGATAATCACCTAGGTATTCAATTACTGAGTTACTTGATCAAGGGATCGTTGGCGGCTGGGTGGACGGTAGAACCAGCGAGGGAACCTGAATGAGAACAGTGGCGAGCTTGGAGTGTGCACAAAGCTCCGCCCAAGTGGGAGACATCTGGGCCCCGGCGGCCAGCACAACCCCCAGCAGGAGGCCTGCCAGTACCGCAGCCAGCGCGGCTCCGCCAAGCCGGTTGAGCCAGCTCAGGTGAAGGGCGCGCAGCGTCTTTTCCAGCCCCCACCCGGCCGCCAGACCGAGGCCGACGCAGATGAGTACCGGCAGCACCCTCCCCAGCACGTCGGCAGGCCAGCCCCAGCCGAGCCTCTGGTGCAGCTGTGCCGCCAAGTCTGCTCCCGCAGCTACCGCCAGGAACAGGCCGGTCAGAAAGCCCCCGAGCCCAAAGACAATCCGAACCGCACCCTTCCAAAATCCGCTCAGCGCCACGCCCAGCCAGACCAAGAGCAGAGCCCAATCGAGCAGGTTCATGGAAGCAGCCGCACCGTCAGGCGGAGAAAATCTGCCTCCGTCACGAGCCCCAGGAGCCGGCGGGTCTCGTCCACGACCGGCAGGCAGCCGTACTTGTTCTTGAGGAGAACGCGGGCCACCTCCGAGACCGGGCGGTCCGGGGCCACAACCGTGATACGCCGGTGCATGATGTCCTTGACCGGAATCGTCGAGAAGACCCGCCGCTGCTCGTCCGGGTCGATCTCCGCGAACACCGAGAACGAGGCTGCCAACAGATCCCGGTGCGTTACAAGGCCCACCAGCTTGCTGTCGCGGACAACCGGCAGGTGGCGAATTCGCCCACGCCTCATGCACCTCTCTGCGTCTGCCAGCGTCTCGTCTTCGGTCAGCGTCACGAGATCGGTAGACATGAGCTCCCTGACCTTCATGTGGCGCGGCATCGGGATCCTCCCCGCGCCCAGTGTAACCTAAAGCCCCGTCTCGCTACTCGAACACTCGTAACGGTGTCGTGGGCCGCTAGGTGTAGAGGCCGCCGGAGACGTTGAGGACCGTGCCGGTGATGTAGGAGCCGCCCGGCCCGACCAGGAAGGCCACGGCCTCGGCCACATCTTCCGCTGTGCCCAGCCGCGGGATGGCGAGGCTCTTCAGCAACGCCTCGCGCTGCGCGTCAGTGAGCTTGTCGGTCATCGGCGTCTGGATGTACCCCGGTGCGACGGCGTTTACGGTGATTCCCCGACTACCGAGCTCGCGCGCCAAGCTCTTCGTGAACCCGATCAGGCCGGCCTTTGAAGCGGCGTAGTTGCACTGGCCGGCGTTGCCCATCAGGCCTACCACCGAGGAGATGCTGACAATCCGACCCGACCGTTGCCGCATCATGATCCTGGCCACCGGTTGGGTCATCGTGAACACTCCGTCGAGGTTGATGTCGAGGACGCGGCGCCACTCCTCGGGCTTCATCCTCACCAGGAGTTGGTCACGGGTAATGCCGGCGTTGTTGACGAGGATGTCGATCCGCCCGTGCTTGGCGTGGACGCTCTTGACAGCCTCGTCGACAACCTTGGCGCTCGTGACGTCGAACACCATCCCCTCGGCCGCGTGGCCGTCTTTCGTGATGATGTCGGCGGTCTCGCTCGGGTCCATCACGTCGGTGCAGATAACGAGCGCGCCCGCCCGGGCAATCCGCAGTGCGATGGCGCGCCCGATTCCGCGGCCCGCGCCCGTTACCAGGGCAACCTGGCCGTTGAGCTCACTCATGAGTACCTCCAGTTTCCTCTCTCCTACGCACGCACCCGCGGTCTTCCATGGTCAGCGATCGGTCGGCGCTGGTCCCCTCTTTCCTCAGCCCGGTGGTCTCGTTCTGACCGCTTCCGAGCTCCCCGGTTCACTCCGAGGGCCCCCGAGCGATGAGGATCTCGATGACCTTCTCGATCTGCTCGGCCGTCCCGGCCGCGAGGCAAACCGTGTCTCGCTCTACGCGTCGCACCAGACCCCCGAGGACCGTGCCCGCCCCGACCTCCACGAACGTGTCGAAACCGTCATCGACCAAGCGGCGCACGGTGTCGGTCCAGAGCACGGCGGAGTCGACCTGCCGGATGAGGCCGTCGCGGATATCCTCCCCGGCTCGTACGGGCGACGCATCGACGTTCCGGTAGAGAGGAACATCCAGGTCGTGAAACGGCAGCGCGCGCAGGGCCGGCTCGAGCCCCTCGCGGGCCGGCGCCATCAGCGGCGAGTGAAACGGTGCCGACACTGGAAGAGGCAGCACCCTCCGCGCACCTCGCTCACGACACAGGAGGCCCGCCCGCTCGACCGCCTCGACCGAGCCGGCAATCACGATCTGCCCGGGGGCGTTGAAGTTGGCGGCGACGACCACGTCTTCCGCCGACCTCGAGACCTCGGCACAGACGGTGACCACGACCGCACCGTCAAGACCGATGACCGCCGCCATCGCGCCCTCGCCCACCGGCACCGCCTCCTGCATCAGCCTTCCACGCAGGCGGACCGTGGTCAGGGCGTCGTTCAGCGTGAGGCCGGCGCCGGCGACGACCGCAGAGTACTCACCGAGGCTGTGCCCAGCAACCGCCCCAACCTCGAGGCCGGCGGCCGCAAGAACCCGCCAGGCAGCAATCGAATGTGCGAGCAGCGCCGGCTGCGTGTTCTCCGTCAGACGCAGCTCCTCCTCCGGCCCCTCCCAGCAGAGAGATGTCAGTGGAGCTCGGAGAACGGTATCGGCGGCCTCGAACACCTGCCGGGCTATCGACCATCGCGCGGCCAGATCCCGACCCATGCCCACATGCTGGCTTCCCTGGCCGGGGAACAGTGCCGCGATCCGTCCCATCGGCGGTCTTAGTAGCGGACCAGGGCGGAGCCCCAGGTCAGACCGCCGCCGAAGGCCGTCAGCAAGACGAGGTCTCCGCGCTTCAAGCGCCCCTGCTCGATGGCGTCGCACATGGCCAGCGGAATCGAGGCCGCAGACGTATTACCGACCCGGTGCACGTTGGTGAAGACCTTGTCGCCGTCGATACCGAGACGGGAGCCGACCGCGTTGATGATGCGAATGTTGGCCTGGTGTGGAATGAAGAGGTCGATGTCATCCACCGCCAAACCGGCGCTCGCAAGAACCCGCTGGCTGATATCGGCCATCGCTCGCACCGCCACCTTGAAGGTCTCGTTTCCACGCATGTGGATGAACGGCAGTCCGTCGTCAATTGCCTGCTTGCTGTGGGGGGGAATGCGGCAGCCGCCTCCAGGCATAGAGATCAGGTCGGCGTAGTTGCCGTCAGTCTCCCAGTCGATTCGCAAGATCCCGTCACCGGCCCGTGCCGGCTCGAGGACGACCGCGCCGGCGCCGTCGCCGAACAGGACGCAGGTCGAACGGTCGCTCCAGTTCGTATAGCGGGTCAGGCACTCGGCTCCAACGACCAAGACGGTCTTTGCCTCCCCGGTGGCGATGAACTGGCGCGCTACGTTGAGGGCGTAGACAAAACCCGAGCAGGCCGCCGACAGATCGAAGCAGGCCGCGTTCGTCACCCCCAACCGCGGCTGGACGATCGCTGAGGATGCCGGAATCGGCTGCTCCACGGTAGCCGTGGCAAGGATGAACAGGTCAACGTCTTCGGGCTCAACCCCGGCATCCGCCAGCGCGGCACGTCCCGCACGTTCGACCAGGTCGACGAGGCTCTCGTCGTCGGCCACTACACGGCGCTCCTTGATCCCGGTTCGGGTGGTGATCCACTCGTCGGAAGTGTCAACCATCTTCTCAATATCTCGGTTGCTGAGAACGCGCTCAGGCAGGTAGCAGCCTATACCTGCGATCCGCGCGGTGGTCGGAAAGGAATCATGCATCTAGGAACCCCCACCTGCTTCGGTAGCCTCCTGGGTTGCCGGCATTTTCGCCTCAATCCTCTTCAGAACCTGGCTGCCTGCATACATCTGGGCCGAACGCAGCGCACTGCGGATCGCCTTGCTCGACGAGCGGCCATGCCCGATGAGGCATGCGCCGCCAACCCCCAACAGGGGAGCTCCCCCGTACTCCGAGTAGTCGACGCGACGCTTGAGGCTGCGGAACGCGCCCTTTGCCATCAGCAGCCCGGCACCGTAGATGGGTGACCGCCGGGCCTCCTCCTTCAGAGTGGTCAAAATCATCTCCCCAAGACCCTCTGCCACCTTGAGGATCACGTTGCCGGTGAAGCCATCGCACACGATCACGTCCACTTCCCCGCTGAAGACGTCTCGGCCCTCGACGTTACCGACGAAGCGAACGCCGGCGCCGGACAGGATCCGGAACTGCTCACGGCCGCGCTTCCCACCCTTGCCCTCCTCCTCTCCGACCGACATCAGGCCGACGCGGGGATCCGTCACCCCTAGAACATGTTCGGCATACAGCGCACCCATGATCGCGAACTGCATCAGATGGCGCGGCCGGCACTCCATGGTGGCGCCGACATCCAGCACCAGCGTGTGGCCGTTCCGCTGCGGCAGGAGGGCCGCCAGGGCAGGTCGGTCCACCCCCTCGATCATTCCCAGGACCGATCTCGCGGCAACCCAGGCAGCACCGGTGTTGCCGGCGGTAACCATGGCGGTCGCCTGGCCGTCTCGCACCAGCTCCGCGCAGACGTTGAGGGATGATCGCTTCTTCTGCCGCAGCACGACGAGCGGGGAGTCGTCCATCTCGACGACATCGGGAGCATCGACGATTTCCAGGCCGTCAGGCAGGAACCGGAAGCGACCAAGCTCTCGGCGGATGCGCCGTGCAGGCCCAACCAGGTACACCGACAGGCCCAGCGACTGGACTGCCTCGAGCGCACCGCTCACGGTTACCGCCGGGGCGTCGTCGCCCCCGGTGGCATCCAGGGCTATGAACCGTCGCTCGTCCGCTGACATCGGCCGGGCTAGTCCAGCTCCTCGACCTCGACGACGGTCCGGCCCTTGTAGCTCCCACAATGAGGGCAAATGCGGTGCGGCAGCTTCGGCTCGAAGCACGTTGTGCACAGGCTCCAACCGGGAGGAACCAGCGCATCGTGAGCGCGCCTCGAATCACGCCTGGCACGAGAATGACGTCGTTTGGGATTGGCCATGACACAACTCCGTTCGGTGTTCTTCTTCTGTGGTCACGAGCCCGCGCTCTGGAAACCACGGAGGGCTTCCCATCGGGGATCGCCTTCGGGCTCGCAGCGGCAGGCATCCTCTACGTTCCGGTTCCCGCCACACGTGGGACAGATCCCTGCGCACTCGTCTCTGCATGCCACCCGCATCGGCAGAGCGAGCAGGATCTGCTCCGCCGCAAGCTCGTCCAAGTCGAGCTCATCGTCCGTGAGGTACCGGACCTCGAGGTCCTGCTCGGCGAGCTCCATATCGTCCTCTAAAACCCCCGCTTGTTCCGCGGCCAGCGTGAGCCGGAGAACCTCCCGTGCCTGCCACGGTACCGGTGCCAGGCACCGAGAGCACAGCAAGCTTCCCGACAGGGTCATCTCCCCGTCCAGATCAAAGGCCTCTTCGCGGCGCCGGATGGTGATGTCGAGACGCACCTTCACCGGCTCGGCCACGATATCCGGGTCGAGCCGTACAACCGGGACCTCAAGCTCCTCGCTGATGGCACGAGCCTGAGTCTCGACTGGCGCAAGATGGACCTTCAAACCTCCCCCCATCACAAGACGGGCAGTATAGCACTGAGCCAGTTACAGTCAACGAACGCGGGAGAGGGGAAGGTTACTCGACCGGCCGCGCCGAGGCGTGAAGCGGGAACACCGAGCGGCCGAGGGCAACCCCCAACACGCCGGCGCCAACCGCCCAAACCGAGACCAGGGCCCAGGTGAGCCCGCCAACCACCGGCACGAACCGTAGGCAGACGAGTACGGCAACGCCGATGAACGTGTTGACCGTGACCGGCAAACGGACGCCGGCCACAGCCGAAACCGCCCAACTGCCGACAACGGCACCGAGCAGCGTCAGGCCGAATGCCTTCCCCGCCACCGCCACCAGCATCAACATCGCCATCAGTGGAACTGCCGCCGCCGGTCCCAGGCTAACGGCTGCGATCAGCGCGATGATCAACGTAATGTAGGCCATCACGCCCACCGCCAGCACACGGAGCCCGAGACGACCCATGGTCCACGCGCCGGAGACGACACGGCCCGGCAGCAGTGCGGCCAACACGGTTGCCACTACCAGCCATACACTCGCCAACAGCGCGTCCAAGCCCAGCCGCACCCGCAGCGGGATGGCCGCGCCCTCCTCACTGAGAGTAGCCCCAGCAAGAGATCGTATGGCCAGGACCCGTCCCTCGACCCGAGCTGCAGGGTCCCGCTCGACGGTACCGAAAAGGGCCACAACGTGCCCTCGCACATCGGCCCTTGGACCAAGGTGAATGTCACCGCCCAGCGACACGACATCACCATTCACGGTACCGTTCACCGTGATCGGCTCGAGCAAACCCGCCCGACCTGGGGCTGCCGTAGCCGGCACCGTCACGAGAGCCAGCACGGCTCCCATCACGAGCGCTCCCCAGACGCGGCTCACTTCCACCCGGCACTCCTACGGGCACGGCGGGCAAGGAAAGCCACCCCGGCAGCTCCACCCAGGGCAAGGAACACGGCGAGGAAACGAACGGCTGCGGGTACCGAGGAGGCGGTTGCCTTCGCCACCGCGACCAGCGCGACGCTCCAGTCTGCGGCGGCCCGCATGACGGCGATCGGTGCCTGGCCCGCCCAGCCGGGGACCAGCCGAGCCAGCCCGATCCCCGGGACCCCGCCCATCGCGACGGCTCCCGCGGCCGCGATCAGCAGCGAGGCAAAGACCGGCAGCCAGGTGAGGAACCGGCGCCGCGGCCGCGATCCGATAGCCGCCAGGATGGATTTCTGTAGCTTGACATCCGCCTGCGGTGGTGCCTCGGACAGAAGCCTGTGAAGCCGCCGCTCGACGGCAGCGATTTCCCGGCACTCGACACAGCCTGCCAGGTGCGAACCGCAGGCCGGGGACAGGTCTTCGACGCGACCTCCCCTCCGGACCAGCTCCTCGCGCACGGTTTCGCAGGTTGCCTGCACGGCTTCTCTCCTTCCACTCTCGGACGCGACTTACAAGAAGTCGGCCAGCGCACCCCGTAATACGGTGTGGGCCCGAAAAAGTTTGTTCTTGACGGTCCCCAACGGCATCGACTCGAGGTCGGCAATCTCCTGATAGCTTAACCCGGCGAAGTGGCGCAACAGGATCAGCTCCCGATACTCCGACCTCAGGTTCTCGATGGCGGTCCTGATCGCACCGGCCAGCGCCACGTTCTCGAAATGGCCGAGAGGATCCTTGCTACCGTCCGCCACCGCGACCTCAACCGGCTGCCCTTCCCTGTCCTCCACCTCCAGCGAGGTCGTGGTGAGCCGGCGCCGGCGGAGGTGGTCGACGCCGAGGTTGTGTGCAATCCGAAACAGCCAGGTCGAAAAGCGGTACTTGGGGTCGAAGCGATCGAGCGCCCCCCAGACGCGGAGAAAGGTCTCCTGGGTCAGGTCGCGGGCGACCTCGACGTCTCCGATCAGCTGTGTCAGAAAGCCTGTCACCCGTCGTTGGTAGCGAGCCACTAGGGCGGCCAGAGCCTCCTGGTCGCCTTCCAGGGCAAGGCTCACGAGGAGCTCGTCGGGAGGGGCGGCTCGCGAGTCAGTCACGGCCGAGCCATCATACAGGCATCCTCGACGGGCGGAGGGATCTAGGGGTACAGCGGCGACCGCTGCAACTACCCAGAAACTGCGAAGGCGCGAACAACTCGAAAACAAGAGAAGGGATTCCACTTTGCGTGCTTGGCGTCCTTGGCGTCTTCACGGTTCTTGAACCGCCTCCCCCCCAAAGAGGTTCAGCTCGCCGCAAGGTCCTTCAGGGCGGTCGGGGCCACCGGTGGACCCTGTTGTGGCACCGGCGCGTTCCCGATAGACTGCGCGCGGAGGGTTTTCGATATGCGACTTCGAACGCTTGTCTGGCCTCTCGTATTGCTGCTGACGATCCCCGCCGGCGCGGGGGCGGGTGCGAAGAAGACGCCGACTCCGCGCCCGATCGGCGGGCTGACGTTTTCCGACAGCTACGAGCTCACCGTCGTCAACATCGATGCCTTCGTGACCGACAAGAAGGGCAACCCCGTAGACGGCCTGACCAAGGATGACTTCCGGATCTTCCAGGACGGCACCGAGAAGGAGATCACCAACTTCGCGGAGTACACCCACGAGGTCTACCGAACCTTGTTCGCGACCCCGACGCCCGGCCTGGAGGTCCCGCGGCCGACTCCGACGCCGGCAGCCAGCGAGCTGAGCCGGGACGAGGTCAAGCCGATCTTCATGATGGTCTACGTCGACAACCTCAACCTCCGCCCGCTCGATCGCAACCGCGTCCTCCGGCAGGTGCGCGAATTCGTCCGCGGCAACCTGCAGCCGCCGATGCAGATCATGGTGGTCCGGTTCGACAGATCGCTCAAGATCGTGCAGCCGTTCACCAGCGATCCCGCCGAGGTCCTCAACTCCCTCCGCAGCATGCGCATGTCGACCGGCGGCAGGAAAGCCCGGGACAACGATCGCAAAGAGGTCCTCGACATGATGCGCAAGTCCCAGGAGCAGGAGAGGGTGTCCGGCTCCGGCATCACGGGGACCCAGGGCAACTACGGCCATGCGTACCAGCTCATGAAGTCGTTCGCCAACGAGGAGGCGAACAACCTCGCGTTTACCGTCGGCTCGCTGCGCGAGGCGATCGCGATGCTGGCCGGGCTGCCGGGGCGCAAGTCGATCCTCTACATCTCAGACGGGCTGCAGATGATCCCCGGCATCGACCTTTTCTACGAGTACTCGAGCATCTACCACGACACCAGCATTCTGACTCTGACGACCCGGTACGACCGGACCGATCTCTTCAAGGCGCTCGTTTCCTCGGCGAGCTCTCAGGGCGTCGCCTTCTACACCGTCGGCGCGCAGGGGCTGGAGGTTGTCGGCTCGGGCACGGCGGAGAGCCGCTATGCCCAGGATTCGTTGTCCTCGACCGTCGGCACGAGCTCGTACAACGACTCGCTGCACTACATGGCGGATGCGACCGGCGGCCGTGCCATCGTCAACACCAACAACTTCGAGGCCGGCTTCGAGAGAATCGGCCACGACCTCTACAACTACTACTCGCTGGGCTACACCCTCACATCCTCCGGGCAGGACAGGATCCACAGCGTCAAGGTAGAGCTGAAGAACCACCCGGAGTACACGCTGCGCTACCGACGCCGCTTCGTCGAGAAGTCGCGCGAGTCACAGGTCCAGGACAGGGTCATGGCGGGGCTCATCACTCCGGTCGATGATAACCCGATGGATGTCGACATCACGACCGGAACGCCGGCTCCGGCGACCAACGAGTGGTGGACCGTGCCGCTGCATGTCTCCTTCCCCCTCGATAAGGTGGCGCTGCTTCCCGAGGGGAGCGATTACGTCGGGCGGGTCATCCTCTTCGTGGCTGCCCGCGACCCGCAGGGCAAGCAGTCCGACATTCAGCGCCAGGAGCACGAGGTAAGGGTACCCGCCACCGACTACGACAAGGCCAAGAGGCAACGTTTCGGAATCGACATCAGCATGCTGATGGCCTCGGGACACTACCGTGTCGGCGTCGGCCTCCTCGACCAGGTGACGCAGCAGGCCTCGTACCAGACCACCGCCACCAGCGTTGCACCGGAGAAGTAGCCGTTAGCAGGGCAGAGCCCCCTCGTGCCTGGTGGGTTGCGCCAGCGCTGTTTCTTCGCCCCGCCTGCGGCTACTGCCCGCCCTGAGTCAGCTGCTGCAGCATGTGCTTGAGCATCGGCTGGTTGGGGTCGATTTCGAGCGAGCGCCTGATCTCGGCCGCGGCCGTGGCGGCGTCGCCCGCACAGGCCGCAGCCGTGCCGTAGAAGGCATGAATCGGCCCGCTGTTCGGGAACTTCGCCGCCGCCTCACGGCCGATCTCGGCGGCCTCCTGACAGCGCTTGAGACGGATCTTCGCCACGATCAGGTGTCCCCAGAACTGCTCGTGCTCGGGGTACTTCTTGACCGCCTTCTCTAGGAGCGCCTCGGCTCGTCCTTCCAGGCCCATCGACTCGTAGTCGGCAGCTGCCCGGTCCAGCGTCCGGTCCCGGTCGCGCAGGCCCTTGTCGGCGGCGATCCACAGCTCGCGGTCTGCGTCGTCGTAGCGCTTCTGCTCCATGTACATGCGGCGCAGGTTGTAGTGCGGGCCCGAGCCCTCCGGGTTGAGGGCCATCGCACGCTCCAAGAGCTTCTTGGCCTCGTCGTACTTCTTCTGG
>Ga0307423_1000109_pt1 | contig 49579 bp, 41 predicted proteins | sample SalMarWE160310MG_FD_202154 | JGI IMG/M metagenome (GOLD analysis project Ga0307423, IMG submission 202154) | Salt marsh sediment microbial communities from the Plum Island Ecosystem LTER, Massachusetts, United States - WE1603-10 | ecosystem: Environmental > Aquatic > Marine > Intertidal zone >...
ACATCAATGCGCTTGTAACTTAAAAAATTATATTTAGAACTTCAATTAACAATTATCAAATAAAACTTATAATAAAAAACCTTATTTTTAATCACACAATCTTTAGCAATAACAAAGATATTCTGCTAAGAACAATCAAAGACAAGGTTGGATTAGTTGATAATCCTATCTATGTGTTTGGACTTGTTAATAGAGATGAATATCAACTATCTGCAAGCAGTGATTTGTTTGATACAGTCCTAAATTATCTGCTTGTAAAACAAAGCACTGCAAAAGTCATCACTTCTCCTGGATGCAACAGACTTGGAATATCATTATCACTTCGTAAGAATCATCAATCAGAAATCATAGAACTTATCAAAACAGTCACAACTGTTAAAGAAACAGTTCCAGCCTAACTAAAAACAAAACGGAGAAATTATATGTGTGGAATAATGGGATTTTATTCCTTTGGGAAAACTATGCCCGATAAAAATAAAATAACAAATATGTTCAGTCTTTTAGAATCCCGCGGCAGAGATGCTTCGGGATATGCTTTTATAAGTGATAACAATCTGGTAGTAAACAAGGCTCCGATCAAATCATCTGAGTTTGTGAAGACTGATGAATGGAAAGAATTGGTACTTCCCTCTTCGATGATCTTACATACAAGAATGAAAACACAAGGGACAGAGAAGAATAACGCTAACAATCATCCACTGTTTTCAAAGAATGGAGTTGCAATTGTTCACAATGGAATCATCTACAATGACAAAGAAATCTTTGGAAAGAAACAACGAGATGCAGAAGTAGATAGCGAATCTATTCTTCACCTGCTATCAATAAAAATGAAAAAAGATAAAATCAAAAGATTATTTGAAAAAGTTGAAGGATCTCTTGCTGTTGCTGTGCTTGATAAATATCAACCTGAAAGATTAGTCCTTATAAAGAAAGATAATCCAATTGATCTCTACTATGATGCAAAGAATGATATTCTCTATTTCTGCAGTGAACGAGAAATAATGCAGGAAGCTCTATCAATTCAGAAAACTACTATTCGTGGATTTAACCTGGGAGAAAAAGACTTTCATTTCTATGAGATGCAAAACAACTATGCTTTATTCATAAACAAAGAAGGAGTTGAGTCATATCAGAAATACTATCCCAGTAAAAGCAAGATGGTACGACAGAAGTTATTACTCATCCAGCACAGGTTGTGATGAGATTTTAATTGAATGTCCGTGGTGTTTATGTTAGACGGCATATTACGATGGTAAGCTGTTTAATAAATGTGAAGTGTGCGGAATGGGTATCGAAGAGGAGGATTTGTATAATGTCATATAGCCCGAAGATAAAACCTGCGCTTGTAAGAGAACTTTACCTGCTTAAGCATTCAAATGGAAGAAAGACACCAATGACAAAGTTAGTTAATGAAGCTGTTGAACAATACTTAGAAAGGAATGTTAAGAAATATGGAAAGCAAGAAATTGATACGAATCGGAATGCGGCTTACGGAAGCCATAGTTGAAATACTTAAAGAAGAACTAAATGATGATAAGAAAGTGAAGGTAAAGAATGCGCGCAGACAAAAAAAGGTGGTTAAAAGAAATAGCTAACACAGCACGTAAGATTGCTCTTGAAATTATAATTGTAATAATATTTAAGAAAGGAGGTAGATTTTGGAAGTAAACTTTTTAGACGAACTGCTTCAGGAGGCTGAGTTAAAAGAAGAAGAGCAGACTGAAGCCTACTTTGATCTGCTCCTGCTTCAGATAAAGCAGCTTACTAAACAGATTGAATACAACTTCTCACAAAGCGAGAAAGAATGTTCTATGATTAACAGTTTTGTTCTTCATAAGAACGCGCAGTTACAGGAAAGAATAAAATGGCTTGAGTTAAAGCTTCAGACATTTATTCTGGAGAAAAAAGAAAAGACAATTGCTCTTCCAAATGGGACATTGAAGATGCATAAAAAACCAGATCGTGTCGAAATTGAAGATCTGGAGCTGTTTTTAAAGAAAGCAAAACCCGAGATGTTAACTGTGATTCCAGAACAGATAAAACCTGATCTGAATAAGATTAAAGCTTACATCAAAACTAAACCTTTTCCTCCAGGGATTAAAATCCTTGAAGGAAAAGAGGAGTTTACATATAAACTAAGAGAAGAAAGTGAGGAAGAAAATAACAATGTCAGAACGAAAGAAACTGGAACTCGAACTGAACAAAACAGTGAACTTAGAGCTGTTGTTTGATGAACCGATGGTTGGTCAATCAAGATATGGTGAGTACTACTTATACGCTGTGAAAAACGGAACAGATCAGGAATATTCATTCTTTGCTCCTGCTGAAGTGAATGAACAAATCAAATCACTTCAAAAAGGTGAGAGATTTGAAATCACAAAACTTGCGGAACAGAAAGGGATGAAAATCGTAACTCGTTATGAAGTCAATGTTAAAGTTGAGAAGAAGAATCCAGAAAGTCCTGTGAACGATATAAATAAAAGTAATGGCATTGATTACTTCTATGACTTAATGCTTACTTCCTGCAGGGATGCAGTAAAAATACAGAATGAACTTGGCGGATTTATGGACTCAAAATCTCTTGCCGTGACATTATTTATTGCACGTAGTAAGATCAACGGAAACTCATTGTAGAAAAAAAAGGAGAGCTCGTCTCTCCTTTAGCTTGAAAATATTTCATATAAAAAAATTTAGGGACTCGTTTTACAACCAGAATTCGAAAAATACTGATGAAAAGTTTATATTAGGTTGATCTGGGTTTTGACAGGCGGTTGAGTCTTAGGTATCCGCTCCGCTAAAGAATGGATTTAGAATTTTTATAAGATGTTATAAAACAAATGCGAAATCGGCATCTGTTTGATTGGCTGGTAATGCACCTATTGAAATTCTTTAAACAGTTTCTAATCAATCTCATATCCTATTTTGAGGATAAAACTAAGGCTAACTATTTAAAGTATTTCCTATACTTTATTCTCAGCCAAGTCATTTTCAGTGTGACTTGTAAGTTACGATTATTTCATCCATCTGCTGATCCAATTCGTTGTCCACGACTTGCCGGACCGGATCGGCATCATACCATTTTATTATTTCTTCCACTCCGTGTGAGAAAGGGATAGTTGCGGCATAATTTGGGACGATACGCTTGATCTTTGAATTATCGAAAATCATACTGTGGGCCTTATCACCTAATAGTCCCGCACCCCAGTTAGGATTATACTTTGCAATTATTTCTGAAGGAACATGAACGATATTAGCTTCAGTGCCTGCAGCATGAGCTACTATTTCAAATATTTGGTTCCAAGTCAATAGCTCATCTGAAGTAATGTGAAAAGTCTCTCCTATTGCCTGACTGTTACCAAGTAAGCCAACAAATCCTTTGGCAAAATCCCGATGATGGGTTAACACCCAAAGAGATGTGCCGTCACCGTGGACAATAACTTTCTTGCCTTGGCGCATTCGACTAACTGCAGTATATTGGCCCTCAATGGGTATTGTTGTGCGATCATATGTATGCGACGGCCTTACAATCGTTATGGGAAATTTTTCCTCTCGATAGGCTTTGATTAGTCGATCCTCGCAAGCTATTTTGGCTTGTGAATAGGTCCAAAACGGATTATAAAGAGGTGTGGACTCAGTGACTGGCAGTTTTACTGGTGGGGTTTGGTAAGCCGATGCTGAACTTATAAAGACATATTGACGTGTCTTGCCCCGGAATAATTCCAGATCAGTTTCGATATGCTCAGTTGTAAAGGCAATCCAATCGACAACCACATCAAAAACTATATTTCCTAAAGCTCGAAGGACTGAGTTTTTATCTCTAATGTCACCATGTAAAATGTGAGCTGCTTCTGGTATTTGCCTATTAGTTTGCCCTCGATTTAGTAAATAAAGTTCAATTCCCTGCTCTATTGCCAGTGTAGTGCAAGCTGAACTGATGATACCCGTACCTCCAATAAATAATACCTTCATGCTAGCTAGCTCCTAATTTTATAATAGTTTAATTTCGACAATTAACCCTTGAATTTCAAGACTCGTCACTTAATAACTTTATTTTTTGCACGAGCTATGTTGGGGAATTAAGTAACTAGGGCTTTTGCCATATCCTAAAACTTCAATCATTATAAAATATTGGGGAAATTTTGATGAGATTTCAAAAAATGATTCAGTTGATGTAGTTTATGTTGTGCTGCCGAATTCAATGCATCACGAATTCGTATTAAGAACCGCTAAAGCCAGTAAGCACGTTATTTGCGAAAAACCAATGGCTCTTTCTGTGAAGAAATCAGAAGAAATGATACAGGCTTGTAAAAATGCCGGTGTAAGGTTACTTGTTGGATACAGGTTACATTCGGAACCTGATACTAAAGCAGCAATGAATTTCAGGAATAAAAGAAATAGCAAGATTAAACTAGTTGAATCTGGTTTTGGATTTCCGATAAGCGATCCAGGGCAATAGAGACTCAAAAGGTCATTATCAGGTGGAGGGACAATTATGGATTTAGGGATTTATGCAATTCAGTCTGCCCGGTATTCAATAGGGAAAGAACCTGTTTCGGTTACAGGCCATGAGTATAAAACTGATAATGTTAAATTTAAAGAGGTGGATGAAACGGTTTTTGGCAAATGGAATTTCCGGATGGGCATTTATCTAACTCTACTACGTCATATTCTTCGTATGTTAACCGTCTATATATATCTGCCGGTAGGGATTGGCTGGAATTGAATCCTGCTTTTAGCTATCGGGGACTAAAAGGAAACACAAATCAGGGAGAAATTATTTTACCTGACATTAATCAGCAGGTTGCACAAATGGAGGATTTTTCTAGATGTATTCTAGAAAACACTTCCTCAGACGCAGATGGTGAAGAAGGATTGAAAGATATGAAAGTAATTGAAGCAATTTACAGATCAATTAATACAGGTAAAAAAGTATCTGTTTAGTTTCTAGTTGATGAAGGATTCTTAATTAAAACTGATTTATGATTGGTATTACTTGATGGATTTTCTTTGATTCATTCTTTGCCTTTTTTCAATTTTTGATATTAGTGATTTATCACATTAATTTTTTCTTGTTATTTCATACAATTTATTAAAAAAACTTTTCTTTCGTTCCGAGCTGATTTTCCAGTCAACTGGTACACTTTGATAGCCGGACTCAAAACCTTCACCATCGTGACGGTAATCAAAAAATCCCCACGAAGTATATGACTTAATTGCAAAAAGCAGATTGTAATCTTCTTTATCAAAGTCAAAATGATCATCTTCATTAAAGAGTATTGGTTTGGGCGTATAAGCTTCGGAACTTCTGACTTTTTCAACCAGCTTTTTAATATCATTTGGATTTTCTACAGAATTACCATGAATTAGAATAAAATCCGCAGATTCAATTACATTTTGCGATGGTACTTTATTGCCGCTGAAACTTGTACTTACGAGCAATTTGCCGCTGCTTATTTTCCTTACTCTTTCAAATAATTCCGTAACACGTTCGGGCTGCAATATATTATGATCATAAAGTATATCACACTCATTATTAATTTCAATCAGAATATTTTTGTAACCTTTTTCCAATATCCAATTGGTAATATTATCAACTGCATTTATAACTGCTTGTTCATCTTTTAATTGCTCATCTTGTCCGAAATAGAAGTATCCAAGTATCACAACCATTTCAAGTTCATCGGCTTTATTCAGAATTTTTTCAAGCCGGTTTGTATAATCTTTTCTCAAATTTCCAACACTATCAAATGTTGAATTTATCCATCCGTGATTTCCATAACCCAAGGGACTCCCTCCTTGCAGATTTAGAGTAAAAGCCAATAGTCCTTTGGCTTTCCAGTCGGGCATAGCCTCAATAAATTCATTCGTATTTCTTTCAGGATCCCATTTCCCGGTATCGGGGTATTTAAAGTTTTCTCTCGTAAGGGGATTAAGATCATCAAAAATTCCCAGGACCATTCTGGAATTAAATAGGAGACCCTCAATTTTATTTCCTTTCCAGTATCTGTCTTTATAGGTTATTTCATTATTGATATAAAACTGCTCTCCTCTAATGGAAACTGTTGTCCTCTTTCCGGTATGATTTGCTGAAGAGAACAAACAGATTGTAATAATAGGCAATCCTAGTATAAGCGCAATTATAGTTAACTTTTTATTCATCCAATTATTTCCTGTTACTTTTCTTTTCCTGTTAAAAAGTCTTCCAGTCTTGTTCGTTTTACATAATTTTCATAACGGAATGATTCAGCGAGTGCAGTAAGTTCTTCATCGGATAATCCTTTGAATAAATTACAATATTCGGGCACCAGCGCTTCAGATATTAAAATATTTCTAACCATCAGGCTTATTTGTCTTTGCTGACCTTTGGGATATGGATCGTATTGTGGGAATTCTTTTTTAAACAGTTCTTCCAATGGCTCCATTACCTGTCTGATATTTTTATCGGCCGATCCCCAGGCATCGGCGCCAAAATAATCTTTCTTTTCAAGGAACGCTGAAACCAGCTTCATGTAAGGAGTATTTTCATTCTGGTGCATAATTGCGTGTAATCCCATATCCTTATAAAGCCATATGCACCAGTTTACTTTGTATTTATTATAATAGGCCAGTTGATCTTTAAGAACCTGGTAACGAGTTTCATCTTCTTCAGGGTTGCCTGTGTAGAGAGGACCAAATTCACCTACCCAAATAGGAACCTTATGTTGTAACATAAACTCAGATTTTTTAAGAAACTCGTGCTCAAGTGTATCTTTATCATAATAATTTCCATTTATATAACCCGGGTACTCTCCTCCAAAACCGGGACGGGCATAATCGTGATTTGTATAAACCACATTATCCCAAACTTCTGTGAACATATCAAAATCAGTAGCATAAGTATTGCCTTCAAGGAACATAATGTGGTTCGGGTCGACTTTCCTAATTGCATCGTAAAGGCGTTTGTAGTAAGGGAAAACTTTTTTGCCTGATGGATCAGCCGGTTCATTTATTAAATCATAGCCGGCAACCCACGGCTGATTTTTATATCGTTCTGCAATAACTTTCCACAAATGCAACGCTCTATCCTGAAAATCCTTTTGTATCCAGAATGATGCTACATGTGTTGGATTATCGCTGTGCCAATGCTGGTTTTGGCATCCCGGTAAAGCGTGCAGATCGACGATTGTATATATTTGATGCTTTGCACACAATTCTATTACCTTGTCGAGGTATTCAAATGCTTTTTCCTTAATAACACGCGGATTCATATCATCTTCAAATTGATGGTAATTAATTGGTATGCGAACCAGGTTTAGTCCCATACTATGAATGTATTCTGCATCAGGTTCCGTGAAATAACTTTTGTAAAAAGTATCGAAGTAAAGATTGTATTTCTTCTCTCCGAGCACTTCCAACAGCCCCTCGCGCATGGTTTCTTCATTGGCGGGATAACCATCAATGAAATTTTCCATATGCAGCATTCCCCCCAATCCAAAACCTCGTAAACAAACCGTATCGCCCTTCTGGTTAACTATTTTATCACCTGAAACTCTTAACCAGTTGTCATTCGCCTGAATCTTTTCATTCAGTGTTTGCCCGTAATCTGCAGATAAGAAAAATATTACTTGGAGGGTTATTATCAATAATAAACTTGTTCGTTTCATTGTTATTTAGTTCCTAAATGTTAAAATTTTATTTGCTTTAGAATCACTACAGCCTATTGACTTTTTACTTATTAAAGCGGTTAGACTTATTTTTCCTCAAAATTTAAATTTATTGGTTGAGATGGAAATTTATTTTCTTTTATAAGATTTGTTACTTGTACACTTTTATCAACTTCATCCAATTTGAAATTATCAAACCAAACTTTACCATTACCACCTAACAATACACCATAATTTATGGTTTTACTATTTGTAGGAACGTCTAAAACAATCTCATATTTTTTCCAATCGGTCGTACCTTTTATTGTTCTGTCTCGCATATTATCAAATCCTAATTGCTGATTATTTTCACCATCAATTCTCATCCATATACCACTCCATCCATTCACACTTTCACTTTTCACATAGCCAGATAATTGTAACCTTTTCCCTAAATAATTCTCTGCGCTAATTGTCTGCATTAAAGTTCCAAACTCATTTTCTTTAGGTGCTTTTGATTTTATATATGCACAAGAATGTCCGTTCTCAAAAATTGAGTTATCAATTCCAATTTCATATTCAGATGGATTACTTCCAGCAGCGAACCATCCTTTTGGTATTTGATCGTCAATATTTGCAATTATAAAAGTTGTTAAAATAATTGTAATTACAGCAAAGGCTACAAGTAACTTTTTCATAACACTCTCCAAATGATTATTAAATGTCTATTTGATTATAAGCATAACGGCGTGGCAAATAACTTGCCGCCCATAATAACAATTTTAATAAATAACGAATGGTAAAATTATCGGAGCAGTTTTTAATTTTAATTGCAAAAACTGCGACTTAACTTTCAGAACCTTGTTCCCTTCAGCTAAATGCCAAACAAAACTTCCAAACTTTAATTTTTTGCTCCCGCCCAACTGAGCGAAGAGGTCAAGTTGATTGGCTTGTTAAGTGCGATATTAATGTCTAATATTTTTGTTTACTAACAAATGAATAAAAATATTCAAATGACTTGCATTTCTGTCTCATCAATTCAATTGAAACAGCAGACGATAATAGTTCATTATGTTTTGTGTTTAGATAATATATATTTTTTTCTGAACAATGATATACTAACTCACCTAATTTTTCTTTTGGAGAAACAATTGTTTCAGGATTACCCTTAACTTTTGGTTTCTTTTTTAAGCTAAATGATTTTTTTACCCCATCGGGATCGCTTAAAAACCAAGCCTCTATTTCTTCAACAGGAATACAAATTAGTTTGTTTGAAATTGGACTATCAATTAGTTTAGTATTCAGATCCTTGTTAAGTTCTTCTAAATCTCTTCTGTCCAAATCGTGCATAAGAATAACTGTATCACAACCACGTTTTTTTAGATCTATTGTATAAGCAAGTGCCTTTCTTCTTATTTTACCACAACCATTACCTATCGCTTTTTTAAATGAAAGATTAGTTCTCGATGTAATTCGCTTAATAATAGTTTTCGAAGATTCATAATCACTTTCATCTTCAGCAATAATTCCGATACATTTTACTTTACTCATTGTCAAACCCACCTTCTTTCCAATATTCGCCAAGATTACCAGATTCTTTTAGGTAATCTTTAAGTGCTTTATAATCATTTTGGGAAAGTGTTTTGGTAAGTGAGTTTGCAATAGTGCCTTTAATTTTATCCTTTTTAATTAGTATAACGTTTTCAGGTTTCAGTTTATCTAAAACATAATCAGAATGAGTACTAATAATAATTTGTTTATATTTTGATTGGGTTTTTATTAATTCAATAATACTATTTAGCAACCCGTGATGCACACATACTTCAGGTTCTTCAATTAATAGCAATTCACTTTCATCATTTAAAATGTAAAAAACCAGCGCTAGAGTTTTAAATGTCCCTTCAGAAAGTTGATTAGGCGACAAACTTAAACCATCAAGAATAAGCGAAGGGACAACCATTATTTTTGTTTTTTCAATTTTTTCAATTTTCCCACCGGCTTTAACCTTGTATAGACTACTTGGAATATTATGCTCAAGAAAAGTTATATCATCAATCAAACCAATACCATTATTATTAACAGTATTTAGGTATCGCATAAATGATTTGTTATCAGATTTAAATGCTTTATATAGATCATAAATAAATAATTCGTGTGTTCTTGAACGCCGATATGCTCTTGCTAATCTTGAGTCTTCCAACTCAAGAGAAATTGGACACCTGGTAGGGTCAGAAAATTGGGTAGCGCTGTAGTAACTAATATTTGTAAGATAATTGATTATTCTTACAGCAAATCTTGCTTCTTCAACATTATAATTCTTATGAGAAAATCCTTTTACGATTTTAACATTCTTATTTGTTCTATTTATGTAATTGACAAATTCATATAATTCAGAATCAATTCCCAACCATTTCCTAGACTTTTTTGAGATATTTCGTAATTTAATTTCAGCTGAGTAAATTTCTTCAGTATTAGTTTCATCCGTGTCATAATAAATGTCGGATTTCAGTTGGTAGAGTTCACTATCAATTTCTAATTTTATATTTAGTTTTGCGTGTGGAAGAGTATTTTTTAATTGTTGTTGATGGAAATATCTATTTCTATTAATTTGTTTAAGTAGCTGAATACTGTTCATAATATTGCTTTTCCCAACACCGTTAATTCCAATTAAAGTAGTTAGATCAGTTCCAAAATCTATTTTTGTTGCGATACACGAACGATAATTGAAAATCTCTATAAATCGGATTCTTATCATTTTATATACTCTGATTAGTTCTAAAATAATTTTATTTTCTTTAACACATTCAGCACATAATTATTTGTTAAAGTACGTAGATATGCACTGCTCTGAATAACTACATACCAAATACCTTTTTTTTTAATTAAAAAGTTAACATTCAAAAATAGGTCTTCCATATCTACCATCCGGTTAAGAATTTAAGTATATAAACATCCAGCACCTAACCATAAAGTCAATCCCTCGCTGAATAAGAAGTAAAAGGGGGAAGTATAAAGAAGAACTGCAAAGTGTAGACATCAATGCGATTGCAACTTAAATAATTAAATTTGGAACTTCAATTAACAGTTATCAAATAAAACTTATAATAAAAAACCTTATTTTTAGCCACACAATCTTTAGCAATAATTATAAAATGATATTCTATAAAAATCATAATGAAAAATAAATATCTTTTTATTGAGGAATCTCCTCCAGAATGATATCTATTTCTTACCAGCTATAGCGATGTCAACATCCTTCGCAACCTGATCGCGGATGAGTTCCCAGTGGAAAAAATTATGATCATTGGCTGTGAAAAAATTATGGTTATAGTGAGTTAACCGCATGTCCTTATAAATTGGGCGTGTAATTTTGATTACCTTATCCCAGTATATAAGTGCATTTTTTAAGTGTTCTATTGCATCGTGCTGTAATCGTCCCTGCATTCTATAGGTTTGTAGAGCGATCGCGCCTCTCAGCTTTTCTGCCAGGTGCAAACCCAAATACGCCCAGACTTTTACATCAGCTACCTCATACATTAGTGAGGCATTATCGGATACTTCTATACTATCAACGAGGCGAAGCGCTTCGTGGTTATCTTTTTCGAGCATATCAGCAAGTTTGTCAGGAGTAACGCGGTCATCATTAAAAGTCTCACCATTTAAAGTTTTTTCAACATAATCTTTCACAGATACATATTCCAGAGCCATAGTCGGCTGCTCAATTAAGCGATCAACTGAAATGTATTTTGTGGTATCACCTTGCAGAGCGAGAAAGCCTTCACTGTAAAGTGTGAAATCCCATTTCGAATCATAAAGCGAGGCCAAACGCAATTGTGTATTAGAAGCAAGCGTATACGCCTTCAGCAAATTATCGCCCTTAGATCCATAACACCTATTAAACTCTGCTTTAAATACTTCATTTGGAGTCTTCGGATCATAAAGCAATCTTCCCCAAAGCTTATAGAATAACCACTGCCGCTGAAATGCCCATGTCCAGTTTACAGAATCTTTGACAGCAGTAAAATAATCAAGGGCAGGTATATAGGCTTCGGAACCTATGAAATATCCGCCGACATAATCTGCTTGTGTGTTTTCAGCGATATGCTTACGAATAAAATCAGGGACACCCCAACGTAGCGCAAAAAAATCTTCGTTGCGGACAGTCCAGACAATTTTATAGTTTTTTGGTTCAGGTTTAAAATAAGTATCGCCTAACTTTCCACCATGAACCTTCACAAGCTCCGGCGTTGAATGACCATGCGACCAGTTGAATTTGATTGGAACCCAAATAGGTCCTTCAAAACGATTTCCCAGTCGTTCCATAGCAGTGCGTGTATTTTTTTCAACTTCGTTGCTTACACTCGGATCTGAACTAGTACCTGAGGAAAAAGGAACTCGGTTTATCAGTTTTACAGGACGTCCTGCTTCGAGCATTCCCTTTATGAGTGCATCATCAATCCACTTTTGCCTTTGCGATGGTGTCATCCCAGCCATACCCTCACCTTGAGAAACACCGATACCATCAAGGTTTGGATATTCCTGCAAAACCTGTTTTACACACTCGCGCATATAAAGGCGAACAATTTCCGATGTATCTCCCTTTACATAGTAATACGGGTAAAAATTTTCCTTGGCAACATTGTGGGCCTCTGCAAACTCCTTGCTTACAAAAATATTCCAGTGAATAATATATGTGTCAAGCCCACGTTCTTTAGCCATCCGGAATATTTTGTGATATAAGTGCTGCCAGTCTGCCATTTCTTTATCTGACCATGGACTAGCCTTGGGAAAATTTTTAGGCTTAATCATAAACGTATAAGGATCTAAGTTCCAAAGGCTGATAACATTAAAACGGTTCTCAACCATCATATCAAGAAACGCTTCCCAGAATTTTAGATTACGAACAGTTTCATAATGCTGATCCAGTGCAGAGCTGGGGCGATAGGTATGCCAGGGGAGGTTAAATTTTATTCCCCTAAATTCAAGCTTAGGTTTATCTCTTTCGAGCTTTATGTCTTTAAGGGGAACACCATTTCTCAAATGTTCTACCAATGCCAGAGTTCCATATATCAATCCGCGTTTATCACCACCGTAAATTGTGATCACATTGCCTTTGGGGATGATTGAAAATGCTTCAGCGACTAGCTGGTCCGGATTTATTGCAAGTTTGATAAGAAAATCATAATTGGTAGGAACATCAGTAACATTATATTGCCTTTCAATAAGCGCATTTGTTAATTTACGGGCAGCATAATCAATCTGCGGCACATCTTTTTTGAACTGGAGGAAAACATTTTTTGTAAAAGCACTTCCTGAAAACAGTAAACAGATAGTAATAAACAGGAAAACGATTTTTTTCATGGCTAGAACTTATAGTTATCTAAATTTTCAATATTCAAGTCGTCAGGTAAAACACCGATTGTTATAATAAAAAATGTCAGCGCTTTTGTCCCCGGCTCCAAATGACCACCAATTACACTATTTTCATCAGACAATGTTATGTGAGCATGAACCCTTCCATTGAGGATATAGCCCTGTACAGAAGTTAAGTCCTTTGCGACTGATGCTTTAGGGAATTCTTCAGCCGGAGGTAAATTCTTATCACTTACCACGTGAAAATGATAATCTGTTACAGCACCAATTCCGGCAAGAATAACTGCATTTTTTATATTTTTTTCCTTTACAGCTTCATTTAATCCTTTTAATAAATCAGTACCGGACCGCATTCGAACGATCTCAATCCGTTCAAATTCGGAAGTTACTACATGAACATCCGATACTTTTTCTTGTGAATAGGATAATGTCCCTAATAAAAATGAAACGAAAAAAAGTGAAATTCTAGTCATGATAAAATTTCCTTATTTTATTAAAATCTAATATTAGATTTTCTATGCCACATTTTATAAATCTCTATCGAACCTTACCAGATTCATTTATAAGAACAACATCTGAAAGTATTGCAGTATCAGCCTTGTCAGGTAAATGGGAACAAAAACCAATTCCGACATAAAAGGGCTCTTTAATATTCAATTGGATTGGAGAACCGAATTGGTGCATTGGTTCACCATCCATACTTACAAAGAGCATAAAGGAATTACCGTGTTTCTCGATACCGATACGTTTGGCATGAGCAGTGACAAGATCATCTGGTGATTTACCTCCTGGAAGACCGCCTCTACTACCAATACGGTACTCCATATCTTTTATACGGAGGCCTTTTTCTGGACGCCACGCAAGGTGAATCATACCATCACCATGAAGGGCAACGATTGCTTCTTTTGAATCATCATCAAGACTCTCACGAATTACAAGAACCGCCTTGCGATCAAAGTAGCCCAACGAATCTGGAAAATTTATGTCTGCAGCAAGTGAAATATCTCCAGACATTTTTTTCCACAAAAATCGAAATTCATCACGAACATACCATATATTGTAACCGGCTGAAGTAATTGTGTACTGTTTTGTCATTGGGTTATAGCTTGAACTACCTTCTATAAGTGCCGCCCCAACATCTGACTGACCCTCAAATATTCCAATAAGTATATTAGAAGTTCTGGGAGGTCTATGAAAATCAGAGGGGGGTGATATTTGCGTATGTGTTTTTGATCCCGGTTTCGACCATTCCGGTACGTCTGGATCTTGAGCTAAAACAATAAAGGGTAAAGTGCATAACATAAGTACAATTATTATGTTCATAAAATTATCCTTACTTAATTTTACTTAAAAAATATAACGGCGCTGCTCCTAAATCGAAGCCAAGATCTGCTCACGCCGAGTTTGTTACAAAACCTAGAAATTTGTGGCACCACTTAAATTATTGACAAGTGGTGCTATATTTAATTTGTATTTTCTTCTATTTAAAAAGCTTAACTATTTTTTCACTTCCCTTTTGCAAATTAAATCGGCCGCTTCTTATGGGGTCGGATTGATTTGCTAATTAGCTGCAGTTATTCTTTTAATATTTCAGTTTTATATTTATTAATTCTTTAACAAATTCTACATTTTGTTTTTCGTCCATTAAAAGCGTTAATCCTCGGATTTTCCCAAATCTCTTCCCTTCCATAAACTGATTCTTTAATTTTTCTGATATTTTGCTTTCTAATATTGTCTTTTCTGCTTTATCCCCAAAGTAGAACGTAATCCTGAAAGATTTTGGGATTATTGAAAGCCAAAATATAGTTTTTGATTTTTTTGTTACTTTAAGAAGCCAACTCTTACCATCATTATAATATTTCCACATTTCAACAAATTGTGGGTACTCAGTGTGTATATAATTAAAAATAGAATCCCATTGTTTTTTAGTTTTTCCAATATGTGAAAATATAATTTCTTCTGTTGGGAATTGATCTCTATCAGAAAGAAGTATTTGATCCATCTTTAAACCTTTTAATATTTTAAACACCTAACGGCGTGGCTGCTAACCCAATGAACTAAAACGACGTCCGATTGACTTAATGGTTATGCGTAATTTAACCTATTCTTTAACAAGATCTCTTTCTATCAATGAATAAATTACACTATCCTTAAACTCATTATTAAACAAAATATTCTCTCTGAAATATGCTTCTTTTTTGAAACCAGCTTTTTCTAGTAATTTAATTGAATTCATATTTCTAGGATTAACATTTGCTTCAACACTATGTAAATTTAATGCATCAAAACCAAATTTTATCAATGTATTAATCGTCTCTTGCATATAACCTTTTCCCAAATAATCTGGATGTAAAGCATATCCAATTTCTCCTCTACAATGCTTCGTGATTATTCTCCAAAACCCAAAATATCCAATGAATATCTTTGTGGATTTTTCAACGACTTTCCAATTTATTCCATTACCTAATTTAAATGATTCGTTAATCGATTCTATAAATTTTTCTGATTCTGAAATTGATTTCATTTCATTTGTATCCATAAACTTCATAACATCTTTATTTGTTCGAATTGCAAATAATGTTTCAGAATCCTTGAATGTAATCTGACAATATTTTAATCTATTACTTTCCAGTTCTGGAAAATGTTCAAATACTTTATTGTTTATTTCAAATTTCATAGCTCCAAATTTATTAAACGCATAACGAGGATGCCGCTAACCGGCAGCCCAGAACAGCAATACCGAATAGAAGCAAAAATTTTTTATTTATTAAAATATTTCTTAGAACAAACTCCTTAAAGAGTAACTTAAATTTGTAAACACAATTTTATAATTAAACAAAAGCCGCACTGAAAAACGCTGTCCGTGTTGAGCGGCTGGTTAGGTGGCTATTTATTTATATATGATTATTTCTCTCGTTTAACAATAAAACATACATATAACCTACACTCCCCAAAGGTTGTTTGTATTAACATTCTTACCCATCATCTTTAGATAATAAAATAATTGACCTTTATGTTGGACAAGGTGCGCAATCATATGTAAAAGGTGTTGGAACAAAGTAAATTCGGGACCACCCCAAGTTGCAACGAATGCCTTGTTTAAAAACTTCGTTTCATCAACCTCCCCAATACAATTTAAAGCTAGTTTCTTATCAAACTCTAAGAGTTCAAATGCTTGCTCAACACTTTCAACACTGGGTAATGCAGTTTGGGGTGGTATATGGTTTTCTGTATTTAGGTCTTCCATTTTTGTTCCCTCTGGTAGTCCCCAATCTCCCTTGACAAAGCCTTGAATCGCTCTCCCACAACCAAAGTTAGCACAGTGCATCATAAGTTGTCCAATTGTCATCCAGTTTTTACCGGTTGATGGTGTCCACAGGAGTTCGTTATTAGAGACAAGTGCGAAAAGTTTTTCTGTAATATTATATACGGTTTCAGCTTCATTTAGGAGTATATCTTTCAGTGTCATTATGAACTCCCTATTATTTAATGATTAAAATTAATTCTGATTTGCATCAGATTTTTTTTGTAAAACTTATAAATAATAATTATACTACTTATTTATTACTTATACTGCACCGTGGAATTAGTTGAAGTAGATAGATATTAACGGTACCGCATATCTACGTTCCGATTATTTTGTTTTTGCAATAAAATTAGAACATTTGAAATAGGCAGTGCATAACTATCATCCGGTTGAAATTTTCAGTATATAAAGTTCCAGCATTTAACCATAAAGTCAGTCCCCCGCTGAATAAGAAGTAAAGGGGGTAAGTAAATAAAGACCTGCAAAGTGTAGACATCAATGCGCTTGTAACTTAAAAAATTATATTTAGAACTTCAATTAACAATTATCAAATAAAACTTATAATAAAAAACCTTATTTTTAATCACACAATCTTTAGCAATAACAGAGATATTCTGCTAAGAACAATCAAAGACAAGGTTGGATTAGTTGATAATCCCATCTATGTATTTGGACTTCTTAATAGAGATGAATATCAACTGTCAGCAACAAATGATCTGTTTAATGATGTTCAGGATTTTCTGCTTGTTAAACAAAGCATCGCTAAAGCAGTCTCTTCCCCTGTCTCTTCTTTTCTGCTTTTGTACGTACTTGTACAAACAATACTCAAGAAGAAAAGAAAAAATACGCTTATATCAAGTAGACTTAATTCTTTAATTATTCCTTCAATAATTAATTTGTTGCTTAATTAATGATAACTTCTGAAGTTCCTGTCTGTCTAATTGAGAGATTCAATACTTTAAAAACATTCGATACACGTGAAATATAATTTATAAACTCATCCATAAATTTATTTTCTAAGAAGACTTGGATAGTACCTTCAAAACCACCACCGTGTACTCTGCAAGCTCCTTGACCTTTTTGACTAATAAAATCTTCTGTAAAAGCAAGAGCTATAGAAAGTGGCTGGTAATGAGGGTCGTTTGACGAGTAAATATTTTGTAAATACTTAAATGATGAATTTCCAGATTCATTAACCAGGGATAAGAATTTTCTAAAATCATTTTTACTTAGAGCGTTTATCTGATTTTTTACTCTTTCATTTTCCTTAAAGAAGTGATATCCACGGAGAATTGATCTGTCACTAATTTTATTTCTTATACTACCAACGTTATCTAAAAAATCTTTGTATTCAATTTCAGCACAGTATTTTTTACCAAGTTCAACTGCAACTTTCTTCATTTCTTTTGGAATCGCAGCATAATCATCAGTTAAGTTGATATGTGAACCACCGGTATGTATAAAAACCAAGGAATAATTTTTTTCTTCGAATTCAAAATTTATTTTATTGGTGACAGGATCGTCAGGATTATAGAAATCGATCGAAATAATTCCTCCAACGGCACAAGCCATCTGATCCATTAAACCGCAGGGTTTTTTGAAATAAACATTTTCTGCATACTGCCCTATCTTTGCTATTTCTTCAGGAGGAATTCTTCCTTTATTATAAAGATAATTAAATATTGTCCCTATTAGTACCTCAATTGATGCTGATGAACTTAATCCTGAACCTTGAAGAACATCGCTGACAATATAGGCACTAAATCCGCCAACATTAAATCCTTTTTGATCAAAACTAGAAGCAATTCCCCTGATTAGTGCATTTGTTGTTCCTGCTTCTGTATCAATTAAATTAAGGTTATCAAGATCAACTATGAATGGCCTTTCATATCCCTCTGAAAATATTTTGACAACAGAATTTGCTTTTGCAACACAGGCGATTGAATCTAAGTTAATACTAGCTGCAATTACTTTTCCGTGATTATGGTCTGTATGATTACCACTTATTTCTGTTCTACCAGGTGTTGAGAAATACCTAACAGGCATAGAACCATATAAATCAAAAAATCTCTTTGTCAATTTCTCATACCTATTACTTTGATAAGAAACATTTTTTTTACTATTACCATACAAATCTTTTAGAAGTTTTGGATGTGTTAATTGATTTTCGGAAATAAGTGTTTGCATAAATTTCTATAATATTTAACTGTTGTTGCTAATTAACTCAAAATTATAATAAGACGATCATATATCCTCTGAAATTATAATAAATAAATCCTCTTTATTGTTAGACGAATCAATATTAGATCTTATTGGTTCTATGGCAATTTATCTCCTATGAGACGGCGTAAAAATAATAAGATAATTATATTTATTTAATCCTGATTCTTCAAGCAAATGGGAAGAGTATAGCATTATTAAATAACTCATCATTTGTTTTTAAATTCGGACTCTTCATCTCCGAGAGAACAGGTTCTATATTTCCATTTAGATTTATATAAGCAGCATCAAGTTGGGCACTTTGTTCCGGCACAATTATTATATATTCATTTGTAGCAGAATTTTTTATTCTAATCTGATGAAACTCAGTATCCTTACCAATATTTTCTATTTTAAATTGAGTATCCATTATTATTTAACTGAATTTAATTTGCCTAATTTTTATTCAATAATAGATTCCGGCAGTTCCCTTAAAACTTTAGCTGCTTGTTCAGGGGTAATATCTCTTTGCGGCTCTGCAAGAAGCTCATATCCTACCATAAATTTTTTAATTGTAGCGGATCTTAAAAGTGGTGGATAGAAATGCATATGTAAATGCCATTCCTTATGATCTAATCCATCTGTTGGTGCTTGATGTATTCCTGCAGAATAAGGAAACGATACGTTGAAAATATCATCATATTTAACTGTTGCGATTTTTATAGTAGCTGCAAATTCACTAACCTCTAGCTCTGTCAATTGAAGTATATTATTCAGCGGTCGTTTTGAAATTATCATAGTTTCGAAAGGCCAAATAGCCCAGAACGGAACAATCAGAATAAAACTTTCGTTTTCGTAAACGATTCTTTTTATTTCTTGTTTTTCAGCAGTGATATAATCACTTAATAAAGTGTTACCTTTTTCTTTAAAGTATTTGTATTGATTTAGCTGTTCCTTGAATGGTTCGTTAGGGATAGTCTGTTGTGCCCAGATCTGCCCATGAGGATGGGAATTACTGCAACCCATAATCTCACCCTTGTTTTCAAATATTTGGATATAATTAATGAATGGTTTGTTACCTAAAGTCGAGTATTCGTTCTGCCACACCTTAATTATATTTTTTATCTCTGTAATATTAAGTTTGGAAAGTGTAACATTATGTTTTGGAGAAAAACATACAACTCTGCAAATTCCCTTTTCAGATTTTGCTTTAAGCAGTTCAATTTTATTCTCCGTATGTTCAACTGTATACTGTTGTAATGAACTAAAATCATTATCAAAAACAAAAATATCAGAGTAATCAGGATTAAATTCGTTATTAGCTCTTTTATTATTCGGACAGAGATAACAATTTGGATCATAAGAATGCTCTCTCAAAACTGAATGTTCTTCGATATTTCCTTGCCAGGGTCTATTAGTTCTGTGAGGTGAAACTAAAACCCATTCACCAGCTAAGGGATTAAATCTTCTGTGACTTTTGTCCTTTATCATATATTAAGTTTAAATACTATTTCAGATAAAATTTTATAGAATATTATATTGATTCTCTTCTGATTAATTTTGTTTCCAGTTTAAAATCTAATTCTAAACCCATTTTATTTCTGCCTTCTATTTCATCAATTAAAATTTCGGTTGCCTTTTTGCCCATTTCGAATGAATGTTGATCAATAGTTGTAAGTGATAGACTTATGATTTCTGAAATTGGATTATTTGATATTCCTACAATTCCTATCTTTTTAGGAATTTTAATTTTTAATTCTTTATTTTTTGTTGCCCCAACAGCTACTGAGTCATTTACAGCAAAAATGGCACAAGAATTAATCCCACTATTAATCATTTCATATACATAATTATATCCAGCACTTTCATGCATACCTCCCTCAAAAATCAAAGGAACTTGATTAACATTAAAATCTTTAATTGCTTTTTCATAACAAAGTTTTCTATTTCTACAAATCTCAAGGATCTGAGATCCTCCAAAATGAACAATTTTTTTGAAACCATTATTAATAAGATATTCAACAACTCTATGGAGATATATAGAATTAAAATTTATTATTTCACGTTCATATAATTCATTTGATTGTGCGATAATAATTGTATGACCTTTCTGATAAGCAACTTCTTCTATACCTCTTATGGCATTAGCAAAGAAATCAAAATATCTTCCCGTTTATAACCGGCTTCCAAAAATACATTGCGATACACGCCGGTTGCCCAAGCGCCCTTTTCCCATGGTTTCATTTTTCCTCTCGGGTCGTTAACATCCTCGTAACAATCATTGGTTTGTGCCAGACATGATATAAAAAACAAAGTGGAGAGTGCAATTAAGTGAATGTACTTTTTCATCTATAATCCATTTAGTTCACGATAGTAAAATAAAATTTGAAGTGAATTTATCCAACTGCAAAGACCTCAACATTTACTATAATTTAATTTTTCGTAAAGTATCAACCGTGACTCAAATGCTGTTCCCCTGGAACCTAATAGTTCGAATCCACGATGTTTATGACTTCACCTTTTTACCTTTTGAAAAAGACTCCTCGGAGAAAATATAATGATAATGATTTATAAATTACTTTACCTTAATGACATGATACACATTTGCAAGAGCGACTACTTGATTTTAATTTTTGCCGCCCAGTCTCTGCAAGACTTTTTTCCTCCTTTAGGATAATCCGGTAATATGAGTGTGCCTTTTCCATCCGCCTTGACTGTAACTTTATTTTTCCATTCACCGTTAATTGTGTCGAACCATTGGAAATTGTATTCGATATCGGGTTTGAAATTATTTAATACCGGCAACACAGATTGATTTTCAAAATAGAGTAATGCAAAATCCTTTTCCAGCGTTCGCATCAGGTACGACCAGCCATCCAAACCTGCCGGAGGACTGCCGGGAGCTTTATTTGGTATAACATCTTGACGCGCGAGTAGAAGATCCTGGTATTTTTTTCCTTCTGAAAGAATGAAGGCATTTAAATGCTTCATGTAATTTGCCGATTCGTATTGAAAAGCATCCCAAACATGAGGACGTGCTCCAGCCGGTTCGCCGGTTGTCGTAATATCATAAGCGGCGGTACCATATACATGTCCAGATAATCCTCCCGATAAAACTGATCCATACATTTGAGCTCGTGAGAAATAATTATCGCGTTCAGAGTTTGCCGTCGGGCGCTCACCGTCAGGTTTGTTAATTTCATGATTCCAACCAGTATAATACGGTTCAAAATTTATTGCAGGATAAGCAGGATGAAGTTTAAAAATTATTTCGAGTGAATCGGCGACCCTGTGATCTCTGGGTTTGTTACCAACACTATGCATTGTTAACCAGGGACAATCATCGCTATGACCAAATACTGTGTAGGTTGAACTGCTGATTAAGGTCGTTACCGGCTGACCAAATGGCATCGGTTCGTATTTCATTAAATGGTATTTCAACGCTTCATTAAATTCATCTGCTGTAAGACTAAATTCTTTTGGTATCCAATCCAAATGAATTTCACTGAAAATAAAATTGTATGCACCATATCTCGAAGCCAAATATTGCACAAACCGCGAAAACGATTCATCGAAATCAAAATATGCTTTCCAGGATGGGCACACATCTCTTCTAACCGTTTCAAGTAATGGTACAAATCCTTCCTTTGATAAAAATTCCATTTTTTTGTCAAGACTGCGGAAATATTCTGGATTTATATGATTAAAATCTGAAACTCCTTTATGATCTTTTGACATCTCGAAAGGTAGATTTCCATATTCGTCGCGCATATTTTTTGCAGTAAATGATCCCCAATAACTTGTTCCACCTGAAGCATCAAATCCTGCCGCTTCGGAAACATCATATCCAAATTTCTCCCAAGCATTTCTGATATAGATCCCGTTGGAGTCTGCATAAGTACTTGGATTACAGTCAGAATCCCAGTTCGGAAAACATGAAATCATACTAACAGAATTAAATCCCTGTTTTTTTCTATACATTACTGCGTCTTCGAATCCCATTCCTGGTCCCGGCATATAATTAGCAGAAGTAGATGTATTTCTAAACGGTAACCTCCAAGTTGAACCGGCTAACCACGTATCACCAATCATAAAGAACGGGGTACCATCAGCATATTGAAGTGCATGTCCATTTGATGTTGCTCTTACAAAACCATGTCTGTTAGGATTTTCTTTTTTTTCCTTTTCAGTCCATTCGACCGCTGTAAACATTCCGGTTTTATTATTAAGTCCGTCATCATCCTTTTGATTTGATCCGCTTACCCACTGCCATTTCCCTGGTTTTGTGGCTACAATCCTAACAATAAAATTATTCCCGCTATCCCAAAATCCGTAAACACGTTTTGAAAAATCAGGTCCCTTTAATTCCACCCAGCATGTAACATCAGTATAATAATTAGTATAAGTTTGTTGAGCAGTTAGTTTTATTTCTTTCATTTCCCAAACGTGCGTTTTCAATTTATCACTGGCTTTAACACTATTAATGAAAATTGCCATGATTAGGAAAAGGAAATAAGACATGTTGGATTGGCGAAAGATGATCTTCACATCATACTCCTATATTAGTCAAAAATTACGGATAATAATTTTATCTCTACAGTAAAGGTCCAAACCTTGATTGCAATAATCCATCGTCAATAAACGAGTCTTGGTGCTAGCGTAATCATTTTACTTTGCTTCAATATTAAAATGCAGCTTAGGACCATTACCAAATTGGTTTTCAGAAGCATAAAAAGAAGCATCTAAAGCACCTAATGGTCTAATAAGTAATCCTTTTGTTTTTCCATCAATCAGACGTTGTAAAACAGGTTTTGAAATAGTTATAAAATTTTTACTTCCGGATTTATCATTTAACTTTGCATCATAAATCATTTGTTCATTAAAAACATTTGAATAATTATTTCCAATCATAAAATTGTTATAAGTTACATCATTTTGATCCCAATCTGGATCTCCGCCCAGAATTTCAATTACTCTTAATTTATTAAACTCCTCGCCAAAATCCTGACCGTAGGCTTTTATAAAATCGCCTCCTCTTGGAACCGATTGAGTTGTTAGTTCCAACAAACCGGCTCCGTCGACTTCTAAATTTTTGTATTTCGTAAAATCCCACCGTAATATTGCCCATTGATTTGCATTAATGGTCAATACATGTACATCACCGTTTTGTTCTTCAACGTGCCAGTTATTAAAGTTTACATCAGGAAAATTGGAATTTATCAAACAATCTTGAGTAACATTGATATGATTTGAAAAAGTATTTACAGCAGGGATAGCCGGATGATACGGTACAAGCACACCTTTATCAGGTCCAACAGAATTAACATTAACAATATCAGCTTTGTAATAATCCAGATCAACATAATATTTTCCAATCCCATAATCAGTTGCACATAACTGAACATAAACTGTATCGCCTGGACAGGCATCAAATTTTTTTGTAGTCATGCTGATAACATGCCAATCCGTTGTATCCGGTATATCGAACTCCATTAAATCAATATGAAAATTAGTTGTTCTATTGGTATTCACCATAAAATTAACACGGCGCGGGGCATTATGAACACGTACCTTTGCCTCAACGCGCAATTGATAAGAAGAATCTTTTAATTTGTTCAGATCAAGGAAAGCTGTTACATCCCGTTTTATTAATGTCCAATAAACATTGTCTCTGTCCTTTGTTCCATCAATAATTATGCGGGCAAAACCATCCATAGGAACAAAATCCATCTTAGCATGTCCATCGCCCGTAAAAAAGAACCATCCTTCTATTTTTTTACTATCAAAAGAATCTAAGAATTGTGCGCGACAAATTACTGATACAATAATCATTAAAAGAAATATTTTCGATTTTATTTCAGCAAACATAAAAATCTCCTAAAAATGTTAGTTTTGTATTGAGTCGAGATCAACAAATAATTCTTTTGCTTAAGTACCAGCTAATAATATGATTATAATTAATTTATTTGAGACTTTTTCCAAAGAGCAATTGACTATTACTATACAAATTTATTATTGTACAAATTTTTCCGGCTAATATATAATTAATACTTTCACTTACACCTACTATTCCAATTCCAAAACAATAACTGAGATGGGTGGCATCATTAATTTTACATAATTTCCTGAGATTGAAGCATCATTAAAGTTCTTAGGAACTACATTTTTAGGATTATCGAATGTATTATGATCCTGAACTTTCGATGATGTTAAAATCTTTCCTGATATATGTGTGGCATTAAAACCTTTCAAATCAATTTCAACCTGCTGGCTGTTTATGTTATCAATATTTGCGAGTGATATGTGCATCTTACCGGACTTATCCTTTGAAGCTGAAACTGTGACAGCCGGAATCCGATCATTTCCCATTACAAAATCATTCGAAATTATTTGCATAGGTACCTGAATTGCATCCTGGTGAACATTGTACATTTCCATTACATAATATGTAGGTGTAAGAATCATTTTTTCATCTTTAGTAAGAATAACCGACTGCAAAACATTTACCATTTGTGCAAGGTTAGCCATTCTAATGCGGTCCGCATGATTATTAAAAATATTAAGTGTTAATCCAGCAATCATGGCATCACGCATTGTATTTTGCTGATATAATTGTCCATTCCCATCCGGATCAGTATCATACCATCCACCCCATTCATCAACTACAAGAGCAACTCTTTTCACTGGATCATATTTATCCATTATTTCACCATTAGTACGAATAATATCATCCATACGCCAAGCTTGTTGCATAGTTTTAAAATACTCTTCATCACTAAACTGTGATGATGATCCCTTGTTGCTCCAGTTAATGACTGAATAATGATGGATTGATATAGCTTCAAATCTTCTTGCCGGTATATTTTTCATAATACCTTCAGTCCATTCATTTCCCGGCCCTCCTGGTCCTACAGCTATCCTGTATAATTTTTCAGTATTGAAGTAGCTAGTCATTGCTGTTGCAAACTGTTTGTATAAATTTATATAATGATCGACTGACATATTTCCACCGCAGTCCCATGACTCATTCCCTATTCCCCAAAACTTTACATCCCACGGTTTATCACGTCCACATTTTTCGCGGAGGTCAGTTAGGTAACTTGTTCCATTTGCATGATTTGCAAATTGTACCCACTCCACTGCTTCTTGTACTGAGCCAGTATTCATATTTACAGCCAGATATGGTTCTGCACTAAGTAGTTCACACAAATTTAAAAACTCGGTCGTGCCAAAACTGTTGTCCTCGCGCATGTTTCCCCATGCAAGGTTTTCAATAGGTTTCCTCTCATTTTGTGGTCCTACTGCATCTTTCCAGTGGTAGGTATCAGCAAAGCATCCACCCGGCCAGCGGAGGTTAGGAATTTTCAAATCTTTAAGTGCTTTGATAACATCGTTTCGTACTCCATCCGTATTAGGAATCTTTGTATTATCCTTACCTACATAAATGCCCCCGTAAATACATCTTCCTAAATCCTCAGCAAAATGTCCATAGATATTTCTATTTATCTGTATCTTCGACTGATCAGCATTTAATGTAATTTTGATTTGAGCAGTTAAGACAGAAGGGAAAATCGCAAAGAGTAGTAAAAGAATTATTTTTTTCATTAATATTACTCCTAAATTTTACAGGTTAGCATTTTTAAACACTATTGAAAAAATATTGTACATCAGAATTAATTACTTACTTTGGTCTTCTAATCAATCGGATTGAATACACTCCACCAACCATGCTATGAGGCACCGCTTGAAATTTTATTCTAATATGATTTTTCCCTTCAATCATCGAGTTCGGAATTTTATATTCAACATTTTGAAACTTTGACTGATACCATCTGCCGGTATTATCCTCAGAAATTAATTTCTCATCATCTATATAAATATTAAATATTCTACTCCCCCATTCATATCCCCAATACTTTACTAACAAGGTCAAATCGGTCTCTCCTTTTGTTACCATATCATAGCTAAAGTATCCTCCGTCATTTGCTTCTCGATAAAATTCATCCAAATTATTGCCGGAATTCGAATTGTAACTTTGCATAGCGTGATCAACTTCCGGTTGTTGTTCGCCGGGTGTTACAAAATCAATTGTTCGATTTTCTAATGCAAGGTTTTCTTTTTCATTTGCAGCTATTGAATCTAGATAAGAATGATATTGAGTATTTGTCAAAGCCATCCAGTACATCATGTATCTTGCGTCATGAATTTTATAGAAAGGTTCCATCAAAATATTAATCGGATTGATCATTTTCAGATTTGGAGCTGTAAAATTCAATGGTTTTCCTTCAACGGGTACTAATTCATCTGCTATTTTTGAAATGTTGTCTTCAATTAATATTGGGGCTTTATCTATTGGTAGTTTTTTTCCAACAGCAATGTGATCCCATCTACCATTATGTGCAATTAGACCCTCTAAATCCTCATAACCTGTTTTTGCCCCCAACAGGATTGGACCATGTAAAAATGCGATATAGGTAGATACGTTTGGTAAATGTTCAATTGAATTATGCATGGGCAATAGAATCTGAACATTATCGCCTTTTGTCCACAATCTATTAATTGCAATATAAGATGATGGGCGAACACTATAAGATATTATTTTACCATTAACAATTACTTTTAACGCACCGTCTTTTACCCACGATGGATATCTAATCATTAATGTAAAATTAGAAGATCCTTCAGCAATAACTAATTTAGTCTGTTCTTCTTCCGGAAAATTTGTTTCCTGTCTTAATGTAATTCCCTTTGCTTTCCAATTCAATTCAGATGCGATGAACAGATTTACAAACAAGGAATCATTTTGATGAGTATAAATAACCTGATTATATTTTCCATGATTTTCCATACCTGTACCTACACAACACCACATCGCTTCGTTTGGAGCCGAATATACACGGTAATGGCGCGGACGGACCGGTGTAAAATAAACATAACCGCCATGCACCGGATGTTGTGTTGACAGAATATGATTATATAATGTTCGTTCGTAGTAATCAATGTATTCTGCTAATGGATTCATTCTGAATAAATCTTCAGTTAATTTAAGCATGTTATATGAATTGCATGATTCTGGTCCCTCAACATCGTTGACAAAATCGCTACATGCTTTTTTGCTGGGAAAATGTTCCTTTCTACTGTTACCTCCAAATGCCAGACTACGATTTTTTGTGACCGTTTCCCAAAAGAAACGACTTGCTTTAATGTATTCTTTATCTTGTGTTAGCTCTGCAATTCTTTGAAATCCTATTACTTTTGGTATTTGAGTATTGGCATGTTTATTATCAAGATTATCATTCCCTACTGACATTGATTCAAGTAATGCCTTATGAGAAAAGCGTTTTGCCGCCATTAAATATTTTCCATCGCTTGTCATTTGATAAGCATCGGCAAAAATTTCATCCATACCGCCGTGCTCTGCGCCAAGCATTATTTGCATTTGGTCATCTGTCAAACCGGAAGTAATAGAAATACCCCAGTCGCAAAATTTTAAGAATATATTTTTAGCTTCATCGCTGCCGGCGTATAACCAACAATCTCTTAGACCTGCATACATTTTATGCAGATTATACCACGGTGCCCAGCTTGAAAAGTATACTGAAAAATCACCCTTCTTTAGTTTAGACCAAATTTCTTTACTGTTAGGCATTCCACCTGCAAATCCAATTCCCCAATCCGGATTATTAATGGCATTTGAATCCTGACAAATTTTGATTTCGAAAATTATATAATCCATCCGTTTTTTGCATTCAGGATTTTTCGTTGCAGCATAATTGATTGCCATTGCAGATAAATAATGTCCGCCAACGTGTCCATCCAATCCTATCCAGTTTGAATAACTTGAATCTCTAGGTACAAGTCCAGCTTCTTTTCGGTAAGGAGCTAATAATCGATCTACATTATATTTTAAAAGTACATCAATATTCAGATCTCGTGCATGCTTAAATGGACCATCTAGCAACTTCACATCGCTCAATGGAAACTCATTTGGATACAATTTATCCTGGGCATGTATGCTACTAAATAACAAAATGCTAAAACAAATCAATTTTAAAAAATACATTTTCATATATTCCCTGTAGTTAACTATTATTTCATTAAAATGAATTTTTTAGTTGATGAATAATTATTTGCAAAAAGTCTGTAAAAATAGACCCCACTAGCAAGATGTTTTGCATTATACATTATAACATAAGTCCCCGCTTTCTTATCACTATTTTCTATCGTCTCAATTTCATTACCGGTTATACTATAAATTTTGATTATCACTTTTGAACTAGTAGGAATTGAATAAGTGATTTCAGTTGTAGGGTTGAAAGGATTTGGATAATTCTGGAACAGTTTAAATTCATTTGGTAAATTCAAGTCGTCTTTAGCTACAGCAGTAATTAGCGGTCTCACTTTATAGACCGAAGTTCCTGCAGTTATAAATAATGTTTTCCCATCGGCATCACCCCAAGCACAATTGGAAGCTAAAACATTCGATGGTACATCTATTTTGCCAATTTGTACTCCCGCAGGAGAAATAACCCATATTGCCGACGAACAAGCACAATATACATTTCCATCTTCGTCAACTTTCATCCCGTCCGCATAACCAAATACTGGAACGGTAAAGAATAGTTGTTTATTTGTTATTGTTGAATCATCAACAACATCCCAAACATATATTTTATGTGCCTGAGAATCATTCACATATAGTTTCATTTCGTCAGGAGAGAAACATATTCCGTTTGGAAGAGTTAATTTTTCAAGAAGTTGAAGATTTCCGGCAGGACTTATCCTGTAAATTCCATTGAAAGAAAGTTCTTTATTTTGTATTCCACCCGGGATATTAAAATCAGGGTCCGTAAAAAAAATTGAACCATCTGATTTTATTACCAAATCGTTCGGACTATTCAACCTTTTGCCATCAAATTTATCTGCAAGAGGTGTTTGCGAGTTATCATCTTCAAAACGCACAACTCTTCTAAGCCCCATCTGACAAGCGACTAAGTGTCCTAAAGAATCAAAAGTTAATCCATTTGTACTATCGGGATCCTCCATAAATACTTCTTTACCACTTTCAGCTGTCCATTTATAAATTTTATTACCTTTAATATCTGAAAACAATAGCCCTAGATTATCTTTCCAGACAGGTCCTTCCGGCTGTTGAATTTCTGTAGCTATTTCTTCAACCGTAGCATTCGGATCAATCACTGATTGCGAGATACCCTGAGTTTGTATTAGCACGATCAAAATGATACTTAAAAGAATAATACTTGAAAAAAAATTTCTGTTTTTCATTTTCTGTAATCCTTAGATACAATTACGCTTACATTTGCAAATTTTGCATAAGACATAAGTTTATAAGTGATAATTAAACTGAAAGTTGTGTAAGAAATATGAAAGTGGCCCGCAAGTAATGAATAAATATATACACCACCGAGAAGACTTAAAGTATTATAAGTTACTTTATAAATAGAAGAGGACACATTTTTTTTCAACATCATCTTAATTTTTATATTTTAATTCATAATATGCATCCTAATTTTGAAATCGTATTTTTTACTTTGCCAATACCATTTTCCTAACTTGATTTTCCCCTAAAGCATTCAGACTATATAAATATACACCGCTTGGTAGACCCTCACTATCAAACTTAATACTATAAGTCTGAGGAGTTTTAAATCCATCAAACAGTGTTGCAACTTCATTTCCCAAAATGTCAAAGACTTTCAGAGTTACATGGCCTGCTTTTGGAATTGAGAAAGTAATTGTGGTGCTTGGATTAAATGGATTAGGATAGTTCTGAGATAATTGAAAAGTTGCTGGTATTATATTTTCATTTTGGACATATGTATAATTCTTAACTTCTAGTAATTCTATCCCGTCACCAGTTCCTAAATTCCTTGAATATTGTTTATCGATTTCATTATTCCAATGCTCGTGAACACCCAGACTCGCAAAGTATGTCCCATCATTATCAGGATCGTATTTAATGCCTTCAGCCCATAATGAAGAATCAGCAGCCTGATGCAAATAATCATCAGCGGCCGGCTTTTGAACGTAAGTTCCGGCTCCATCATTAATTGTACGTGTTGCAGTAAATTCCGAACGCAAAAAATCATATCCAACAGATTCAATGGCAACCGGATCTAATGATGCAAAGACTGATGACATCCAGTCATTATTGAAAGGCTGTATTTCAAATTTTTTAGGGTAACTTATTTCCTGGTCAGCAGTCCATAAAGCATCCATCAAGTAAAAAAGGGTTTTACCTCCAAGCATCTTACTGCTCATCATATCTACCTGAACGCGATACATTCCATAATCTCTTCTGCTAATATCATATTCTATTTCAATTGGATCTACCAGACCCATGTGAAGATGGGAAGCATCTGCTCTTGTATGAGATCCGAAATGATTTTTAGCGAACATTGTCATTCCAGCACGTTTATGTCCTTTCAGCATCGGTATATTCAGAAGATATTCGGCATTTTCAAATTCTGTGTAAAAACAATCGCTGGTTACAACATCTCCTCCGAGTCTATTTGTATCCCAAACATTTTCGCGTAATATAGCTCCTTTATCAGAATAAAAAATTTTCGGAGTAGTATCAGCTATTAGTTGCTCTCTTCCCAGATTTGCAAAATTATTATGACCCATATAATGTACATCTGGAAATTCAGCATGCCACATATCATAAGAATGTTTATATATATTTCTTAGCGGGTCACCAACATAAATATCACTTTGAGCTATTCCTACAACATTTACTAATTGCCTAAGAACTGAAAGAATAATCTCAGGAGAAGTTTCAGCAATACCATACGAACCATTTTTAACAACAGAAAGATCAGTAGTGCTGTAGTTTCCGTACCAGCCGCTGACAATATTTACTTTTATAAATATTTTTTCTCCCGGGCTATATGATACACTACCTTTCCCTCTTGTACTATTATGATATTTAAATATTGCATCCCACGCTTCTAGATCGGTTGTCTTTCCTGTTAAGTTCTGAATTGCTTTACTTACCATTCTATCTATTACATACTGATCATTGTTTTCAGGCATCCACCAAGCATGGTCAAATGAATTCGGAATGCAATTTTCATTTGTAGCTTCAGGATCATAAACCCAAACAACTCTTCCTGGAAATATGCCTTTTGCTTCTCCGATCGGAATATTTGCTTCATGTAACGACTTCGGTAATGGATTACCCGCTTCACCTTTAGTTATATAACTTGAATCACTAAATCCCAAAATAGCAAGACCTATAAATAACAAATATGGAGAAAGAAAAATTCTCTTTTTAGTTCTAATAAAGGCTATCGCTGATACAAAGAGAAAAGCACAGTAAACTAAAAATCCTGATGCTAAAGGTGTTGCTGCTTTAATACAAGGGTATTGTGCCCTGCTTGGTTTAGGTACTACGCGAATTATAATCCATAATAGTGCTACCAATCCAACAATCGGAAATAGAAGTTTGTAAAATCCCTCCGGCATAGTAATTTTTCTTATTCTTCCCGTTTTTGGGCACACTATTACGAATTTTTGTAGAAATGCATTCATTTTTTTTCCCTGTATTATAAAGGAGGTTAAGTTTTTACAATTTTATAAACTCTAGTAACTCAAGTTATATATATAGTCTACTAACAAATTTACATCCTCTTGGTAATCACCTATTTGTACTTATATATTACCTAAAAATTACTGCAAGAAAATTTTTTAATTAATTTCAATTTATTTTTGATAAATCATCTTTATAGTTTCAGAAAATCCTTTGGATTCCATTCGACATAAATAGACACCGCTGGCTAAGCCTGCTGCACTCCACTGTAGTCTATGCTCACCCGAAGGAACTACACCGTCTATAAGAGTTTCTATCTCTCTTCCAGTAATATCATAAACTTTTAATTTTACAAAATCATTTTTCGGATTATAAAAGACAATCATAGTCGATGGATTAAATGGATTAGGATAATTTGCACATAATTTGAAACTCTCAGGTGTCTGGAAACTCACATCAGGTTGTAAAGAAGTTATTAAATTCTTTCCATCCCCAACGATTTCAATTTCGTTTAATTGGTTAGTTCCAATACCTCTATTATGAAGGAGGTCAAGATAATTGTCACATTCAGTATCCCCGTAACTGTTTTGTGCCGGGAGTTGAAGTTTTTGAGCTTCACAATTCAATCCCATTAAATGAGCTCCGATACTGTCAGTAGATACAGGTTCTTTTCCTGCAAAGAGAACATGGCTTTCATAAGGAGCAAAGTTCGGATTCCAAACACCTTCACCACCGGTAGCATTTTTTATTCCGTCAATTATAGCCAGGTGTACCGGACGTGCAGCAAACAAATCGCAAACTGATCTAGGGAGAAACGTAGCTGATGATTCGTTTGTTGGGCTGTGAATTGCCTGACGGCGATATTGAATAGCTTGTGTTGTGTAGCTAGATTGTGGCACAGAACCAACCTGATTTTTAATCGAGCATGTAATACCTGCTTCTGCATGCTGTTTTAATTTTCCAATAGAAACATAAACATCAGTATCCATAACTATTTGATTCATAGTCAGATTTTCGAAGTTATAATGATCTGCACCTGTGGGAACATCAACAAATGTACCTTGGCTTATATCGACCAACCCACATCCAAGGGTGTTCTTAATATCCATATAACCCTGAAATACGTCTTTGTTAAAAGAATCTCCGCTTGATAAACTTTCTACAATAATGATATCACTTGCAGAAACTCCCGAATCTATGATTGTTTGTGTTACTGCTTTAACGACTGCAGGATGACTCCACATGGCTTCAGTTACAGGAACTCCGTTCAATTTTGGACTGAAAGCATTTCCCGAGCCGCCTGTCAAATTTATTTTTATTACTACTTTTTTACTATTGCTGAATAAATCTGATACTCCGCCAATCTGTTCGAAAAGGTACTGTACTTTTTGCAAAACTCCACCATTAGGATCATCATAAATATATGTATCAGCAGGAGTATTCATTGTGTTGGTAATAGCCATTCTAGCTAAATATGAGGAATCTTTTTTATGTTGGTATGCAAAAACACCCGAAGGCATTAGATAAGGGGCAACAAATAAACCGGCTACAGCAGTACCTGCTTTCTTTATAAAATCTCTTCGTGAAGAATTCATAAACTGAATATTATCTTTATCATTTTTTTCCAAAATTCCTCCTCATTATCAATTTTGACATGGATGATCGAGTTTTACTTTAGTAGTACCGATAGAACCGTCAAGTTGTAAAAATTTTAAATTTAGTCTCACTAATATTTAATTCACAATTGTCTCACTGAAAACAATTATACAGAATATATCGGAAAAAAGCATTATCTGGACCATACTATTTGTTTTTTATCTTATATATAAATTATTTTTTTACATCGGAATTATTAAAATATCTTTCTGCAAATTTTATGAATGTTGGCCAATTATCAAGTGTAGTATGTCCACCAAAGTGTTGTCTGAATGCAATATCACCATCAATAAGTGCTGTTCCCATTGAAGGCATTATACTTGTTCCTAGATCTTTTTTCCCGAGAAGTTTATAAACCGGGCCTGCAGCAACGGCAGCCATAAATTGTCCTTTATCATCAACCCAGTTTCCTTCAATCTGCGGAGAGCCGCAGCTTATAAAAACAGGGCGCGGAGCACACATAGAAATAAGTTCATGGGCATCAACAGGTAATTCTTTTGCAGTTAGTGGACCTGCATATTTCAAAAAGTTACCAGCCATCCAATGATACTCATACGACGATGCAACATTCTCAATCATTTCTCCAAAATTACGACGCAGTAAACTGGCTCCTCCCTCTCCTGAAGATCCTATAAATCCAATTGCAAATCGTTTATCGTAAGCCATAGTTACTAAAGCTGCTTTTCCATAACGGGAAAGTCCTTCTATACCAACTTTATTTCCATCAACTGATCTATCCGTTTTTAAATAATCCAGGGCTCTGCTAGCACCCCATGCCCAAGCACGCAATGTTCCCCAGTCATCTAATTTACGAGGCTGTCCTTTATTAACTAAACCTATAATACCATCTGTTAATCCTTTACCGTTATCAGCTTGAAAACTGGTTGAAACTAAAATGGCATAACCCCAACCTTTTGATAGGACCAAAGGTTTCCAGGTGGACATTGAATCGATGTACCTTTTCATCTGATCTGTCATTTTGAAATTTGGAGGAAAATTAAAACCGAATTCCATAATTACCGGAACGGGGTCTTGTACGTTTGCTGGAATCGTTAAAGTTAAATTTATATCGACAGAAATTAATGGATATGATGAATTATCAACATGACCAAGAATTTTTTTAGTAATTACTGGAATATTTTTAATTGTATCATTTATAGTGTTTACAACTTCCCAATTTACCTGAGGAAGATTTTTAGGAGCTCTTCCATAAATTTCTCTATCAAAAAATTCTTTTATTTCCGGACGACGTTCATTCCACCACATTTCGGCACTGGTAACTTCTTGACCATTATTTAATATCAATGGATCGGGAAGTATGGGATAAGGATTTGCTATAGATTCATCCGCATTAGCTGCATTTGGAGCTTTCGGATCACCCGATGGGCCAGGACGAAGAGAATCTATACCCAGCAGTTTCAATAATCTTGCATGGTCCTGTTCCGCAGTTAATGTATCAGGTGCAGTAACTGTATCGGATTTTGTGTATACTCTTATTTGTCCAAATAATTGACAAACCATTAAAATAAGAAGTAGAAAAAAGTAATACGTGTTTCTCATTTCAATTTATTAGTAAAAATAAAAGTTCACCTTCACGACTGAATTAACCAGTCGTGAAGGTTATATATATTTTTTTGTTAACTATAAGTTATTTAAGTAGCATAAGTTTCTTTGTTGCAGTAAAGTCTCCGGCACTAAGCCTATAGAAATAAACTCCACTTGCGAGAGCTTGTGCATTAAATGAAACAATATATTGACCTGGTGTCTGAACAGTATTTACTAAAGTCTGAACTTCTCTTCCCAAGACGTCATATATTTTCAATGTTACTATAGTAGTGTTAACTATATTATATCTGATATTAGTGGAAGGATTGAATGGATTTGGATAATTTTGATACAACTCATAACTAGATGGCAAAGCAGATGTTGTCTTTTCTATTCCGGTCGGATTATCTTTGACGTATTGAGCTAACCATACAAATGCAGGTCTTGATTCTAAATTAGAGTGTACCAAGAAACAAGTGGTTTGCCACATATGACCTTCAAGATATCCCCAAAGGGTTATACCTTTTACAGCCGGACTCTTCCACAATACAGGAAATATTTTTTGATATAACTGTAATTGTGTATTATCATCGGGAGTTCCAGCATCAGCAATATTGCCTAAATCCAATTCTGAAACATAAACCGGCAATCCTGTAGCACCAAGCCTTTGCAAGTTACCTTTGACAGTATTTGTATCAACATTTTCAAGAGAAAAACGATGTCCTTGTACACCGATACCGTCTATCAATCCTCTATCCTTTAGTAAATTGATAATCTGAAGATAAGTTGTTGTGGCTGTATTACTATTTATAATTCCGTAGTCATTTATCAATAACTTGGCATTAGGCATGTATTTCCTTGCTAATTCAAATGAATTGATTACCCAATCCCAACCTGTGGTACCATTTCCACCGAGAGCATTTTTATAATTTGCACGTCCCTGCAATCCATCGGGTGGATTATGCCCGGTAAGAGGCTCATTAACAACATCAACCATATCAATGTTCGGGTATCTATTTCCCACTTGTCTAATCCAGCTTTCTATGTAGAATATCTGCTGAGCAGAATCAAGACTAGAAATCCAGGTTGGCTGCTGCGCTCCCCAGATTAAACAATGGTCCTTGAAAATAATACCATGATTTTGTGCATAATTATAAGCTGCATCCAAACCGCTCCAGTTCCATTGGGTTGTATCTGTTGAAACTCCAACAGAACCCCATTTACCTGCATTTTCAGGTGTAAGTTGTGTCCAATATTTATAAAAAATATTATCATCATAACCACCATAAGCACTGCCTAAGAAATTAGCTTGACCTGTTGCAAGTGCCGGACCTTTCCAAATTAAACTTGAATCAACTGTTGAAGGTATCCCACCCGGAAGTCCATTGTTAAGTGCATACACAGTATAAGCTAAATATGATTTACCGAATGCTATTTTATCTATATCCAAACCATCTTCGCGGCTACCAATTTGAAAAGTTCTAGTAAGATTGTCTAAACTTACATCAAATGTATCTCCAACTGCACCTGAATATGTGTTTTTGGTTACGTTCACCCATTTCCACACTTGACTGCCAGCTGATCCTGCTCCATCTACTACAGCCGAAGAATCAGCGTCAGTAAATCCCCCGCTTGCAACACCATTTACAAACACCCAATCAGCAGCTGCGGTATCATTCTTTACACCGAATCCACGACCATAGAAAAAGCTATCATCATTAAATGTGTTAGGACCAACTCGTAAGTGAACAAATAAACTGTATTTACCAGAATCCTGAAAAGTCACTTCGTAAGTTGCTACATTATTCGAATCACCAGGGACAAAAGCAGCACTATTATTTATAGGTGTTATATAAGTAATATTGTTACTTACATCCTGATTAATAGAATAATTACTACCGAGTTTCCCTGATTCCGCTTCTACAATTACGGGTTTTTTATCTGCATTTACATCGGCAATTTGTAAATTATCAATATATATAGCATTGTTGATGTTACTGGAATAACCGAAAGAAATTGGCCCGCGAATAACCGATTGACCATCAGTTACCTTAAACTGCATCGTGTATTTTTTCCATTGTGTAGTCAGGTTAGCAGGTCGTATAGCTCCGTATTCTGAATATGAATAATTACCCACCGTAAAATCGACTTGTGTGCCGGGCACATCTGCTTTAGCCCAAATTGAATAATTATATGTAACGCCGGGTACAACATGGATACTGTCGCTAACAGCCTGGAGATCATAGCTGTTGGTACCTAAACTCTTAACTGTAACTTTTAATGCACGGCTTCCCTCTTCAACAGTGTCACTTACAATTTCGAAAACTGGTGGTGTAGTTGCATTAGCGGATTGAAAAATCCAACCTTTGGTGGCGCCTGTAGTATTAACTCCAACAGAGCTTTCTTCGAAACTACCATTTGTCACTACTTGTGTCGTAGGAGGTGGAGGAGGCGGTGGTGGAGGTGGAGTACTTCCCTTAGCTACAAGCTGTACATTATCGGCAAACCAGGTAGTAGTGTCACTGCCTGATGTACCTGCACAATTTATTCCAAATGCAATGTAGATAGTATCTGAAAAAGTTGAAGTATTAGTTATATCAAGACCTATATCTTCCCAATCAGTGGAAACTCCCAGCCCACGATTAACCAAACCAAGTGTATCCGTATCTAGGAAGTGATGACCTGTAGGCTCTGTTTGATAAGCTTGGGCTAGTATAGCTTTATAACCTACATCACCTTTTTGGAAGTAACCCTTAAATTTTAATGAATCATAATCAGCCAATATCTTTCCAGCTGGTAAAACAAACTTAAGAACTGGGGCTGCATTATAATTGTGAACTGTGTTTTGCAGAACTTTATTTCCACTTGCTAGTGGATCATCAGAAACTACAGATTGAATATCAGTTGGAGCCCAACTAACGTCGGTAAAAGAATCACCTAAACTAAAGTTTTCAAAATCATATGATAAAATATCAATGATAGGTGCTACAGTTTTTTCCACAAGTTGTACATCATCAGCAAACCAGGTAGTAGTGTCACTGCCTGATGTACCTGCACAGTTTATTCCAAATGCAATGTAGATAGTATCTGAAAAGCTTGAGGCATTAGTTATGTCAAGATCTATGTTTTCCCAAGCAGTAGAAACTCCACTTGCACGATTGTATATTCCAAGTGTATCTGTGTCCAGAAAATGATGACCTGTAGGATTTGTTTGATAAACCTGGGCTACAATACCTTTATAACCTACATCGCCTTTTTGGAAATATCCCTTAAAAGTTAATGAATCATAATCAGCCAGCGTTTTACCAGCTGGTAAAACAAACATAAGAACTGGTGCTGCATTATAATTATGAATAATGTTTTTCAGAACTTTATTTCCGCTTGCAAGCGGATCATCAGAAACTACAGATTGAATATCAGCAGGAGACCAGCTAACACCGATAAAGGAATCTCCTAAACTAAAACTTTCAAAATCATATGATAAAATACTCTGGGCTCTGAGTGTTCCGGCAATTAAAAAAAAGATAAGAATTGTAAACCATTTTGATATCGATAAATATTTTTTCATAACTTCTCCTATGACAAATTGCACTATAATAAAAAGGAAAAACTTATTTGATAAAACCAAATTCTTTCAAAATAAATCATATAAAAACAGGTTGATTATTGTTTTTTTAACCACAAATTAAAAATCATACCTCCTTTCAGATTATATTTAGTTTGGGTACTCTTCATTTATTTAAATATACTTAAGATATCTGCCCTCCTTTCTATTCAAAATAACTTCATTTCCGTAAAACATTTTTCCTACTCGACCAATAAGATCCTTCACAATGTGAATTTAATTTTAAATCTGAACTATTAAAGTTCAAATTAAATTGAATCGTTTTAATATTATGAAAAAAAACAAGAAAAGGCAAGCAAAATTTTTTTATGTAAATTACATAAATCAATGATTTTTCCTCGCATACTAACTTTGGACTAATTAGATAAAAAACCACAATTTTTATTGAATCATTTTAAAAGCAATGCCTTCTTTGTGAACACAGAATTTCCTGCTTCAAGTCGATATAAATATATTCCACTTGATAATCCTCCAGCATTAAATGTCGCCGTAAAATTTCCTGCTTGATGGAGACCTTCATATAAGGTATTAATTTCCTGCCCGAGAAGATTATATACTTTAAGGCTAACCTTGCTTGCAATAGGCAATTGATAACTGATTATTGTTGAAGGATTAAAGGGATTTGGATAGTTTTGTCCGAGATTATATTTAAGTGGATTTTGAATCGATTTTTCTTTAGTTCCTGTTGTTTTCATTTCACCTGTAAAATAAAATGACTTCAACATGAATAATTTATCCATTACAGATCCGGTGAATAGCAAATAAACATCGTGATTTCCTGATACGGGAGATAATAATTTTGCTGAAAATGTCTCGAAGGATGTCCAGGATCCTGTACCAGCTATATTACACTCTGCTATTTTAGTACTCTCATCTATTGAATCAATATACACTTCAACTACACCACCATTAGTAACACTTGAAGCAATTACTTTTATCGAGTCAGCACTTTTTAAGTAATCATTATTTCCAAATTCAACTCCTGCATACATTGCCCAATTATTATAATAGATATTATCAAGTACCGTGGTGTTTGCTGCTATTAATGTTCTTTTTGTTCCGAGCTGGTTTGCAGGACATTCCGCTAATATGGAGTTAAAAGCATCACGGTATATATATAGATCGAACCAGCAAGTTTGCATACCGCTTACATATAAACCCTGTCTGGTACCTGTAAATGATGTGTAATCGGAATAAGAATCAATTGTAGATATATCGAATGCTTGCCCTACTTGGGCCCACTCATTTCCATCATTGCTAAAATACCCAGTTATTTTATGATTGATCCTAACCAGCCTAAGCCATAGTGTATCGCCTATAGTATTTGGAACTTCATATTGAGTACTTCCGAAGCTGAATCTAATTGCCCTGTCACCATTACTTGATAATGAACTAACAAGATTAACATCCAACGTTTCATCGCCCCGCATAATCCACAATCCTGCCTGATCAGAAGTAGATGATGGATTGAAATCCAGTTTTGTTATGATTGAATAGTTATGTTCTCCGTCGTTTTTAATTAATGTATTAGCTTTAGAAGAGCTCTTAGGAGATAAAAGCAACCAACCTGAACGATCTGTGAGTGACCATTTATTGTTGGGTGTATAACCCAAAAAGGACCATTCGGGATTTAAGGTATCCGAATTAAAAAAATCAGTATGCGGAACCATCCATGGAATACCGCTGTTCGGTAAATTTGGTGCTAAAAATAAATTGTTAATTGGGTAATCGGCTAATGGCTTATCATCAGCATCATAATGCACTTGATTTAATAGTCCTTGCCTGCCTTGTCCTTTCCATTCTCCTTTTGCATAAAGCGGATGTATAACCCAGAAAGTGCTGTCACCAAGAGTTACAACCTGAGATGCATGATTTGGACTGGTAAAAAGCGAACCGCTAACCTGTGGATCATTTATATTAAAAAAATTACCCAGCATTTCCCACGATGACTCATTGTCAGTGAGAGTATCGCTCCGCATTACATATTGTCCCCCGCTTAAATCCCTTGCAAAAGAATAGTAATAATATCCATGGTGCTTCCACATAACCGGTCCCTCAGCCCAACTATACGGAAAAGGGTCCGGATTTAGCCAATCTAGGTTGTACACAACTCCTGTTGGCTGTCCGCTATTTCCCAATTCTACAATACCGTTATTGGGCTGACCGTTTTTAACTACCAAATACCATTTATTATTATCATCAATAAAAATTGAATTGTCATAACCTAGGCTATATGGGAGGCTTGAAGGATTGTTCATATATACAGGAGCGCTCCATGGACCTTCAGGTTCCGGAGCTTTTACAAAATACATTGAACCGCCTCTTGAAAAAAAATCCCAGTATTCACCATTGTAGTAAACCATTTGACCTCCCCAGCAGCCTCCGCCCGGTGAATCACCATAACCTGTCCAAGCTGAACTCACAGGCTGGGCTATTGCTTCCCAATGAACCAAATCAGTAGAGTGGTAAATAACAGGTGTCGGATTAAACGATGAACCTGTAGTATAAAAGTCATTTCCTACTTTTGATATTGTACAATCGGGATGGTCTCCCGGAATTACAGGATTCATATAAGTTTGAAAGGAAACTGATTGACCAAAAACACAAAAATTAAATAATAAAAAGTAAAAAAATTGTAAGTTAAAAGATTTCATTTTATCATTCCTTAATGCTTAATTTTTGGAGAGTTGTAAGCCATTCAAAATCCAAGAATTTACTATAAATTTAAAAATAAATCCTGCTACAAGATAGACAACTTGCCATAGGTTAACCAAAATCTGCTAACTATTATTTACTCTTGGAAACCAAACCTCATTATTCCTACTCCCCTATTAGATCATAAATAATACAGAATTAATTTTTATCTTTTTAATCTGTGTCATCCAATTGCAACCAAAATATTTTTAATGTTCTTTTTAATATAAATAATAATTATTTATTGATAAGCAAAGGAACAAATTCATTCAAGCATCTTGCTATGTGAATCATTCATGTTTTGCACAAGTCAGTGTTTTGTGAAAAACAAACAATACACAACATTAAAAATGATGTTATATAAATAATTTATTTTTCCTTTTCTTATGATTTATTATTTACCTGTTTTATTTAGGTATTATATTCACTATTACTCTTTTATAACTTGACAATTGAGGCATGCCTTTATCTGTAACTTTCAGAATAAAATGAACTGTTTCCTTTTTTTCAACCTCAGGAGCTATCACATAAGCTCCATGCGCATTCTCCGCTCCATCAACTTTTATCAATTTATTATATGAACCAGCTTCTGGGTAGTTAAACCACAAATAACTTAGATTGTCTCCATCTGGATCGAAAGAGTCACTGGCATCTAAACTAAAACCCTCTCCGAACTTTACTGTTATTTCTCCGGGATTCCCTAATACTGGAACCGGTGGATGATTGGCTTCCTCATATGATTTTGTACACCAATCCATTCTGGCGGCAAAGTCATTTTGGAAATCATCCCGCCAGCGCCACAAGGTTACTTTATAACCCGAAAAGGTTGTTGTGTCTAATCCAACTGCTCGTCCATATTCTTTATGAATATACGGAGTGTAACTATCATTAGCATTCGTCCAGATTTTTCTTGTTTCTGGTTCAAGCGGAACAACTGAATCTCCTTTTTTAAGTTTTGCAAAGTCTGGTATATACAATTCGTACCGGCCTCCCCAACCACCCCATTCAGGATGTTCAGCCTCATTTAGTCCGTTGGGTATTAATGACAAAAATGATGGTGTATCACCTTCCATACCCCAGGAAACATCTGGATATACATCACCGAGAGGACCATGATCTTGTTGAATGTTTTGTGCCAACCAGCTATTGCTAATCTCATCATTATTAATACCTTCCACAAAACTATTAATTGCACTCCATGTTGCACTACCATAATTATCGCCAGGACTAACAATGAAAAATAACTCAGGAAAATTATTTCTAATCCATATACCGCTGTCGTCCTGGTCCGATATTGTATAGACCCTGAGTTTTGCAATTAATCTTTTAGCTTCCGTTTCTGTTTTTGTATCTTTAATTTTATGCAATGCCTGCGCAAGGGTATTCGCACCTCCCCAAACAGATATCCACAATGGACGTTCATCTTTTTGTTCAAGAATTTTTATTATCCATTCCGAGCCTTCTGAATCTTTTCCATTACCAACCCCCAGCATTCCATATTTTGGCAATCCTTTTTTTACTTTCCATATAAGTGCATCAGCGTCAGGAAAACCGGTTTCATGTTTCAACAGGTTGGGTTGTACCTTACCATATGCCTGAATAATTTTTACTATTGATTCAGGGTCGACTCTTGTTTGATGCCAGCATGATGTTGTAGCAATTAATCCTTCTATATCAATTACATTGGAATATAAAAGTAATCGAACCATCGATTGTGAATCATCCGGATCAGCCTCAATATCAGTTAGAATAATTACCCTGTTTTTTATATTTGATTGAGCTTTTACAGTTTGTAAAGAAATTAGAGAAGTAATTAAGATTAATATTAAAGATATTCTTATGATCATAAAACTCCTGTTATAATTACTTTACAGTTAATTTTGTTTTTCATTAAAAAAGTCCATCATAAGATGAGTAGTTGATATCTTCATAAAAATTCTTAATAATTCGAAGCTGATTTTTACCCACCTGAGATAGTTGTATCAGTACATCAATTTAATCATAATTATCTAATTTCCAATTGAACGAATTTTTTCTGATTAAAAAATTCGGCTTGAAGTTATTTCTTCAGCTCAATTGTAACGACAGATTTTGATGGTAAATCAACTTTCAAAATATTATTCTGTATACTAAATGATGTGAACTTTTGTATATTAACTTTTTCGGGTTGCCCAAAATCATTATAATCATTTCCATTCGGTGCTGTAATTATTTCGCCCTTGGTTTGAGATAAATTATCTGAACCTCTTAAGTCAATTTCAATACTTCTATCATTATGAGGATCAATATTTGTAAGTGACACATGAATTCTTCCCTCTTTATCCTTTGATGCTGATGCGCTCACACTCGGCAAGGTCATGCCGTCAAATGAATAATCATCGCAAGTTATATTAATCGGTAAAAGAGTTGCGTCTTGATGAACTTTATACATTTTAAATACATAAAATGTAGGAGTTTTTACAATCTGATCATCTTTTGTAAGAATCATAGATTGAAGTACATTTATCATTTGTGCAATGTTTGCCATTTTTACTCTGCGAGCATGATTATTAAAGATATCAAGATAGAGCCCGGCGGTAACTGCATCGCGCAAAGTATTTTGTTGATATAAAAAGCCAGGATTTGTTCCAGGTTCAACTGTAAACCAGTTTCCCCATTCATCAGCCATTATCCCAATTCTATTCTGCGGATCATATTCATCCATAAGTGTAATATGTTTCTCTAAGCGTTCTTCCATTATCAATGTATTTTTCATAGTATAGAACCAATCGTTTTCATTGAATTGAGTCGCTGATGATTTGTCGTTCCAGCCATGACAAAATGTGTAGTAATGAAATGAGTACCCTTGAATCAAATTTTGGAAATTTTGAGTTTTCTTTAACACCGTTTCAGTCCAATTAAAATCAGGATCAGTACCGCCGCTGGCAACACGATACAATCCACGTCCGTGCATATAAGTAGAAAATCTTTTATACAAATCTGTATAATAATCTGGAGTCATATTTCCACCGCAACCCCAGCTCTCGTTGCCAACTGCCCAAAATTTTACATTCCATGGCTTTTCTCTTCCGTTTTTTCTTCGTAACTCTGTCATCGGGCTTTTAGCATCTGAATTGATATACTCAACCCATTCTGAGGCTTCCTGAACAGTTCCGCTTCCGACATTTACACAAATGTAAGGCTCTGCTCCGATCAATTCACAAAAATCCAAAAATTCGTGAGTTCCAAAACTATTATCCTCAGTTACTCCTCCCCAATTAGTATTAATTATAGAAGGACGTTCATCTTGTGGACCTATTCCATCTTTCCAGTGATATGTATCTGCAAAACATCCTCCCGGCCAACGCACAACAGAGGGATTGATCTCTTTTAATGCTGCAATTACATCATTCCTAATACCGCGCGTATTTGGGATACTAGAATTTTCACCGACATAAATTCCACCGTAAATACAATGTCCTAAGTGTTCTGCAAAATGACCATAAATAAATTTACTTATTGTATCTGTACCAAGATCAACGTTTACAATAATTTTATTTGATTTTCCCTTTGGATTATCAGCAGCATTTAGCAAAACTATATTAAAAGCGAGCAAAACAAATAGTATTTTTTTCAAGAGGTTCATTTTTTCTCCTTTATAATTTAAGTGAATACATTTGGATATTTTCGATTATTTTTTTGATTTTTATTCAAATTTATTTTACAAATTAATATTAGTAATCCAGATTGATAACAAGATTCTTCCCGTCATAATTTACTTCTCTATCGTACTCTTTTACTGTATCTATCCCGTATCCATTATATTTAGAAACCTTAACAATATTAAATTTACGTTGAATGAGCATCTCCGGAAAGCTTCCTTTTCGTTCGTTTATTGTCAAAACATTTTTTACATCATCCCATTTAAAAACTATAGTCGAATATATTCCTTTTTCATAATTATAATTATCATTTTCATCTTCGTATAAAGTAAATTCACAATCAGCACCTGAATAAATTCTGATTTCAATCGGGTCATTTTTTTCTGAGGAATATTGAATGTTCGGACCCATTGGAACAATTGATCCTGCTTTTACAAATAGCGGAATTTTGTCAAGATATGCATCGATATTTACTGTCTGACCTCCATCAAAACGATTACCTGTCCAGAAATCATACCAAGCAGTCGATTTGGGTAAATATACATTCCACTTATTGACATTTGGTTCTGTAATTGGAGTTACAAGAAATGCGTTACCGAACATATATTCATATTGCTGCTTCAATGAAGAAGTGTCATTGTAAAAATCCATTACTAATGGGCGCATCATAGTTGAACCTTTTTTTGTAACCTTCCATGCTTCGGAATATATGTAAGGTAGTAAACGATACCGCAGTTTCAGCATCTTCTGCATGTTGCCTTCAACTTGTTGCCCATATTTCCATGGTTCCGTTTCTGATTGATATCCATGAATGCGAAAGATCGGATTAAAAGCACCCCATTGGAACCATCGAGTAAGCAACTCCTGATAATTCTCATCTGTATATTGTAATTTGCCTGGACGGAAAAATCCACCGATATCAGTTGTCCAATAAGGCATTCCCGTAATGGTATAGTTTAGTCCTGCTACTATTTGTCTTTTATATGTATCCCAATTGCCTCCTATATCTCCCGACCAGTTAATAGTTCCATACCTTTGTTGTCCGGCAAAAGCCGAGCGTGTTAGAATACAAACTCTTTTATCGTGGGAAGTTTTCCGTTGCCCTTCATAAACTGCCTTGCTAACAAAAAGTGGATAGGCTAAACGATAAAAATCTCCAGGTCCCAGATATGTTTTTTGATTATGTAAAGCATCATTTTCAGGTTCAGTAGCGTCCATCCACCAGGAATCTACACCATATAAAAATAAATTTTCATTTAATGTATTCCAGTACAATTCCCTTGTAACAGGATTAAAATAATCCAACCACTTAGTATCTGGTATATAAAGTTTTTTTTTAACATAACTTTTCCCAATTGTGGAATTCTTGTCCGGATTTGACCAAATAGAAATATTAAAATGAGCATTCAAATCATGAATTTCTTTAATAAAACTTGTAGGGTTAGAATAATTTATACTATCAAATTGCGGCACACCCCAACCATTATCACCCCAGTATTGCCAATCTTGTACAATAACATCCATAGGGAGATTTCGTTTCCGGAATTCTTGCACGGTTTCCACAAGATTTGCACCTGATGTGTATCGTTCGCGGCACTGCCAAAAACCATAAGCCCATAGAGGAAGCAAAGGAACGTTACCGGAAAGTTTCCGATACGTTGCTATTACACTGTCTGCTGAAGGTCCATAAAACACTACATAATCGAGCAGCTTTGCATTGGGTGAGCGGAATGTGGTTGAGCTATCCGTAAGTTTCCAAGATACTTTTGGTGTATTACTTGATTTGCAAATCAACTGTAATTGATGTTCTCCCGTACTTAAGTTTACCAAAGCATTTGCTGTAGGTGGAAGCCAAAAATTATTAATATCAATACACTGCTTCCCATCAATAACAACATATTGACGATTGTCCATATCGCCTAAATCAAGAAATATTGAATACACTCCATCCGAAGGAACTTCAAATTTTCCTGTGTAAAGAGATTGGTTCTGCAATACTTTTTGAGTTCCGGAAGTGGTAGTTACTTCTGCTAATTGATTATTGTCGGAGGCTGAGAGTTCCTGTTTTTCGAGCTTAACAATATTATCGGCCGGATTAAAATCAGTTAGCCCATATTGATACCAAAGTAATCCGTATCCTTTGCTAGAATATATAAAAGGAATAGATATTTGTGAGTTGACTTGCGTTAGCTTACGGGTGATGTTCCTTAAATTATAATGTCCGTCCTGAAACTGACCTAATCCAAAAATATACTCGTCAGTTGGTGACTCAAAACCCTGTTCTACCTTGAAGCATTGCTCACCCAAAACAGAATAAGGTATTAATTTCCGAGTCCCGGATATTTCACTCAGAAATATTTTCCCGAATTTATCTTTAAAAGATAATTTACCGGTATGTTTATTTAATTCTGTAATAATGTTTCTACATATTACTTTAATATTTGAATCTGTATTGGAAACCTGGAACTTGGGGGTCGGATAATCATAGGTAAGAATGAGTTCAGGTAATTGGCTTCCAATATTTTTATAAAATTTGATCCTCACGGCATTATCGGCCAAGGGATAAATACTTAGCGTCCCATCTGATAGTGTAACATCAATTCTATCTTTTGATTGTACAAAACCTTTTACATCCTGTCCCTGAATAAAAACCGGGATCAAACAAATGATTACGAAGATGATTAATTTCATTTTTTTTATGTTCACTTCATAAGCTTGTAATGTATAAGCATAATTATTTTATTTCGTTTTGATTACAACCTCTCCGGATTGAAGTCCTTCGGATTCTGCTGAAAGACGGATTTCACCTTTATCATGTTTCGACTGCACAATTGCTAAACACAGACCATGGAATGCTTTTCGTTCACTCGATTTAAAATTCTCATGACTTATAGAGTTACCATTACCCACGCCTGCAATAATCCCTTCACCTTCAATTTTAAATTTCACCTGGTTGTCAGCATTGGGGCAAAGATTACCTTCTTTATCAACTATTTCTATTTTGATATACGAAAGATCTTCACCATCCGCATTTATCTCGCTTCGATCAGGTGTTAACACTATTTTAGCCGGAATGCCTGCAGTATGAATTTCGTCAGTACAAACAATCTGCCCATTATTTTTAGCAACTGCCTTTAAGATTCCCGGCGTATATGGAATATTCCATACCAGATGCAAATCCTTTGAATCACTAAATTTCTTTTCGCCAACTGATTTCCCATTTAAAAACAATTCTACTGATTCACAATTGCTATAACACCATACTGGAATTTCTTTACCTTCGAAACCCTCCCAGTTCCAGTGAGGAAGGATGTGAACCATGGGTTTCTCTGTCCATTGACTCTGATAAAGATAATATCGGTCTTTTGGAAAACCACATAGATCAACAATTCCGAAATAAGAACTAACAGAAGGCCAAGGGAACGGTGTTGGTTCTCCGATATAATCAAATCCGGTCCAAACAAATTCTCCCGCAATCCAGGGTGAATTTTTAATTGCTTTTAAACTTGATTCAGCGGTATTACCCCAACTAGGAGAATTTACATCATAAGAAGTACATTGATTGTTTAATTCTTTTTCTATTTTAAGCTTATCACCATCTGGAATCAGATTATATTCTTCGCGTGTGCTTACGGCCGATGCGGTTTCAGATGCAATCAGTTTCACCTTCCCCCTAAATATTTGGTAAGAAGGTATCTGGTAATTAATACCTACAACGTCGAGTGGTTTTGTAAAACCGTTTTTGAAAGCACCATCAGGTGTATTACATGCTGAAGTAACTGGCCGGGTAGGATCTTCTTTATGACAAATATCAGTGAGCCGTTTTGACATTTCATAAGCATTGGTATTATTCTGTTCTGGAATTTCGTTCCCGATACTCCAAAGAATAATGCTCGGATGATTCCTATCACGGTGAATCATATCAGTCAAATCTTTTTCACTCCATTCATCAAAAAATCTCCCGTATCCATACACAGTTTTTGATTGTCTCCATTCATCAAACGCTTCATCCATTACTAAAAATCCCATACTATCACACAAATCCAACAGTTCTGGATCAGGAGGGTTGTGACTTGTACGTATAGCGTTGCAACCCATGCTTTTCATAATTTCCAGCTGACGCTCAATTGCCCGCTTATTGACTGCGGCTCCTATACTTCCCTGGTCATGGTGCAGGCACACACCTTTAATGTTAACGTGTTTGCCGTTTAAATAAAATCCATTATCTAAAGTAAATTCAAATGTACGGATGCCGAATGGTGTAACGCCCTCATCCATTATCTGGTTATTTGTTCGCACACTGGATTCAACTTTATAAAGTTTTGGACTTTCCAATGTCCATAACTCTGGTTTTGGAACTTTGAG
>Ga0307423_1000110_pt1 | contig 49530 bp, 52 predicted proteins | sample SalMarWE160310MG_FD_202154 | JGI IMG/M metagenome (GOLD analysis project Ga0307423, IMG submission 202154) | Salt marsh sediment microbial communities from the Plum Island Ecosystem LTER, Massachusetts, United States - WE1603-10 | ecosystem: Environmental > Aquatic > Marine > Intertidal zone >...
CCCAGGCTTCCAACACCCGGCGTAGATCTGCAACCGCCGCGAGGGCCTCATCGACGCCGGCGCCTCCACTCGCCTTCAGCGCTGCAACGGCGGTGTCCACCCGCGCCAGAGGCTGCCTCCATCCGTCGTGCTTCGAGACCATCACTCCCCCGTTGACGCCAGCGCCTGGCGAACGGCGCCGGCGAGCTGCGCCACCGTGAAGGGTTTGGCGATGAACGACGTTCTCTCGGCCGTCTCCAACAGGTCCCGGAGCGCCTCGTCCGTGTAGCCGGAAGAGAACAGAAAGGCGAGCCGTGGCTTCTTCGCGCGAACGCGTTCCATCAGCTCACGCCCGCCGATCGACGGCATCACGACATCACTGATCACGAGGTCGATCTCGACGTCTTGCCGCAACACCTCGAGGGCTTGCCTCCCGTTCGTGGCCTCGATCACCGCGTATCCGAGCGCCTCGAGCATGCCGACAATCGCTGATCGGACCGCCTGCTCGTCCTCCACCACAAGGATTGTCTCATCGCCACCTTCGGCCTCCCTGTCCCCCGAGTCGCTCTTTTTGCGGACCGGCCCGGTCGCAACGGGGATGAAGACATCAAACCTGGTACCCTCCCCGGGAGAGCTCCGAACGTCAATGAACCCCCCGTGCTGTTTGACGATGCCATAAACGGTCGCCAACCCCATTCCGGTGCCTTTTTCCTTGTCTTTGGTCGTGTAGAACGGTTCGAAGACATGGGTCAGGGTCGTTGCATCCATGCCAGAACCGTCATCCTCAACCGAAACGCAAACATAGGTTCCATCCGCTACACCGGGTCGGCCCAACCCGGATTCCTCGACGAACACCCGCTCCTCGACTCCAATCTCGATCTTTCCGCCCTCAGGCATCGCATCGCGAGCATTCACGACCATGTTCAGAAGCACCTGGCCCAGCTGTCCGCGGTCGGCGCGAACGGTCGGCACGCTTTCCCCATCCCGAAGCGTGAGCTCGATGTTCTCCGGTATCACCCGGCGAAGGATCTCAAGCTCATCCGTCAACAGCGCCTTGAGGTCCAGCGCCTGCATCTCGAGAAGCTGCTGGCGCGCGATCGCCAACAGGTGTCGGGTCAGCTCCGCTCCGCGTTTGACGGTTTCGCGGATCACCTTGAACTCGCCAAGCTCTTCGCCGGCCTGGGGATAGCAGAGCCGCAGCAGTTCGGCCGAGCCCGAAATCGACATCAAAAGGTTGTTGAAGTCGTGAGCGATCCCGCCGGCGAGCTGGCCCAGCGCCTCGAGCTTCTGCACCTGCGCCAACTGTTGTTCCAGCCTCCGTCGCTCGCTGATGTCGATCAAGCTGCCCTCGATGATCGACGGATGGCCGCGATCGTCTTCGATCAGGCTCGCGCTCAGGACAACGGTCAGCGGCTCACCGTCCCGCCGCCTCATCGGAACCTCCCAGCCAATCACCGATCCGTTGTTGGCAAGCTCGTCGAGGAACCGCTGCCGATCCTCGGGCGACCCATAGAGGAGAGTGACTTCGACGCCCAGGACCTCCTCCGGCGAGCCGAAACCGAACATTTTCGCCACCGCCATGTTGCAGCTCAGGAGCCGCCCGTCGATGGTCGAGCGAAACACGCCGGCGACGTTTCGTTCGAAGAGCTGGCGGTACCGCTCCTCACTCGCCGCCAGTGCCGACTCCGCCTTCTTGCGTTCGGTGATGTCGGTCAGGGCTCCGACGATCGAGACGGTCCTGCCGTCCTCCACCATCGGGGCCTCGCGAACTTCGACCCACACCAAACGGCCGGTTTTAGACCGCAGCTCGAGCTCGTACGGCGGCTGCCGCTCACCGGTGGCTATGGCTGTCCGGGTGAGCTCGTAACCACGTTCATTGAGCGGATTGTCGGTCAAGAAATCGATCCAGTTTCTCATCGCCTCCTCGGGCTCGCAGTCGAGGATCTCGCGACATTGCGGACTCAGGTAAGTCAGCACGTTGTCTGCGCCGTGCGAGTAGAAGAGATTGGTGCTGTGTTCGACGATGTTCCGCAAGCGCTCCTCGCTCTCCCGCACCGCATCCTCGGCGAGCCGTGCTTCCGTGATGTCCTGGGCGACGCCGACCACCTGCTGAATCTCGCCGGCGTCATTTGCGACGGCAAAGCCCCGATCGCGGATCAGCCGCACTCGGCCGTCCGGACGCACGATCCGGTACTCCTCGGCATAGGCACCGGACTCCGCCAGTCGAGCGAAGGCCTCGTTTGTGCACCGCCGGTCGTCCGGATGGACGTACATGACCCAGCCCGACGGATTCTCGTACAGATCTTGGGGGTCGAGACCCCACACCCGTTCATACGCCGGGCTGGCGTAGACGACCATGCGAGTCTTCCAGTCGACCACCCAAAACACATCGTCGAGGGTCTCGAACAATCGACGGTAGGTGCGATCACTGCGGCGCAGCGCAGCCTCGGCCTCAGCTAGCCGGTTTTCGGTCCCGACCTCGGTCAGAACCCACCGAACGGTCCTGGGGAGGCCGCCCAGCAGGCCTTCGTCTTTGACGATGTAGTCTCTGGCGCCGAGCCGCATCATCTCGACCGCCACGCGCTCGTCACCGTGAGCGGTCATGACGATGAACGCCGGAAGGTCTCCACGTCGGTCGAGAGCCCCGATGATGTCACGCCCATTCTCCTCCCCGAGAATGAGATCGAGCACCATCAGGGAGGGGGCGCTCTCGGCGACCGCATCGAGGGCCGACGCCACCGAATGGACGGCCGCAACGCGGTAGCCTTCAAGCTCCAGTCTCATGCTCACGAGCCCGGCGAGGTCCTCGTCGTCCTCCACCACGAGAACGAGTGGCGTGATGCCGGCCGGGTCGTTCTCACGCATTGCCCTGCCGGCCGTTCGAAATGTCCCGTACGCCCAAATCGGGTCGAACCGACCACAAGCGGCCGCCGCTCCGAGCGAATATTCCGGAACGCTCCGATGTCTCGCGACGGTCCCCTGCCTGGGATTCGGTCGCAACCATCAGCACCAACGCCTCCCTCGGTTGTCGGCCCGGTGGAAAGGTCATCACAGCCAGGTGCTCGAGATCCTCGCCCGGGCGCCAACGTCCATCCCGAAATCGAGGTTACCACAATCGTGTTCGGACTCTTCTCAGTCCTTGAAGCCAATTCGGCGGTGTTAACGGGACACCTGATTGGTCGAAAGGAGGCTTTTGGTAAACTTGAAACGAGGTTCGGAATGGCTGATTGCATCGGAAAAGTGCTGGCGATCGATGACGACCCGGCGGTTCTCGAAACACTCGCCGGCACTCTCGGCCAGCTCGGTTACGACGTGTTGCAGAGCACAGAAGGGATCGAGGGCTATCGTCTCGCGGTCAAACACCGGCCGGATGTCATCCTTCTTGATGTCGTGATGCCGGACGCGGACGGCTTCGAAGTCTGCCACATGCTCAAGGACAACCCGGACACGGCGCTCATACCGGTAGTGTTTCTGACCGGCCACGGCTCGCGGGAGGCGAGGATCAACGGCCTTGACGTCGGCGCCACCGATTTCCTGGGCAAACCGAGCGACCTGGCGGAGCTCGAGGCCCGGGTGCGGAACCTCGTGGCATTTCGCCGCCTGACCCTCGATTTTATCTCGGCCGAGGAAATGATCTTTACCTTCGCCAAGCTGATGGAGGCGCGCGACCGCGATACAGGCGACCACTGCGCACGCCTTGCCGAGCTGAGCGTCGAACTTGGCCAGAGGCTCGGACTCGTGGAGGACGATCTCAAGGCATTAAACCGTGGCGGCTACCTGCACGACATCGGCAAAATCGGCATTCCCGACGCGGTCCTCCTCAAGCCTGCACAGCTCGAGCCCGAGGATTGGGCGATCGTCAAGCGCCACCCGGAGATCGGATACGAGATATGCCGGCCGATGAGCAGCTTCGAGCCGGTTCTACCCCTGATCCGTCACCACCACGAGCGGCAAGACGGCTCGGGTTATCCGGACGGGCTCGCGGGCGACCGAGTCCCGTTGATCGCACGAGTGTTTCAGGTCGTCGACATCTTCGACTCCCTGGTCAACACACGACCGTACCGAGAGGCGATGCCCGCAACCCAGGCGATCGAGATCCTTCGCGATGAGACAAGGCGCGGCTATTGGGACGAGGTGATCGTCGAGGAGTTCGTGGCCATGATCTCCGAGAGCGAGCAACTGTCGCATGCCGACGCGGATGCGGTGTGACGTCCCCTCCCCTTTGTGAACGGGGTCTGTGGTTCTGACCCCGTTTCCTGGCGACTGGACGACTACTCGCTCAGGAGTTCTCCGATCTGTTGTAGCAGGTCGTCGAACTCGAAAGGCTTGTAGACCACCCTGTCGGGCTGTGCAAAGTCGCTGAACAACTGCTCCCGATCTGGCTCGTCGGAGAGGTCTCGAGCTGTAAAGAGGATGATCCTGTTGCGGCGCTCATAAACTCCCGCCGCCTCGTCCTCGCGAATCGCTCGCGCCACTCGGTACCCATTCTCACCGGGAAGCATGACATCGAGGAGAACTAGGTCGGGTCGGGAAATCCGCACCGCGCCAAGGCCCTCGAGCCCGTTCGCAGCGGTCAGCACCTCGTACCCCGCCCTCTCCAAGGCCACCCGGGTCGTGGTGAGGATGTCCGGGTCGTCGTCAACCACCAAGATCGTCGCCTTCGTCATGCGTCCTCCTCTTTTCTCTCCCCCTTCAATATCGCACACTCGATCAGACCCGCACCAAACTCCCCGTCGTCGGGATAAGCCGCCGGACCAAGCACCCTGAGCGACGCCATGCCTCTGCCGCCGACCTCGAAGAGGTTCGTGGCCAACGTCGAGGCCAGCCGTCGTTTCACGACCCAGCCACCTTCGATCGGCGTACTCAGCAGCACTACAATGACACGGCCGTGCCACGGCTGATCGCAAAAAATGTCCAATGCGCGCGGAATATGGTGACGGAGCACGTTGTGGAGCGTTTCAAAATCGCCGGCGCTCAGCTTGGCGCCCGCGGGCGGCGACCCCTGTTCCATATCGATCACCAGGATGGTGAAGTAGGGATGCGCTCGGAATTTCGTGCGCACCTCGTTTTCAAAGGCGACGATTTCGGCCGCGTGCTCGGACGCGACCGGAAGGTGAAACGAGAATGTGCTGCCCGCGCCGAGCTCCGATTCAAGGAGCAATTCGCTGCCGTGCCCGTGCACCAGATCCCGACAGATCGTCAGGCCGAGTCCGGTGCCGGCCGGCCGGTCAGCGAGCACGTTGCCGGCCTGAAAAAAGGCATCGAAAACCTTTTTCTGGTCCGCATCGGACAACCCGATGCCAGTGTCGCTTACAGCTACCCTCACACGGCCGCCGTCGAGGTCGGCGGAAACGACGATCTTTCCACCCCCGGGGGTGGCTTTAAAGGCGTTGCTCACGAGGTTGGATACCACCTGTTCGATCCGTTTGGCGTCGACCAACATCTCGGGGAGACCGTTCGGAACGGCAAGCTCGAGCCCTATCGAGGAGGCGGCGGCCTGTGATACGAACGGCTCGACGATCTCGGACAGAAATGGGCCGGGTTTGACTGGTGCGGCCGCGATCGTGAGCTTTCCCGATTCGACCTTCGACATGTCCAGGAGGTCGGAAATGATGTAGTTGAGCCGGTCCGCGCCGCGCTTGATCATCTGCAGGAACTGCTGGTTCGTGTCTGCGCCTGCCGCCGGATCGACCAGGCTGACGGCATTCTTGATCGCGGTCAGCGGGCTTTTCAGCTCGTGTGAAACAGTCGACACGAAGTTGGACTTCACCTGGCTTAAGCGGTGCAGCTCGATATTGGTTTCGGTCAACTGACGTTCGGCTATCACCCGCTCGGAAATGTCGGTGGCGATCACTGTCGTGCTTGTGATCAGCCCTTCTGCATTCCGCACCGGCGACGTAGAGAATGCGAGCCACACTCCCCCACCCTCGCCCTGCTTGAGCGGTATCTCCCCCCGCCACTCGCTGCGGTTGCGAATCGCTGCAGCCAGCGGCGCGACGGCTTCATCCGGCGCCCCGATCTCTGTCAGGACGTCGATTTCTCGTCCGATGATCCGCCCCGCCGATATTTCGGTGATCTCCTCGAACGGCGGGTTCACGAACTCGATTTTGTCGTCGCCGTCTATGATCATCACGAGATTCGAGCTTTGCTCGACCGCCCTCGAGAACTTCCTCAGCTGGTGCTCCATCCGGCGCCGTTCGACCACCTCCGCCTCGAGCTTCTCGTTGGCCTCGGCCAACACCAGCTGGTGACGCTCCAGCTTTTTAATGACCTCGCGTTCCTTGTCAACCCGATGCCGCTCGCCGCGAAGACGATCCACCAGGTACCCGTAGAACACCGCGACCGTGAAAAGGAACGGAATTCGAATCAGGGCCTCGCTGGTCAATACCTGTTCGGGTCCGTACGTGCGGGCGACGAGAGCCAGGTAGGCGACACACACGACCAATACGCTCAGCGCGATGAGGCGGACATTCTCGGCAATGCCGGCGAGGAAGAGCACGAAAAAGTAGAGATAGAAGAAATCAGCGTTGAATCGGCCGGTCGCGACCAAAGCCGCGGTGATCCACGCCGTGTCGCCGATCACGGCAGCTGCGACAACCAACGAGGAGCGTAGCCGCTGCGACGGCAGCAACAGCAGACCGATGTTGGACAGCAGCGCCACGGCCATCAGCGCCATCAGCAGTGGCGGAAAACCGCTCGGACGCACCTCGACCACGAGCAGGCTGCTGGTTGCGATGATCAACATGAACCGCAAGAGGATGAATCCCCGGTCCATCATCTGCGACAGCCCTCTTCCGTTTCAGGATGTCTTGCGAGCGTCACCCTCAACTGCAACCCCCGATTTATCCGCCTCCCGGAATGACAACCGTCTCACAATAGTAGCGCGCCCGGAGCCGCGCGCGATCCAGACGGAGAATGGCTGTCATGGTTGATCCGGAACGGGGTATCATGGATCGTATGTCAGAGGGAAAGCAGAAGGAGAGCGGATTGATTACCACCGAGAAACATGACGAGGTGACGGTGGTGGCGGTTGGCGCAGATCTCGATGCCCATCGGTCACAAAAGGCCAAGGACCTGCTGGGTGAGATCATCAAAGGCGGAACCGTCAGACTTGTCGTAGATCTGTCATCGGTGGCGTTCGTCGACTCCGCAGGCCTCGGCGCGCTGGTGTCAGCACTCAAAAGCGTTCGGCCGTCAGGCGGAGACGTGAGGATATGCGGCGCGCGGCCCGAGGTCACCACTGTTTTCGAGCTCACCCGGATGACGAAGATCTTTCGGATTTTCCCCGACCGTGAGTCGGCCCTCGCGAGCTTTCGGACCGACCGGTGATGGGTGCCGGATGGTGAACGTCTCCCGTCATCCCCACGTGTCAGGGACCCGCCGATGACCTCAACCGGGGGGCCTCCTCCCTGGTTTGACCGCGGCGGGATGCAGGCTTGGACCGAGGGCATGGCCAAAGCCTTGCGCAGGCGGGTCGCGATCATCGGTCCCGATGACGCCCCGTTGATATCGGCGGGTACCGGCCAAGGCGAGCCAGTGAGGATTCCGTTCCAGGTCAACGGCGTGAACGTCGCGTCGGTCGAGATCACACCCGGCGAGCTCGCTTCGGGGTTGGAAATCCTGACCCACCAAGCGGTCGGGACCCTCCAGTCTTTTGCCGACGCCCGAAACAGCATGACCGACCTCGTGAAGACCACGGCTCATCAATGGCGAGAGCTGTCCCTCCTGTACAGGTTCTCCGATCTGATTGCTGGCCTTCAGGATCCGGACGCCCTGGCAAACCTCCTCATGGGTCGGGCCAATCGTGCACTTCACTGCCAATGCGGGGCGATTGTCTACAGGAGCGGTGAAGGGGAATCGGGGTTTGCATGGACCGGCGACGGCGCCGCACAGTTGCGCGGATTGACCGAGTGGGGGGCGCGGCTCGAATCGGGCATGATTCTCACCGGCATCGAAGGCGCCGTGGAGTCCGGTTTCGAGGGTTCGTTTCCCGGGCGACCCGTTCTGGTGGTGCCGCTGCGGTGTCGCGACCGTAACTTCGGTGCGCTCGCTGCCGCCTCGGAGAACCGCGACATGTTCACGGCCGAAGACCTCAAGCTGGCCTCGCTGCTCGCCCGCCAGGCCGGGCTGGCATTCGCCAATCTCGAGCTGATCGACCAGGCCCGCGAGCACGAGCGGCTGCGTCGTGAGCTCGAGGTGGCGGCCGAAATCCAGGCCTCGATCATGCCGCCGCAGGTCACCGAAACCGAGAGGTTCGAGGTGGCGGGAACCTGCCTGCCGGCGCAATGGGTGGGCGGCGACACCTTTTTTGTGCTGCCCCAGGACGACGGCCTGCTGGCCGGGGTGGCGGACGTGTCCGGCCATGGCCTGTCCTCCGCGTTGCTCATGAATGCCTTCGCCTCGGAGATCGAAGCGTTGTCGTTCACTCACACCTATCCCGCCGAGCTGCTGCGCATCACGAACCGGCTGGTGTGCGCTCGGGTTGGAGCCATGGGCCTCTTCGTCACCGTCGTCCTTCTCAGGTACTGGTCCGACGGCAGCGTCTCGATCGCCAACGCCGGTCATCCTCCTCCGATGGTCATCACGCCAACCGGTTCGATCGAAATGGTCACGGCCAGCAGTCTTCCGCTCGGAATTCTCGAGGACGAATCCTTTGAGGACGTCCGGCTGGAGGCATCTCAACAGGAGGTCATCGCGACCTACAGCGACGGCATCACCGAAGCCGTGGCGCCCGACGGTACGATGTTTGGGATGGGACGGCTGCGCCAGTCACTGGGTGCGGCGGCGCCTGATGTCCGGGGGGCGGTGGAGGTGCGGGACCTCATCCTGGAAGACTTGAGCGAGTTCGAGGCCGGTCAGACACGATCTGACGATCTCACCCTACTCGTCGTGCGGAGGAAGCAATGACGGATTCAAAAACGGTGGTGGTGATTGATGACTCGCCGAGCATCCGCGAAACCATCGCCTTCATTCTCCAGAGCGAGGGCTTCGAGGTCTACACTGCAGTCAACGGTCGCGAGGGACTCGAGCTCGTACGCTCTGTTCGCCCGCGGGCAGTGCTTCTCGACGCGATGATGCCCGAGATGGATGGATTCGATGTGTGCCGGCAGATCCGCGGGGATGGCGAACTCGCCTCGACACAGGTCATCATGTTGACGACAATGGGCATGGAGGTCGACCGCGAGCGTGCACTCAACGCCGGAGTCAATCACTTCCTCACCAAGCCTTTCGACGACGAACAGGTGCTGGAGCTGCTCGACGAAGCGTTCGCCGACTAGCCCGCATATCTCACGGGTAGGCAAAAAAGTGGCTCCAAACTTGGTGTAAAATACTGTTGTCTCGACAGTTACAACCAAGAAAGGAACCCGAGTCTTGCATACACAGTGTATTCCCGAGCAGCTTGAGTTTGAAGGCCTTGGTACGCGCAAGGTGGTGACTGATTTCAGTGGAGGACGGACCACTTCCGACGCCGGTGGTCTTCTGCTTCGAGAGGTCGAGAAGGGTACGGGAATCCTCCTCGGGTTTGCAGATTGCTTTGTCGACACCTTTCTGGATGCGTACCCCAAGCCGTGAAAGAGGGTCATCCTCGACATCGACGCGACTGACGATCCGCTTCACGGCGAGCAGGAGGACCGGTTCTTTCATGGGAACTACGGCTGCTAGTGCTATCTGCCGTTGTATGTCTTCTGCGACGATCACCTGCTGTGTGCTCGTTTGAGGCCGTCGAATATCGATGCATCCTTGGGATCTCTCGAGGAGCTGGAACGAATCGTCAGACAGATTCGAGATCGCTGGCCGGACGTACAGATCATCGTGCGCGGGGACTCGGGTTTCGCACGTGACGACCTGATGACCTGGTGCGAGGACAACGGCGTTGATGACATCTTCGGGCTCGCGAGAAACAACAGGCTGGTGAGAAAGATCGTCAAGCAGCTGAAGAAGGCAAAGAAAAGGTTTTGGAAAACCGGTCGGGCAGCACGGTGCTACCGGGACTTTAGGTATCGCACGCTCAAGAGCTGGAATCGGGCCCGGCGGGTCGTCGGTAAGGCGGAGCAGCTTTCCAAGGGGGAGAATCCCCGATTCGTGGTGACCTCGCTGTCCAAAGAAGAGTTCTCAGCCCAGGAGCTGTACGAAGATCTGTACTGTGCTCGGGGTGACATGGAGAACCGGATCAAAGAGCAGCAGCTTGGTCTGTTCGCTGACCGCACCAGCTCCACGGCATTCTCCGCCAATCAGCTGAGGCTCTGGTTTTCGTCTGTCGCCTATGTCTTGCTCAGCGAGCTGCGGCGGGTAGGCCTCAAAGGCACCGAGCTCGCGCGGGCGCAGTGCAGCTCCATCCGCACCAGGCTCCTGAAGGTCGGCGCCCACGTGTCGCTCAGTGTCAGGAGGATTTGGGTGAGGTGTGCGAGCGGATACCCCTACCAGAGGATCTTCGCGACGATCCTCGCCAATCTCCGGGCTCACTACCAACCGCTGCGAGTCTGATCGCCCATCTCTTTCTCTGAAACCGCGAATCCTCAGCTGGCCGCATGTGAAAGGTATGCCTTGTCTGACCGAAACACCGCAGTCAGGACACCGCAATCGCGTCGACGCCGATATTCGACCTCGCGCACTTCCTGAAACCGAAAAACCGAGCCCCCAAACCCGTCATTCAGCCTCTCCGGGCTTCGGTGTGAGATATGCGGTATAGCCCGTACGGATCATAAAGCTCGTCAGTTCCATCTCACCGGGTGATAGGTGTCCGTCAGATCGTCGTAATACAGCTGCGGTTGTCCCGATCCGATCTTGATCCACAGATCGGGATAGGGGTCGCCGTCGAGGTCGTTATGGGAGCTTTGTTGCGCGATGGCATAGATGATCGGCTCGGGATAAAAGGGTTCAAAACGATATATGTAGTACACGTAATGGCGCGAGCGAGGCCCGAGTTCGATGCCCTGGCCCTCGAGCAGCATGGTCTCGTACGGCTGGTAAACCTTCAGAGCATAGGTCGAGTTTCCAATACTGAAACCCTCGGGGTAGTAGGTGCGGTGATCCCGCTCGTACATGATTTCGTCTTCGCTGATCAGCTTCAGATAGTTCAGCATGCGGCTTCGCTTCAGGTTGAGAGTGGCGTACCGCGTCGCAATCACCGCCAGGACGCTGATAATCCCGAGGATGGCCACCACAACCAAAAGCTCGATGACCGTAAAACCGGAAGTATTCAATCGCAATCTCATGGCTTCACCCCTTCGACAATGGGTACCCGGACCTCGGCGCTGAACGTCACCAGATGCGGCCCTCTACCCTTGAACACGATCCTGTAGCCGCCCTGATCGTCCAACTCGTAAAACGTCGAAGGGTCCGTCAGCAGGACGCGCAGCTCAACCGGCAGTGACTCTTCAACGGCCGCGAGGTCGGCGGGATACTCGCCCCGCTCACGGTGATATGCCTCGACACTCTCGCTGACCAGGATGACGTCGGCGGCGGAGACGGCCGTCGCGCGTCGGCGTGGATCGACGTTGGGCGACTGCCTCACCTCGCTGGCCCTCGGTATCATGAGTAGGATAAAGGCGATTTCTCCGGCGATGATCAACATCGTAACCATGAGAAAAGCCCGCGACTCCGGGAACAACCTGCGCTGCTTTTGCGCGGTCGGCCGCTGGGCGTCGACCACCTGTTGTTTGGCGGCCTCCCTCCCGGCTGTTTTGATCGAGCACTCAAAGCACACAGGCTCGCCTTCACCGGGCGCAAGACACTCCTCGCAGACCTCGGCACCGCAACTCGAGCAGACCGCCCGCGCATCAATCTCCGGATGATTCTTGCACGTCGCCATCTGCCCACTCCTTCCCCTTACCGTCGATCGTTTCCTCGCTCTCCGCTTCCGACACAGTTCTCGAGAGCTCCTTGAGCGTTGTGGCCCCCGCTTTCACCTTCCCCAGACCGTCCCACCACATCTGCATGTAACCGCTCTCACGCACGGAGTCGAGCACCTGGTCGCGGTCCGTTCCAGCCGAGACAACGGACTGCAGTCGAGGGCTCGACACGACCAGCTCGTAAACGCCGATCCGACCGCGGTAGCCGGCTCCCCGGCAGCGGTCGCATCCCGCCCCTTCGCGATACGGAACACCGCGCTCCAACCAACCCTTGAGGGATCGTGCGTCTTCCGATGATGGCTCGACGTCGTGAACGCAGTCGGGGCATACCTTCCGCACCAGTCTCTGCGCGAGAATTCCGATAACACTCGAAGCAATCAGGTATCGCGGCAGGCCAAGATCCACAAGACGGACGATCGCCGACGGCGCATCATTGGTGTGGAGGGTCGAAAGCACGAGGTGGCCCGTCAGCGCCGCCTGAACCGCGATCTGTGCGGTTTCGAGGTCTCGGATCTCGCCGATCAGGATGACGTCCGGGTCCTGCCGGAGGATCGACCGCAGACCACTTGCAAACGTGAAACCTGCCCGGTCGTGAACCTGGCCCTGGCTGATCCCGCGCAGCTCATACTCCACCGGATCCTCGAGGGTGACAATGTTGATATCCGGTTGGTTGAGATGGCGCAACGAGGCGTACAGCGTCGAGGTCTTGCCGGATCCCGTCGGCCCGGTGACGAGCACGATGCCCTGACGCCGACGCAGCAGATCACGCCATCTGTCGAGCAGCGACTCTGACATCCCGATATTCTCGAGGTCGAACCTCTGACGCTCCTTGTCGAGCAGGCGCATGACGATCTTTTCGCCGCGAATCGTGGGAAAGGTCGACATCCGCACATCGACCTGGCGTCCCCGGTAGCGGACCCGCACCTTGCCGTCCTGCGGAACCCGCCGTTCCGAGATGTCGAGCTCGGAGAGGATTTTGAGGCGCGATATGACTGCCGGCGCGACCGTCGCCTGAAGATTGAACGGCTTGTTCTGGAGGACGCCATCGATGCGGTATCTGACCACGACCGCGCCCTCCTGAGGCTCGAGGTGGATGTCCGACGCCTCCTCCTGAATGGCTCTCGCGATGATGAGGTTCACCAACCGGATCAACGGCCGACCGACCTCAGCCTCGTCGAGGGACACGGCGATGTCGATAGGTGCCCCGCTTAACGATTCGAACTCAATCAGGGTGTCGCTTGACCACGGGTCGAGCTCGCCAAAATACTCGGTCAGGCGCCGGTCCACGTCACGCTCGAGAGCCAGAACCGGCAGAATCTCCTTGCCTGTGAGAAACCGCAACTCATCGAGCTTGGCGATGTTGTTGGGGTCAGGCATCGCGACGGTGAGCTGGTTGTCGACCATGAAGAGCGGTATGACCTTGAGCTCGAAGGCTTTTTCCTTCGGCACGAGGTCGATAACGACGGCGTCGCCGTAGGTGGTGTCCAGATTGACTGCCGGCACGTTATGGAGCTTTGACAGCACGTCACGCAGGACGTCGGGGGTCAAGGCTCCCATTTCGATCAGGATTTCGCCGATAAAGCCGCCGCGGTTTCCCTGCAGCACCATGGCCTTACGCAGCTGCTCGGCGTTGACCAGCCCGCGACTGATGAGCAGCTCTCCAACCCGATTCCGGTCGGCATTCCTGTCCGCGATCGAACGATATTGTGCCATCCTGTGTCTTCCGACCCATGCTACGTCAATCCCCAGGGGTTCACAACAAACGTTCGAGTCATTCACTCCCACGCTCCGGCCAGCGAGATCGCGGGAATTGACGCCGCACCAGCGCAATGACAGAGTAGAGACCATCGAAATATCCGGAAATCGCCTTTCTGGCCGTGGGAGGTGGGAACATCGACAAAGACAGCCGATCGGAGATGGCACGCGCGTTGCGGGCAATTGACGCCCGGGGCGTCTGTTGCCGTGCGGTTGCCGCCGGACGGCGCGGGGAGGCACTGCTCAGGGAAATTTGCCGCGGTCTGGTCGGGGCCGGGTACACAGCAGCTGTCGTCCATTACCTGAGCCCGGAAACGCGCGGGCCTCGGCTCGCAGCGTATGCCGGGATCGAACTCGCGGAAACCGACGATACTGCATCGGCCACCGTAGATCCCGCAAAGGCAACGGGCGCGGCCGATTTGACCCTCGCGGTTGTCCACGACCTTGCCGAATCGGCGGAAAAGGACTCGCTTATCCGCGCCGCGCGCGACCGCGGCGGCCGCGCCCTCGCGCGGCTGCGAATCAGACCGTCGAACGGAGAACTCGCTCTGCTCAGCGTCTTCGCGTCCGATCCGGGCGCCTTTACAGGCGAGGAGGCTGCTCAGCTCGAGGGGATCGTTCACGACCTCGAGGTTGCCCTTCATACCCCTCCTCCGCCCGGCCCCGCCGGCAATGCGTTCACTCCAGGTCCGGCTGCGGCTCTCGTCGGCGCGCGGCCGCCGTCCGCTCGGACGAGGCGCAAAACCGAGCGAGCCATGGGGGAACAGCTCGAACTCACCCGATCCATCACCGACTCCGCTCAGGACGCAATCATCATGGTCGACGAGGACGGTGCTGTCACCTACTGGAACCGGGCAGCCGAGAATATCTTCGGCTGGACCGCAGAGGAGATACTGGGGCAGCAGATTTTCGGTGCGCTGGTTCCGGAGGATTTGCACGACGCCGCCCAGCGCGTGTTCGCCAGCTTCACCAATGCCGGTGCCGGCGGTGCCATCGGCAGGACACTCGAGCTCTCCGCCCTGCAAAAAAACGGCGGCGAGATTCCGGTCGAACTTTCGCTGTCCAGCGTCCGCCTGCGGGGGCGATGGCAGGCGATCGGGATCATCCGCGACATCACCGAAAGAAAGCGGGTTCTCAACGATCTCAAGGAGGCAAAGCTGGCAGCCGAGGCCGCGGCCGAGGCGAAATCGATGTTTTTGGCAAACGTCAGCCACGAGCTCCGTACGCCTCTGAACGGGATCATCGGCATGACGGACCTGTTGCTGGACACGCCCCTCGACCGGCAACAGTACGATTTCGCCCGCACCGTGCGCCGCTCCGGCGAGATCTTGCTTGCCGTCATCAACGACATTCTCGATTTCTCGAAAATCGGCTCGGGAAAACTCGAGTTCGAGTCGATTCCCTTCTCCGTCCGCGCGTGCGTCGAGGAGGTTGGAGATCTGCTTGCACAGAAGGCGGCCGTCAAGAACTTGGAGCTGGTCATCATGGTCGACCACCGGGTGCCGCCAGACGTCGAGGGCGACCCGGGCAGGCTGCGCCAGGTGATCACCAATCTCGTGAACAACGCCATCAAATTCACCGAAAAGGGAGAGGTCGTGGTCGCAGTTCGTCCGGCGGAAAGCGATGACCAGCGGGTCGGTCTGGTATTCGAGGTGGAGGACACCGGGATCGGCATCCCGACCGGCCGCATCGGCGATCTCTTCCTGCCGTTCACCCAGGCCGACGCATCCACCACACGCCGTTTCGGTGGAACGGGGCTCGGTCTGAGCATCGTCAAGAGCCTGGTCGAGCGAATGGGCGGAACGCTCGAGGTCGAAAGCCGTGAAGGCGAAGGATCCGTTTTTCGGTTCATCGCCTTTTTTGCCCCGGCGCAGCCGCGGGAGGCCGACACACCCATCCGTCACGATTCGCTGGCCGGCCTCAACGTCTTGATCGTCGATGACAACAAGACCAACAGGCGCCTCCTCGAAGAACTTCTCAATCGGTGGGGTTGTACGATCGAAGCCGCGGCCAGCGGGGCCGACGCCATCGATCTTCTGATCGCAGAGGACGAAGCGGTTGCGTTCGATTTCGCGATCCTCGATTTCAGCATGCCCGGAATGGATGGCGCCTCCCTCGCCGCCGCTATCAAGACCAACCCGCGATTTTCCAAGCTCCCTCTCATCCTTTTGACCTCGATGCCGGAGTACGGAGACGGCGCGAGGATGCGCGAGGCCGGATTCTCTGCCTATCTCACCAAACCGATCAAGCAGTCGTATCTCTACGACGCAATCCTTTCAGTACTGGCCGAGTCGGATGTACCGGCGACTGAAAAGCCCCGCAGATTGGTCACGCGCCACACCCTGGTGGAGGCCAGGCAGTCGCGGCTGCGCATTCTCGTCGTGGAGGACAACCAGATCAACCAGAAAGTCGCTGCGCGAATGTTGGAACGCCTCGGATATCGATGCGACATCGCTGGCAACGGCCAGGAAGCCCTCGATGCTCTCGACCGCCGCTCATACGACGTCATCCTCATGGACTGCCAGATGCCGGTCATGGACGGCTTCGAGGCAACGAGAAGTATCAGGGATCGCGAACGCGACCGAGAACAGCACACGCCGATTATCGCCACCACAGCGCACACGTTGGACGGCGACCGCGAGCGATGTGTTGAGGCGGGCATGGACGGCTACATCTCGAAGCCGATAGACATTGAGGAGCTCGCTGATACTCTCGAGCGGTTCGATTTCGCGGCCGACCACGCGAAGATCCCATTCTTCGATGAAGACCGCCCTCTCACTCTCGACCCCTCCCGCATCCGCAAGATCTCCCATGGCGACCAGGAGTTCCAACACCGTTTGCTGAGGCTTTTCATGGACGAGAGCAAAAACCGACGCAGCGCCATCGACGCAGCCCTCGAAGCCGAGGATGCGTCGGCCCTGCAGGAGCAGGCGCATGCTCTCAAGGGCGGCGCCGCGAATATCGGCGCTGACGGTACCGCCGAGCTCGCCAGGCGTCTGCAGAAAGCCGCCGAGGACGGTGATATGGTCCTTTGCGCCACCCTCCGGCAACGGCTTTCCCTCGAACTCGACGCCGCGCAGGCCGGGCTCCGCCGGATGCTGGACGAGCTTGACGACGACGGCCGGCTCTAACCCGCATATCTCACCGGGTTTCGTCGCAAGGGCAGCCAGATGAGAAAACAACGCTGGGTGCGATACATCGCCGGTCGCAGCAGGAAGCTGGTGAGATATGTGGGCTGAATCACTCCGATTCGAGTTATGATGACTCGGGACCCGGGGACCGCGCCCACGGGGCCTGGGAACCGAAACAAGCGGGCGATCGTAGTGAACAGCAGGCCAGGTTCGCCGCGACCACGAGCGTCGATGCCGTCATCTGGCGGCCCCGACGCGAGTTCGGGAGGCTAGATGGATTGGTCGGCTCGCATCATTCTCGCGGACGAGGACCACGAGCGAAGGCGCTTGGTGCGCGCGGCCCTTGCCACCATCGAAGGGGATGTTGAGCTCACCGAAGTCTCATCGGACGAGGACCTCAAGCGGTCGCTGGCCGGCGACGGCCCGACACCGGTCGTCATCGCCGGCGTCGGCAGCAAAAGCTCGACACGTTTTCATTTTCTCGAGACCGTCGTCGCGCTCCGGCCGTCGGCGCCGACGGTAGTGATGGCCGATGCCGCGGAGGAGGCACTCGTTGTCGATGCACTTCGAGGCGGCGCCGGCGATCTCGTGGTCGCGACACCATCAGGGGTCAAACGTCTCCTGCCCGCGGTCGCGACCGCCCTCGAGGAGGCTCGTGTCGCCGCGGAGACTGAGTCTACAATCACCAGCGATCCGGAGATGGCTGCCTCGATCGTCGATGCCCTGGACACGCTGGTCGTGGTCGTCGATCCGGAGGGCCGCATCGTGCACTTCAACCGCGCCTGCGAGGCGGCGACCGGTTTCACTGCAGAAGAGCTCAGGGGCCGTCGTATTTGGGACGCGCTCATTCTCGACGACGAACGCGAATCAGTCATTGGCGTCTTCACCGACCTCCTAGTCAATGGGAACCAGTCGCGTCACCTCAATCATTGGCTGACCAAGGACGGTCCGCCACGCCTGATCTCGTGGTCCAACGCCGCAGTGGGAGACCGAACCGGCCGCGCCAAGTACGTCATCGGTACCGGGGTCGACGTCACAGATCGGCGGGATGCGAAGGCCGAGGCGGCCTCGGGAACTGCGTTTTTCGAGGCCCTCGTCGACACGATGTCCGACGCCTTGATCGTCGACGACGTCGAAGGCCGTGTGACCTATGTCAACAGTCGGTGCTGCGAGCTGTTCGGATACTCGCGCGAGGAGATGATCGGGCAACACCTTGCCAAATTCCTCGACCCCGCCAGCGTTCCGGTTCTTCTCAAGGAGACGGCCGGACGTTTCGTTGGAAGAAACGAGCCGTACGAGCTCATCGTGCGACGAAGGGAAGGCAACCCGGTCAGCTTCCTGGTCGCCCCGCAGGCGCTGCGGGACGCCGACGGCGAGCGGACGGGATCGTTTGCCGTGCTGACCGACCTGACTGCAATCCGACGGACCGAGGCGGAGCGCTCCCTGCTGGCGACCGCGATCGAGCAATCGGGTGAGTCGGTGATCATCACCGGCACGGACGGAGAGATCCGTTACGTCAACCCGGCGTTCGAGGAGGTGACCGGCTACTCGCAGGACGAGGCTATCGGTTCGAAACCCAGCATCCTCAAGAGCGGCCGTCAGGACGATGCGTTCTACCGTGATCTGTGGAAGACCATCACCGCCGGCGAGGTCTGGACCGGGACGTTTATCAATCGCGCCAAGGACGGCACACTCTTCGAGGAAGACGGTACCATCTCCCCTGTCCGGGACGAATGCGGCAATATCGTCGCCTTCGTCGCAGTCAAACGTGACGTCAGCGAGGAGCGCCTGCTCGCCAAGCAGCTCGAGCGCGCCCAGAAGCTCGAGGCAGTCGGCCTGCTTGCCGGCGGCATCGCGCACGACTTCAACAACCTCCTGATGGCGATCGCCGGATCAACCGAGGTCCTGGGCCTCCGCGCACCGAAGGAAATGGTCGAAAGCGCAGAGATGGCGACAATCCGCAAGACTGTCGAACGCGGCGCCGAACTCACCCGCCGCCTGCTGTCGGTCGCCCGCCAGCAGTCGCTTGAACTGGCGCGCGTCGATCTCAACGAAATTGTCGAACGGGAGCTCGACATCCTCCGCCGCATCGTTCCCGAGTCAATCAACATCGAGTTTTCCGCCGGCGCCGGGCCTCTCACGGTGCGTGGCGACCGCGGGCAGCTGGCGCAAACCGTCATGAACCTGGTCATCAATGCTCGTGACGCCTTGCCCGACGGCGGTCGAATCGAACTCTCGACCGTGATGGTGACCGCCGATGCGCTCTTGCTGACAGCTCACCCCTCGGCCAAGGGCGGCAAATATGTCAGGCTCACAGTCGAGGACAACGGGATTGGAATGGATGCCGACGTCCGTGACCACGTGTTTGAGCCGTTCTTCTCGAACAAGAACGATCCCGAGAAATCGGGGCTCGGACTGGCGACCGCCTACGGCGTGGTTCGCCAGCATCACGGAATGATCAATCTCGAAAGCAGCCCGGGCGCCGGGACCCGGTTCGACATCTATCTCCCGGCCGCTGCGGCAACCGCTGGAGAGGTCGACTCAGAACCGGAGATCGCTACGGCCGGAGGCGGTGAGAGGATTCTCGTGGTCGAGGACGAACCCGCCGTCCGGCACGCCCAGGTGGAGATGCTGAGCGCTCTTGGTTACGAGGTGCGCGAGGCCGAGAACGGTCGCCTCGCGCTCGAGGTGCTCAAATCGGAGGGCGACGCCATCGATCTCGTGCTGAGCGATGTGACCATGCCCGAGATGGGCGGCCGCGAGCTTTACGACCAGGCCCACCAGCTGAAACTGGAGATTCCTTTTGTCTTTTCGTCGGGCTATACGGGGAACGAGTTCATGAACCGGCTGCGGGACGGCGAACATATCCATTTCATCGCCAAGCCTTATTCCCTTTCGCAGCTGGCCGGAATCATCCGAAAGGCCCTCGCTGAGAGCGCCGGCCGGGAGGCGTGACGGTGGCCGCAGGCGCCGACTGACCAGCGATCTCACTCGCCGGAGCTGTCAACCTCGGCAAAAACCTCCTCGCCCTCGGTCGCGAACTCTTCGAGTGGCTCCTCGCCGGCGGCCTCCGTCAAGCGCTGGCTGCGGTACTCGACCGCCGCGCCGATGAACGATTTGAAGATCGGATGCGGGTTATAGGGCCGCGACTTGAACTCGGGGTGGAACTGGCAGGCCAGGAACCACGGATGATCGGGCAGCTCGATGACCTCGACGAAGATTCGGTCCGGAGACTTGCCGCTCACCACCAGGCCCTTCTCTTCGAAGAGCGGCACGTACTCTGGGTTGACCTCGTAGCGGTGGCGGTGGCGCTCCCACACCTCGTCTGCGCCATACATCTCCCACGCATTCGAGCTCGGTGTCAGCCGGCACGGATACTTGCCGAGACGCATGGTGCCGCCCATCTGGTCGACGCCTACCAGCTCGCGCATTTTGTAGATCACCTTGTACGGCGGCTGGTTGACGAACTCAGTGGAGTGGGCGCCGGCCAGCCCGCACACGTTGCGGGCAAACTCGACGATCGCGGTCTGCAACCCGAGGCAGATCCCGAAGAAAGGGATCTTGTGACCGCGCGCGAACTCGATGGCGCGGATCATGCCCTCGATGCCGCGCTTGCCGAAACCACCGGGCACCAGGATCGAATCGACCTCAAAAAGTTCGCCAGGATAGCCGGAACCCTCGAGGGTTTCCGAGTCGATGAACACCAGCTTGGTCGTGACGCCGTTGGCGAGGCCACCGTGGATCAGCGCCTCATTCAACGACTTGTACGAATCGGCGAGATCGACGTACTTGCCGACGATGCCGACCGAGACCTCCTCGGTGGCGGCACGGGTCGCGTCGACGACCTTGCGCCAGCGGCTCAGATCGCGTTGGCCCTTGGGCAGATTGAGGAGCTCGAGGACAATCTCGTCAAAGCCTTCGGCGGCCAGCTTCAGCGGCACATCGTAGATCGTGTCGGCATCCTGGGCCGGGATCACCGCCCGCGATTCGACGTTACAGAAGAGCGCGATTTTGTCGCGAAGATCCTGCGGCAGCGGCCGGTCACAGCGACAGAGCAGGATGTCGGGTTGGATACCAATCTGGAGCAGGCCCTTGACCGAATGCTGGGTCGGCTTGGTCTTGAGCTCGTCCGATCCCTTGATGTAGGGCACCAGGGTGAGATGGACGTTGAGCACGTTGCCGCGGCCGGCCTCAGTTCGGAATTGGCGGATAGCCTCGAGGAAGGGCAGTGACTCGATGTCGCCCACCGTGCCGCCGATCTCGACCATGACGAAGTCGACGTCGCCACCGAGAGCACGGATTCCGTCCTTGATCTCGTCGGTGATGTGCGGGATCACCTGCACCGTCTTGCCCAGGTAATCGCCCCGCCGCTCCTTCTCGATCACCGTCTGATAAATCTTGCCGGTGGTGAAGTTGTTCTTCTTCGCCATCGAGATCGAGGTAAAGCGCTCGTAGTGACCGAGGTCGAGGTCGGTCTCGGCGCCATCATCCGTCACGAAGACCTCACCGTGCTGGAAGGGCGACATCGTGCCGGGATCGACGTTGACGTAGGGGTCGATCTTGAGCATGGTCGCCGTGTAACCGTGGGCCTCCATCAGCGCCGCCAGTGACGCCGCCGAAATGCCCTTGCCCAAGCCTGAAACAACGCCCCCGGTGAAAAACACATACTTCGTCGCCATCTCGACTCCTCCCGCTCACTCTCCGTTGATGATCTTTTTGACACGCTCGAGATCTTCCGGCGTGTCCACCCCGAACGCCGGATGCGGCGCGTCTAAAACCAATATCGGAATACCGTTTTCCAGCGCCCGCAACTGCTCGAGGCCTTCGGCCTGCTCGAGCTCGGACGGCGGCAGCGCGACGAACTCTTCGAGTGCATCGCGACGGAAGCCATAGATCCCGAGATGGAGCCGCCACAGTTTCCACGCTACCTCACGGTGTCTCGGGTAGGGGATCGGCGAGCGCGAGAAGTACAGCGCCCGACCCCGCGCGTCCCGGACCACCTTGACTGCGTTCGGGTCTTCGGCGCGCTCCGCCTCGAGCGGCCGGCACAGGGTCGATATCCGCACTTCGTCGTCGCCGATGAGCCCGCCGACCAGTACATCGATGTTGTCGCCGGAGAGCAGCGGCTCGTCGCCCTGAACGTTGATCACGATCTCCCACTCGTCGCGGCCCGCAACCGCAGCCGCTACCCGATCGGTCCCAGAAGGACACTCGCCGGTCATGACCGCTTCGGCGCCTGCAGCAGCCGCAGCTTCAGCAATCCGCCCATCATCGGTCGCGACGATGACGTGATCGACCGTCGTCGCCTCGGATGCGCGACGCACGACGTGCACGATCATTGGCTCGCCGGCCAGCTCCGCCATCGGCTTCCCCGGGAAACGGGTGGAAGCCCAGCGTGCCGGAATCACCGCGACGACCCTAGCCCGCATGTCTCACCAACTTCCTACTGCGGCCGGAAATCTGCGGCAAACTGCGGCGTTTGCTCCCGTCGGGCTGCTCAACGTACCGTCAAGTACGATTCCGCGGCCCTCGGGTCGCAAACACCACATCTCACAACAGCTTTCCGGCCTCGTGACGAAACCTGGTAAGACATGCGGGTTTAAATCAGCTTTTCTCATTCTGTATATCGATCCTATTGGGCAGTCGGATGGAAGTCAAGAAGGGCCCACCGGATTCATACAGTCGTTTGTTAGGAATTCATAAAATGTTGTATTTATTTATATTTAACGTTCATTTTCAGCAATTCTTGGTCGACCGATGCCGTTTTCACGTGTTTTGGAAACCCAACTCCAGAACGCAAACGAGGGGCACTTGTCAGAATCGATGGAAATTGATACAAACAACTGTATGAATTTGACGACTCGCAAACGTCTCTTGCAGGCGGCCACCCGCCTCTTCGCCGATAACGGCTATCGGGGAGCTTCGGTGCGCGACATCTGCAACCTTGCCGGCGCCAACCCTGGAGCGGTCTCGTATCACTTTGGCGGCAAACGGCAGCTCTACCGGGCGGTGCTGCGTCGGGCCGCAGCCGGTCTCGCCGACATGGGGCCGACCGCAGATGACCACACCGGCCATCGCGTGCCCATCAACCTGCTCGATGCCCTACGACGGGTCCTCGATCGCATCCAGGCGGATGACGCGGCCACGCGCCTCGTCCTCCGAGACCTGGCCGACGGCGGCACCGTGGCCGTGGAATCACTGACGCCGCCCTTGCGCACCGCATTCGAACAGCTCGCGACCTCTCTCGGCGACGGCGACAACCCACGCGCCAGCAGCGAAGGCCGATTGCTGTTCCTCGGTCTGGCGGCACCGCTCTTTCTCCTCACGACCGCCTGGCCGGTGGTGGCGCGCGCCCTCGAGCTCGAGGTCGAACAACGCGAGGCGTTGCTCACGGAACTGGTCCAGCGAACACTCGCCGCCCACGGTGGCGTCGAATCGATCTAGTGCGGTTCAACAGCTGGGGTCCCTTTCAGGTCAGGATCAGATACTCGATGCCCGATCCCCCACCCGCCCGAATCCGACTCGTCGTGAATCGTGAACCGAGCATCTGTCGAATCGACGGCTACAGGTCTTCTTCAGTAACCTCGAATCGTACGCCACGAGCGGCCAGGTAATCGAAGATGAAGTCGTAGCACGCCTCATTCCGACCGACGAGCTCAGGCGGCGACAATCCGGGTTCGGAGTAAAGCCCTTTTGCGATGACATTGACCATCGCGGTGCACGTGTATCCGGTAGTTCGCGCCATGGAGGTGATCCCGGCCTCCCTGTCATAACGATCGAGCATATCGTAGCGCCGGCGCACCTCTCGACCCTGGAGGACCCCCTCCACCTCCGCCCGCAGCACGGTCAGATCCATTTCTCCCTCGCCCAGCTGCCAGGCGGGGATCAGGAGCTTCTCGGCGACATCAATAGGCCGAACCATCGCGCCACCCACCTCGATCGGTTTCTCGCTGAAATAGCCGATGTCAGCCAGCATTTTCATTCGTTCGGCGTGACCCGGATATCGCAGGGTCTTTTCCGTCATCTCCGGCACCTTTGACGTCTTGAGCAGGGTCCTCAGTCCGTCCGTGTTGAATGCCTCGAGAGTTCCGACCTCATCGAAATCGAGGTGCTCGATCTCGGTCAGCGCTGGCTTCGTGACCACCTTTCCGCCTTTCACCAGCCGCGCCGGGCGGGTGTACTCGGCGATGACGTCGATCGGCGAGAACACCGCCTTGTATTCGTAGGGCCAGTGTCGGGCTACCGGTAATCCGCCGACATAGCAGCGGATAGCGTCCACTCGCCCCCACGACGCCTCGGCCCTCCCGAAAATCAAACTCGAAGAGCCTGGCGCCACCCCGCAATCCATCACCGCGGTCACGCCGCGATCCATGGCAAGCTGGTGAAGCGGCCACGGCTCCTCCTCGAAGAAGGAGATATCGACCACGTTGACGCCGGCTTCGATGATCCGGCCGAGCGTCGCAAAACCCATCGGGCCAGGCACCGCCCCGACCGCCAGGTCGTATCCCCCCACCAACCTCCTGATCTCACCCGGTGCCGCGAGGTCCGCCCGTTCGGTCGTCAAGCCAGCAACCGTTGCGAGGCGATCGAGCGCCGTTTGTGACACATCAGCCACCTTGAGATCGAACTGCCCATTGGCAGCCAGGTCTCTGGCAATCGCCTCACCCACTCTGCCCGCGCCGAGCACGACGACCCGCATGCACACCTCCGGGCTGTAGGGTACACCACCCACCCGACCAACCGGATGCAAGATACAAGATGCAAGATCCAGGACTGCCTGCTGGAATTTGGGAGCCGGATGCTGGATAGTGGCTACCGAATTCTAAATGCCCGAAAAATCATGGGTGAAAAGGAGGGCATCCGATGACCAGAACATTGTCCGAGGACATGATCAGGACGCTCGACGTGATCGCCAGTATTCTTCTGAGATGTTTTGTCATCACGCTTGGAGCATCGCTCTTCACCTGGTTCGTTGTGTTCATGCTCGGTGACGTCATCCACTCCATTTACAGCCAGCTGATGGAGATTTCCAGGAAAGAATTCGATCTGTTCTTCCTCTACTCGATGACGTTCATCAAGGCCGTGAATATGCTGTTCTTTCTTTTTCCATTCATAGCTATCAAGACGTACCTCCGAGGGAAGCGGTAGAGCGTTCCGTCACCGCTCAACCGCCAATTGCCAGGAGGGAGACAGATGGAAAAGGCCAATATCATCGACGTCACACCCGAGAATGTCGACGAAATAGGCTTCTTCTGTCTCATGAGCCGGCGGAAGTCTGAGGGTTATCAGCGCAAGCTGAAATGGCTGAAGGCACGGTTCGAGGAGGGCCTCCGGATCAAGATGCTTGATCTCTCAGCAGGCGGGAGAGGCTTCATCGAATACATCCCCGGCGACTACGCATGGCGGCCGGTCGAGGCGTCCGACTATCTGTTCATCCACTGCTTGTGGGTCGTCGGTCAGAGCAAGGGGAAGGGCTACGCGAAGCTGCTGCTCGACGAATGTCTCGCCGACGCCCAACGCTGCGGAGCCAGAGGCGTCGCGATCGTCACCAGCGAGGGCAACTGGCTGGTCGGGAAAAAGCTCCTTGCGAGCCAAGGTTTCGCGTCAGTCGCTCAGGCGCCGCCTGCCTATGAGCTGTTGGCCAAAAATTTCGAGCCTGCACCGCCGCCCGAGTTCCCGACCGACTGGAACAAGAGAGCGACGAGCTTCGGCAAAGGCCTGACAGTGATCCGCAGCGACCAGTGCCCCTACCTCGACGACGCGGTCGGCACGGCTCTCGAGGTGGCGCGCGCTCGTGGAATCCCCGCAAGGGTCCTAGAGCTGACAAGCGCCCGAGAGATCCGCGAGCGGGCGCCGTCTCCCTATGGTGTTTTCTCGATCGTCCTCGACGGCAAGGTGATCAGCCACTACTACCAAACGAAGAAAAAATTGAACGAGCTCCTGGATACGTGAACACAATGATCGATCTCTCTCGGTATAAAATGGAGGAGATGATCCATGTCCTGAAGGTGACGGCGAATCGGAAAGATGCTGATGATGCCGATCCAGAGGTTCGTCACTCGCTGATCGTCTTCGTCAAGTGCGAGGACGAGGGTTTGGCCTACGCCCCCGCCGACGCCCATCTTCGGCAGACCGGCTGGAAGAACGTCGAACTGGTCAACTGCAAACCGCTTCCGCCGGAGGCCGTTGACAAGCTCGACGAGTCGCTTCAGACCGCCTACCGGGAGGCGGAGGCCCGCGGAGTCGCGGCGATGGCCCTGAAATCACCTTAGCCCGCATTATTCATGAAGTCTCTTCGCGTCAGGATCAGTTCCGCTCCCGACAACACGAAACCCGCAGTAGAGAAAACCGGTACATACGAAAGGAGAGACCTCGTGAAAGGAGCGCGATATGTTGCCTGACAAACAGGACAAGGCGTTCGGGGAGTTCTACAAATCAGCACGCTACAACAAGATTCTCGAACAGAAGACGACCCTGCTCATCCACCTCGCGACCGCGATGGCAGCGGCGTGCTATCCGTGAATGGAGTCTTATCTTGGGGTCGCCAGGAAAAAGGGCATCACGGACGAAGAGATCGGCGCCGTGCAGTCGATCGTGATGGCGGTCGAAGCCGGCAGAGTTCGCGCACAGTTCCGAGAGGTCAGGGAACGCGGAGGGAAAACTGAGTAGATTCTCGGTCATCGCAGCGATCATTGTCACGGCCGGCGCCGTCGGACTGAACACGCTCGTCATGGGGCCCGCCGTGATCTTCCTCAACATTGGGCTGATTCTCTCGTTGCTGGCGTGGTTGGCCACAGGCGTAGGGCAGACTCAGCCCCACCGGCTGATCGGTCCCCTCTTTCTCGCGTCGATCGCCGTCCAGGTGCTCCACCTCGTCGAGGAGTATGGGGGCCGATTCTACGAGCTCCTTCCTGCGCTTTTTGATCAGTACCCTTGGCAACCGCAGCGATTCGTCGTCTTCAACCTGATCTGGATCGGGATCTTCCTGGTGGCGGCGGTCGGAGTCTTCAAAAGGATCCGGCTCGCGTATCTCGCCGTCTGGTTCATGGCGTTGGTCGGCGGTGTTGGCAACGCCATCTTCCACACCTGGCTCGCGATCCAGAACGCGGGCTACGCGCCTGGAGTCGCCACGGCCCTGATCAACCTGCCACTCGGGATCGCTCTCGTGTATTTCCTCTGCCAACCGACATGGCAAGACCCATCGAGCAGGCGGAGGCGAGCAACCCAATGAGATCCTTGCACGTATCCCGGTTGAGATCTGCCTTGGCCGATCTCTGCGATAATCTCCTTCTGATGGAGATGGGTCCTGAATGATCTGTCCGAGCTGTTCCAGCGAGATGAGCGAAGAAGAACGTGGTGGGGTCCGCCTGGACCTCTGCGGCGTGTGTTTCGGCGTCTGGTTTGACGGCGGAGAGCTCGAGGATTTCCAGGCCGGCGAGGGCTCCTCGCGCCTCAGCGGTGTTCCGGGGCCGAACGCCCACTACGAACCAACCGGCGACTCGGCGCACGTCAAGTGCCCGCGCTGCGGGCATGACATTCTGCGCATCGGTAGGATCTCGAAGTACAAGGTGATGCGATGCACGTCCTGCCGCGGCCTTTTTCTCCCAAATGTCAACTCGCGTTTCAAGACCTCGGAGCACGGCATCCTCGACTCGGCCATTCGCGTGCTCGAAGAGATTGTGGGCGCGCTCTTCTGATCAGGCGTTGCGGCGGGCCTCGAGCACATCACGGAGAAGGACGCGCAGCCGCCGCGGATTGATTTGGTCGGGGCGTCGAAACCTCAGACAGCTCTTGCCGCAGTCGGCGCCCGAAAAGTTCTCGCGGTGCTCCGCCAAAACCGCCGGCATGACGTACAACGCCACGTAGTGCTTCTGGGCCGCGAGGTTGGCAATCCCCGGATAACCCAGCATTCCGCGCTCGATGATCTCTTCAGTGTCGGGCGCGACCGAGAGGATCGCGTTGCGAATCGTCTCCAGCATTTCACTCTGCTCTCCAGTGACGTCGTTGCGATAAGCCCGGGGTGATCTGGCGTCCCGCTTCATGGCTCACGTCCTTTCCGGTTCGGCAGGCTTCGAGATCGGGAAACCAACCTCATCGATCCACCGTCTTCATCAGAAGACGCTCCGCTACTATTCGCTGGACCCTATGATGCCATGGTGAGGAGGCGAATTTATGAAAAATGGAGCGCGGTTCAACCACATAGGTCCTCAGTTCTCGGTGGAAGACGTCGAAAAGGCGGTCGGCTTCTATGCCGCGGTTCTCGGATTCGGTCTGGACTACCTCGACGGCGAGCCGCCCCACTACGCCGTGGTCTTTCGCGACGAGGTCTACATCCACCTATCGCATCCACAACCACCAGACGTGAAACCGGGCGGTGGGCGCGCCTTTGTAGCGGTATCAGGAATCGATGCGATCTGGGAACGAGCGCGATCGGAAGCACCTGGATCCATCGTCCAACCACTCGAAAACCTCGACTACGGCCACGAAGTGCGGTTCCGGGTTTTCGCCCTCGCCGATCCGGCCGGGAACACGCTTCGAATCGGTGAGCCGCTTTCCGTCACGTAGAGTAGAAATGTTCGATCGGCGCCGAATGCCACAACAGATCGCTCCGGCTATGGTTGAATAGGGTCCAGTTCATTGAGGGGGGCACCATGGAACCTGCTGTTCTCGACGAGATCCAGCGCATTTTCCGCGCCGCCCGCTTCATCTCCGATCTCGGCATTGAGCTCGAGTCGGTCGGCGACGGCGAATGCGTGACCACGCTCGACCTCAAGGACCGCCACCTGCAACAGGACGGCTATGTTCACGCCGGGGTCCACGCCACCATTGCAGACCACACCGCCGGGGTCGCCGCAGCGACGTTGCTGCGCGAGCACCAAATGGTGCTTACGGTGGAGTTCAAGATCAATCTCCTTCAGGCGGCCAGGGGCGATCGACTCATCTGCAGGGCCGAGGTCCTGAAGCCCGGCCGACGGTTTTCGGTCGTCGAATCGCAGGTCTTCTGCGTGGACGGCGGTGAGGAACGCCTGGTGTCAAAGATGACCGCCACCATGGCCTATGTCGACGTCTGACACGAACGGTCTGGAGGCAGCTCTGTGAGCGGTGTTCCCGCATTCCGAACCGAACCACGCTTCAAGGTGTGCTGTATCGCTACTCTCGACGAGGCAGAGCTCGCGATCAGACATGGCGCGAGTGCGGTTGGTCTGGTCTCACACATGCCGAGCGGTCCTGGCGTGATCGAAGACGATCGCATCGAAGAGATCGCCGCCCGCATCCCGCCTGAGATATCCACGTTCCTCCTCACCAGCAGCGGTGAGGTGGATGCCATCGTTGAACAACAACAGAAGTTCGGCATCGACACGATCCAGCTCTGCGACAGTCTGCCTCCGGAGGCGATCCTCGAACTGCGCTCGATGATGCCCGGGGTTTCGATCGTCCAGGTCATCCATGTCGTCGGAGAAGACGCAATCGATCAAGCCAGGACGGCGGCACGGGCGGCGCACGCCCTGCTCCTGGACTCCGGCGACCCGTCGAAGGCGGTCAAGGAGCTGGGAGGCACTGGCAGGATCCACGACTGGGCCGTCAGCCGAACGATTTGCGAAGAGGTCGAGGTCCCGGTATGGCTTGCCGGAGGGTTGACCCCCGACAACGTTGGCGAGGCTGTTCATCGGGTGCGGCCATTTGGTGTCGATGTCTGCTCGGGTGTGCGAACCGACGGCCGGCTCGACGAAGAGAAGCTGCGTCGTTTTGTCCACAAAATCAAAATCGAAACGAACTCTCCAGCGCCGTGAAAGAAGTGGAGATCGAAGGAATGGCAACACCAGACTATCCTCTGCAGAACTTCAAGTGGCCCGTAGCGGTCAGCCGAACGATTGCTGCGCCCACGTCCAAAATCTGGGAGGTGATTTCCAGCCCTGGGACGCTTCCCCTCTACCACCCTTTCTGCGAAAAAAACCCGGTCTTCGAGTGGTCAGGTGCCGACTCGCGCGACGAGGTCCACTACTTCAACGGCGTGGTCCTCGCCCGGCGTTTCAGTGCCTGGTACGACGACGTCGGCTACGATTTGGAAATCGGCAGGTCCGGCGGCCGAACGTCCATTGTTTCGTGGCGGATCACTCCGGTCAAAAAACGAAGAAGCTCAATCGAAATCGTGGTCTTCCCGCACGCTCTCCAGAGTGTCCCGACTGCCGTCCGCTGGTTACCCCACGTCGTCCGGCTCCGTCCCCAGCTCAGGCGCTACCTGAAGTCGGTCGTCAAAGGTCTCGACTGGTTTATCACCCAGGGCCAACCGGTGCGGAGAAACCAGTTCGGAGCGCACGGTTGGTTTTCACCGTCGTTCTGAGCCAACAACAACCCCGGGGCATAACCTTGAACTCCGCGAGCGGTACATCCATCCTTACTGGTTGAAAACGAAAATGAAACGGAAGAGATCAGCCGCGCCGCCGGTTGCGAATTGCAGGCAAATATGTCGATCGGAGGTCGATGATGGCCTATGACGAAAAGCTCGACGCCCGCATCACCGAAGTTGTTGCCGACTGGGGCGCAACCAGGAAGAAGATGTTTGGCGGGACCTGCCATCTGCTGCACGGCAACATGCTGTGCGGCGTGCACAACGATCGCCTGATCGTGAGACTCGGAGAGAAGGCCGGCCCCGCCGCCCTCGAGGAACCGCACACCCGGCCGATGGATATCACGGGACGGCCCATGAAGGGCTGGGTCATGGTGTCGCCGCAGGGTTATGCCGGTCGTGCTCTCGGTGATTGGCTCGACAGAGCACGAACCTTCGTCTCGACATTACCGCCGAAGTGACGAAGGAACGTCTGACATGAATGTCCTGTCGCTGGTCGCCGGGCTGCTGTCAGCACTGATCGGAATCGCGCACTCGGTTCTCGGGGAAAAGCTCCTGCTCGGTCCGCTCTTCGAGCGCGGTGATGTGCCGGCGCTGTTCGGGAGCACCACCTTCGCACGCCGCACGTTGAGATTCGCCTGGCACCTGACAACGGTGCTCCTCATCGGGATCGGCACGGTGGTGATGGCTCTTTCGATTCCGCAGGTCGACCCGCAGCCAGCCTGGATACTCCAGGTGCTGGCGGCCACCTTCGCGACGTGCTCTCTTCTTTCACTGATCGGCGCCCGGGCCAAGCATTTCTCGTGGTGGGTCTTCCTCATCATCGCAGCGCTGTTGTGGTTCGGCGCCTGAACCGATGGAGCGATTATGAAACCGGCTCCGATCAAACCAGAAGTTTCGATCGACAATCTCGAGAAGCTCGATATTCGGGTCGGCACCATCCAATCGGTGGCGGAGGTGCCAGAGTCGAAGAAGCTGATGAAGCTCACTGTCGATTTCGGCGACCATTCGCGAACCATCCTCGCAGGCATCAAACAGGAGCGCGAAAACCCGCAGGAGATCGCCGGCCTCCAGGCGCTCTTCGTGGTCAACCTGCGGCCGCGGAAAATGGCGGGTGAGCTGTCAGAGGGCATGCTCTTCGACATCGGTTATCCAGACGGCGTCACCCCGGCGCTCGCTGTTCCGGAGCGGCCGATTCCGAACGGTTCACGCGCAGGCTGAACCGGGAGAGCACGGGTGGCTCCAGTGACTGCGGCACTCTCCGCTGACGCCGTTGTTCTGATCCACCTTGCGTTCGTTCTATTCGTAGCGGCGGGCGGAATCTTGGTCCTTCGCTGGCCCAGGCTCGCCTGGGCGCACCTTCCAGCGGTTGTCTGGGGGGTACTCGTCGAGGCCGCAGGTTGGATCTGCCCGCTCACTCCGCTCGAGAATAGGCTGCGCGGAGCGATGGGAGATCACTCGTACCCGGGCGGCTTCATCGACCGGTACATCACGCCGATCGTCTATCCAAGAGGTCTGACCCGCGGCATGCAACTGGGGTTGGCGGCGGCGGTCATTGGGGTCAACCTCATCATCTACATCACTCTGGTCCTTCGACGAAAACGGCACGCCTCACACGGTCGCTGAGGACGCTGATACCATGGCCGCCATGTTGATGGCCATACTGAAGGTCGTTGCTGGGCTGGCCGCACTCGGATCATCTCGATGGTTTTGATCGCCGTCGTCTCCGTGCTCACGAGGCCGGCTCGTGCAAACCGGAAGGGAGATCGCGATGACAACTCAGGCGTCGGTTGAGGGATTCCTGGCGGAAAAAACACTGGCGATCGCCGGTGTTTCGCGCAGCGGCAAGGGCTTCGGCAATTCTGCACTCAAGGATCTGACCGACAAGGGCTACGAGGTCCTGCCGGTCCATCCTGAAGCCGAGGAGGTCGGCGGCGTCCGCTGCTCACCGACCATCGCCGAGCTTCCGAAGGAGGTCGGTGGGCTGATACTTGTCGTGCCACCGGATCAGAGCGAAAAGCTGGTTCGCCAGGCGAAGGACGCCGGCATCAAACGCGTGTGGATGCAGCAGGGTGCGGAGTCGGCCGCGGCGATCGGTTACTGCGAATCAAACGGCATCGATGTCGTCCACGGCGAGTGCATCATGATGTTCGCTCAGCCGACCGGGTTCCACAGGTTCCACCGCTGGCTCAACGGCCTATTCCGAAAATTGCCGGCGCAACAATGACCGCCTCAAAGGGGGACGAGAATGGCTGAATCGCTTCTCAAAGGATCGTGCCTGTGCGGAGGAGTGGCCTACGAGATGAGCCCGCCCTTCGTCTTCTTCCACCATTGCCACTGCAGCCGCTGTCAGAAGAGCTCGGGCTCGGCCTTCGGCGCCAACATTCTGGTCAAGGCCGCGCAGTTCCGTTGGACCCGGGGCGAGGAACTGGTGGGGCATTGGGAGCTGCCGGAGGCGGAGTTCTACTGCACCGGCTGGTGCACGGTCTGCGGTTCGAAGCTGCCCTGGGAGTCGCGCAACAAAAAGGGTTTTCTCGTGCCGGCTGGAACGCTCGATGATGTCCCCCCCGGCCAGCCCGAGAAGAACATCTTCTGGGCCTATCACGCACCCTGGTATGCCAACCCCGCGGAGCTACCGACCTTCGACGAAGGTCGTTGACGGAATAGCGTGTTCCGCCAGGCGTAGGATCAGGCAAGGAGACGAACGATGAGCCAGGATTCGGAACAACTCAAGCTGCTCGCGATCTTCCACTACGTGGTGGCGGGCATGGCAGCGCTCTTCGCCTGCATTCCATTCATTCACTTCTTCATGGGGCTTGCACTCGCCACGGGGGTTTTCCCGGATACCGATTCCGAGGCGCAGCCAATCGGCATAATCATCATGGTCTTCGCCGGTCTCTTCATCCTCGCAGGGTGGACGCTGGCGGCACTCATCGCCTATGCCGGCCGCAACCTGCAGACTCGGAAACGCTACACCTATTGTCTCGTGATGGCCGGCGTCGAGTGCATTTTCATGCCCTTCGGCACCGTGCTCGGGGTCTTCACCATCATCGTTCTGATTCGGGATACGGTGAAGGATCTGTTTGGCCGATCAGCCGCACACCAACCGGTGCCAACAGACTGAAATCAACCCCGCCATTCTGCCGCCCCTCCGGGGCTTGTTGAATTGAATGCCCTCGTTTCCTGGGGCTCACGCCCCAGGCTGATCAACTGTCGCCCCTCCGGGGCTCAGTTCTCCCCTTCTCCCCTGCCCCTGTACACTCTTCGCATGTGGGACAAACGCTTCTCCGATCCCGGCTACGCCTACGGCACCGACCCGAACGGATTCCTCGTGTCGGTAGCCGATCGCATCCCTCGCGGGAACGTCCTCTGCCTGGCCGGGGGCGAGGGACGTAACGCGGTCTACCTGGCCGGTCTCGGCTACGAGGTCACCGCCGTCGACACCTCCACCGTCGGACTGAAAAAAGCAGAAGCCCTTGCGCGAGATCGTGGGGTCGCGGTCGATGCCGTGCTCGCCGACCTCGAGGATTACCCGATCGAGCCGGGCGCCTTTCAGGGCATCGTCTCCATCTTCTGTCACCTGCCGCCGGTGATTCGAGCCGCTCTTCACGAGCGCTGCCTCAGGGGTCTGGCGCCGGGCGGAGTCTTCATCCTCGAGGGGTTCACGCCGCGTCAGCTCGAACTCGGCACCGGCGGCCCGAAGACACGCGAGCTGCTGATGGAGCTCGAGATCATTCGCCAGGAATTGCCGGGGCTCCGCCTCGAGATCGCCCGCGAGATCGAACGCGAGGTGGTCGAGGGCCAGTACCACCGCGGCAACGCCGCGGTCGTACAGATTCTCGCCGTCAAAACGTAATCTCCGTCAGTGTTTCGGTTGAACCACGCACGGAGGCGTCCAGCAGAATGTGCAGCACCGCCGGAACGCTCTCTCGGTCGCCCGGCTTTCTCTCATCCGCTCAGCTGACTGATGACCGCCTCGCCCGTTTCCGTCATCCTGCTGCGATCGGCGAGGTCGGCCAGAGTGAACTCCTCCAGCACCTCCCGGATCCGCAGGTTGATCAATGCGTACACGACGCGGCACTCGCAGTTGTTGGCTTTCGGACAGGTCTCCGGTTCGTCAACACAGTCGACGACGCACACCGGCCCCAAGGTGGCCTCCATGATCTGGCGGACAGTGATTGCGTCAGGTGGTGAAGAGAGCTTGTAGCCGCCGTGGCGCCCCGCCACCCCGCGCACCAGGCGGGCGCTGCGCAGGGCCAACGCCACCTGCTCGAGATATCCGTGGGAGATTCCGGTGCGCTCGGAGACCGAGGCCAGGCTCACCGGCGAATCCTGACCACCGTGGCGTGCGATGTCGAGCATCATCCGAAGGCCGTATCGGCCACGAGTGGAGATCTTCATTGCGGACCGACGATAATATCGATATTCAAACCCGTCAACTAGGAATTAAATGATCCAACGCACATTTCAATCTCGGTAGAACTCCCCTTGACCGCCGCGATCACCGGCCCCGAGAGTTTCATCACGACCCGCTTCACAATCTCGCCGCGCGTTCATCCTGAGGTTTTGACTGAGACCGCGAACCGCAGCGGCCACGAGGCCGCCTCGCCGGCGTAGTCGACCCCGACCCTGGGGTTTTTCTGCACTTGGTCCTCCGCGAACTCGACGCCGTCGTCACAGATTCTCAGCGCCGAGTCGGGCGCGCACAGATCGGCACCGTCGTCCGAACGGGTAATGGCGAGCGCCTGGCACAGCTTGCCCGGACCGTCAGTCAGCGACCTCTCCCCCACCCTCGCACCGCGTCGCGCTCGAACGTACTCGAGCCCTTCTTCGACCATACCGGCACGGATCAGCACCGCCTCCGGCCGCTCCGGACCGACGGTCACCACGTTGAGGCAGCAGTGGATGCCGTAGACGAGATAGACGTAGGCGTGGCCAGCCTCGCCCCACATGGTTTCGGTTCGCGGCGTCCGCCGACCTCCGTAGGTGTGGCAGGCGGGATCATCGATCCCGAGATATGCCTCGACCTCGGTCAGGCGAAGAACGACATCGCCACCCGCGTCAGTGCGCACCAACAGCTTGCCCAATAGCTCGCGCGCCACGTGCTCGGTGGTACGCTGGTAGAAGTCGCGTGCAAGCGTTGGGGGGTAGTTCATGAGTTCAACCATCTGCGTCACCGGTGGTGCCGGTTTCATCGGCAGTCACGTCGCCGACGGGCTCGTGGCGGCCGGCCACCGGGTGCTGATTGTGGACGACCTGTCGAGCGGCCGCAAGGAGAACGTGCCCAAGGACTCCGAGCTCCACGTGCTCGACGTACGTTCCGAGGAAGCGGGCCAGCTTCTGGTCGACCGCAAGGTCGAGATCCTCGTCCACCACGCAGCGCAGATGGATGTCCGGCGCTCGGTTGCCGATCCGGTCTTCGACGCCGACGTCAACATCCTCGGCCTGCTCAATCTCCTGGAGGCTGCGCGTGGGGGGTCACTGAAACAGGTGATCTTCGCCTCGACGGGTGGCGCCATCTACGGCGAGCAGGACGAATTCCCCGCCGACGAACATCACATTGCGCGCCCGCTTTCCCCGTACGGCGTTGCTAAGCTGGCCTCCGAGCGGTACCTCTTCTTCTACCACTCGGAGTACGGCCTCGAAGCCACCTGCCTGCGCTACGCCAACGTCTACGGCCCCCGCCAGAACCCACACGGCGAGGCTGGAGTGGTCGCGATCTTCAGCCGACGTCTCCTCGACGGCGAGGAGGCGGTGATCAACGGCGATGGCCTCCAGACCCGTGACTACGTCTACGTCGACGACGTCGTGCGCGCCAACGTCGCCTCCCTCGACCGGCCCGGGTTCTCGATCTACAACGTCGGCACCGGGGTCGAAACCGATGTCAACAACCTCTTCAACCACATCGCGGAAGCGGCCGACTACGACGGTGCGCCGAAGCACGGCCCCACAGCGGCAGGCGAGCAGCGCCGATCGTGCATCAGTTCCGAGCGCATGCTCGAAGAACTGAGTGTCGCCGTCGACACCCCACTGTCGGATGGAATTCCCGCGACCGTCGCCTGGTTCCGCGAGCATTGAGGCGCAGATTCACTACGGCTTGACAACCCGAGTCTAGCGAGGCACAGTCGCCATCTATCAAAGCCGCGGCCCGAGCGGCTCGACTCGGAGGCAGCAATGACCATCGAACTCGATTTTTCCAAGCTCAGCGGCACCGATGTGCTCGACATGGCGATCGCCATCGAGGACGAGGCGCAGATGTATTACGAGCAGCTCGCAGGCTGGGTCGGCGACGAAAATCCTGAGGTTGTGGACTTCTTCAGCCGCATGGCGGTGCGCGAGAGGCGCCATCACGACCAGGTCGTCGTGCTGCGCAAGCGGTTGTACGGCGATGCTCCGACCTCGAACGCGGCCAAGGTCTCATGGTCGGTCGAGGAGCCCGACGTCTACAAGGTGCCGGAAGATGTCACGCTGCAGCAGGCCTTCGAGGTCGCGATGGAATCCGAGACCCGCGCCTACGACTTCTACGACGGCGCCATCGGGTACGCGGCCGATGACCAGATCGCCGAGCTCTTCGAGGGCCTGCGCCAGGCCGAGGCCGACCACCAGCGGATGCTCCGCGAGGAAATGGCGAAGTACCCGGGATAGCCCCAAGCACGGAATTCACCCACCCGCGCTTGAATGAGGAGTTAGGAATTAGGAGTTAGGAATTCCCACCCTCCCCACTCGCGGTCTGAAATCCCGTGCGGGTGGGTGGGTGGTAAATCCGAAATTCGAATTCCGAAATTCGAAATCTCAACACGTCAAATGCAACGCCGCAGCGACATCTCTGCCCTCGTCTGCGAAGCGGTTGAACGCTCCGACCGCGGCGCCCGTGCGCTCGACCACGATCTCCGACCCGGCTTCGGCAAGAGCCGTCAGCGTCTCATCGAGGACCTTGACCCGTCCGAAGTAGCCGGTGCCGAGAACCACCACCTCGGGCGCCGCCGCCAGCACCTCGTTGAAGTCTTCCACGGCGTAGACGTGCCCACCCGCCTCACGCCACCAAGGACCTTTGACCTCGTCACCGAGCAGAATCACGTCCCGCGAGTAGTCCCTGCCATCGATTTGAATACTGCCGAAAGAGTAGCTGTCGATGTGCATGTCGCACCTCTCAGGTTTCCGTGAACCGAATCACCCGTACGGGAAGACCACCGGGTAGCGAGGGATCATCAGCTCGCGTGCCTTCTCCTGCTCCGCCTCGGTCGGACGGACCGTGATCACCGTCGTCTCGAGGTCCCGCAGCAGGGCCGCCGCCGTGCTGCCGAGCCCGACGTCGAGCGTTCCCCTCTTCGAGTGACTGCCGATGATCAAAAGATCGGCGCCGATCTCCTCCATGTGGGCGATGATCTCGCGGCTCGGTCTGCCCTGGCGGACGGCGACGTCGACCTCGAGCCCCTCCACCCTGAGCGGCTCGGCGTAGCGCCTGATCTTCTCCTCCATGGTCTCGACGTCGGGAAGCAGCTCCACCGGCGCCTCCACCGACAGCACCGACACGGGCGCGTTGTGCGCCGCCGCCAGCACGCCCGCGAGATCTCGAATCCGGGCCGCGATCGGCGTGATGTCGAGATAGCGCTGCAGGGCCGCGGCAACGCAGATCTTCGTGTAGGGCATCTTGGACTCCTTGCCACCATCATACCGCGGGACCTTACCAGGTCGGTACTGTCTCCCAACCGGGGAAGGGGTCGTGAGTGAGCTTCCAGCCGGTCGCCGATTCCTCGTCGCGGACGACGCGGAGGATGAAATGATTGATCGTCGGGAGTTGCGAAGGGTTTTAGGCCGTCGCGACAGAACATCATCTGGGGTATCCTCGGTGAGGAGGCCCCGAACGTGGTTTTGAAAGCTGACCTTGCCGAGCGCATCACGGACGAGTTGTCGGATCGACCGGAGATCCTCGAGGCGTACCTCTTCGGTTCCCGGGCGCGAGGTGCGGGGCAGGCCCACAGTGATGTCGACATCGCCGTCTACGTTGACGAAGCGAAGATCGAACCGCGGCTCTTCGGATACAGGGCCGAGTTGACTTCAGCGCTGATGAGCAGTCTCGGCACCAACTCTGTCGATGTGGTGATCCTCAACCGTGCGCCGCCCCTCCTCTACCATCGCGTATTGCGCGACGGGTCCCGTCTTGTCTCCCGCGACCTCCGCGCGACAACCGTCCGCGAAGGTCGGGCTCTATCCCGTTACTGCGATTTCGTCCCGCAACTCGCCAGGATCGACGCCATCCTCAGCAACCGCCCAGCTGCCCACGAGCGTTCAAAATGAGCCCCGGCGAAATCGACGTTCAGGTCGTCCGACGGCATCTGGCCGCTCTTCGAGAATCGCTCCGGGTGCTTGCGACCCGCAGCGGAGTCTCCCTCGAAGACCTCGACACTGATACCGAAGAACGTTGGGTGGTGGAACGCGGCCTCCAACTGTGCGCCCAGAATTCGCTCGATATCGCGACCCACATCGCAGCCAGCCGAGGCCGCGATGTGCCGGACTACGCCAGCGCGATCGACGAACTCGGACGCCTCGGTGTGCTGACCCACGAGTTTGCCCAGGAGTTTCGGAGTGTGGCAGGCTTCAGAAACGTCGTGGTGCACGGGTATCTGGACGTCGATCTCGATGTCCTCCACGCCCTCCTTCACGACAGGCTCGGCGACTTTGAGTCCTTTGCCGTCCAGATCGAGACCTACCTGCAGAGCCTCTGACGCCAATTCCTCGAACGCTCGATTCTCGCGATTGGGCGAATTCCGAGAAGGTCACGGTGAGATCGAGTGTCTCCTATTTGGTCACCACTCCGGCACCGTCTCCCATCCGGGGAAGGGGCCGATCTCGACCTTCCAGCCGGTGTCGGAGGTCGGGTCGCGCACCGCCTGCAGGTTGGTCAGCGACCGCAGCTTCGCCAGCAGCTCGTCGTGCGGCAAAGTGTGGAGCGGCGGCTTGGAGAGGTCGGGCATGGGCCAGAGGCGAAGGGTCTTATCCTGGCCCGACGACGCGATCCACCGAAGATCGGGAGAGATGGCAAGTCCGTCCACGGCACCCGCATGCCCGATGATCAGGTGGGGTTCGCCTCCATACATATTGCCGACCCAGATGAGACCGTCATGCGTTCCCGTTGCCCACACCGTCCCCTCCGGATTCACGGCAACTGAGAAACGATTCTTTGGGAAATCCCTCCTCCGAATTTCCCCGGTCTTCAGGTCGCGGATATCGACGCTCCCCAGATTAGGTCCCTGTCCAACCACCTTCTGGGTGAACATTTTTCGCCGATCGGAAGTCACGAGCATCCCAATTGAACCGTTACGGGGTGCCTTGAGGACCTGCTCGTACAAGCCAGTTTCGATATCCCAACTGAGCAGGCCGTTCGCACCGGCGGTGTAGAGCGCGGTTTCGTCGACAAATGCGAGAAACCGTGCGGAGTACCCCTGGTATCCCTCGGGGTCCTTCGGTTGATCAAAGACCCTCACGTCGCCCGTCTGGAGGTCCCACACCCGCAGGGTCGCCTGGCCGTCCGAAATCATGCTCGCGGCCGCGACCAGGCGTCCGCTCGGCGAGAAGGCGCCCGCATGGACCAGGTCGTTGGCTGGAAAACCCTCGAGCCGGCGAGGTTCTCCCCCTCTCACGGAGAGCAGGTAGACGTGCTCGCCGTACCCCGTACTCAAGACCCGCTCCCCCTGGGGGTCGATCGTCACGGTGCGAAATCCCGATCGGGCATCCGGGGGAAACTCGAGGTCGACGACATCCCTGGACTCGTCGCCGGGAAGAGGCCACAGCCGCAGCTTCTTCGCCCATGAACGCTCCCCGGAGCCACGGTCCCCGGTGAGGATGTGGCGACCGTCTGGAGTGAACTCGAACACCCTCCAGCCGTCCCCGGAGTTCACCACGAACGGTCGCGGTGCCGAGAGCGGCCAGAAAGTAACCTCCCGGCGGTTGCCCGTGGTTGCTACGACCCAATCTCCCCCTGGGTGGTAGTCGGTTTGCGGAGCAATCCAGGGGTTGCTTCGTCGAAGGACCCAGGGGTTCGCGCCCGCGAGGCCTTCAAGATCCCACAGATGCAGCAGTGGGCCACCCGTCAGCTCTCAACCACCCAACGGCCGTTCGGGCCTGGCAGGAGGGAGCCTGTTGCGGTCTCCGGCGTGCGCACCCGTCGGCCCGGCACCAACCTCCCTCCGGCAGTGACCCACTGGATGACTTCGCCGTTACTGTCCCTTGAGAAGAGTCCTTTCGATCGTCTCCAGTGAGAGATCCCTATCCCGTCGGAGGAGTGGCGGCCAATCATCGTGTCGTGCTCCCCGCCTCCGGCTGGGAGCGGTCGGGAGTAAACGCAGTCGTCCTTGGCGTAGATCCATCCTCTTCCGCCAGGGTCGAAGGCCCAAGACGAGGCGCCGAGATCGGTCCAGTCGACCTCACCAAGTTCTTCCGGTCCGCCGTCCCGAAGACCCCAGGATCGCAGGCGGTATGTTCTGTGGCCAGACACTGGATCGGTTTCCGAAATACCAGCGAAGAGACGATCTCCCGTCACCTGCCAGTAACCACTGCCGCCCAGCTCGGTCTCCCGCACCAGGTGTCCCCCTGGCATCGACCAGACTCGGACCCGATGCTCGGTCGGGTGGCCCGTGACCAGAAGGCCTTCGCGGCTCCACCCACACCGAATCGAGCCGGCTGCAGGCACATCATGGCCTCCGAGCACGACCGGCTGTCCCCCACCTTCGCCGTAAATCAGCACGTACTCGTTGACAAGCCCCGACACCGCGAGCCACCGCCCGTCGGGGCTGAAGGTGGGCACCCAGAATTCCGGGTCCCCGGGTTGCCTCAGATCGAGCGCCAGGGCCGGCGGCCCAGCCCACAGCGCTCTCACTGCGAACATCCGCGCTTCCTCCGTGTCCGCGAGCTCGAGGCTCGTAGTGGCATAGGCCAGCGCCTCGGTCGGGCCTTCGTCGATTTGAACCTCGGCGAGGGCGAGGAGTTTGGAGGCCTCGGCTCGGCGGGTCTCCTGCACGCTGCGGCGCCACAGAGTGCCAAAGACCGCCGCGAGCACGATCGCGAGGGCGAGAGCGGAGGTGGCCGCGATTCGCCGCCTCCGCGCACGGCGCTTCGCGGAGTGGCTCATGGCGGCGGCAAAGTCCTCCTCGACTTCGGTGAGACCTCCTGGATAGCGCTCGCGCCACATCTCGAACTCTCGGAAGGCGGACCCGGTCCACAACAGATCATCAGTGCGGTCTCGCTCCTCCCAGGTGCAGGCGGCCTGCCGAAGCTGGTCGCGGAGCTGTGCGGCATCCACATCCTGGGTCTGCCAGCGAACGAGGCGGGGCCAGGATGAAAGCAGCGACTCGTGCACGACCTCGATACGACGGCGACCGTCGCCCTCGACGTCCTCCTCCTCGAAGGAGGTCAGGAGGCGGGCATCAACCAGGCGCCGTAGCACGGTTGCCGCGTCCATGCGTTGCGCTTCGGGGAAGACCGAAAGCAGCTCGTCCCACTCACGCACCGCACGAGTACCCTCGAACGTGACCAGGTTTCGGAAAATCTCGCGCACGATCGGGAGGCGCTCAGGGCCGATGGCCGTGAGGGTCGTCTCGGCATGGCGCCCAAGCGCGCCGCCGACACCACCGATCTCCTCGTAGGCCCGATTCGTCAAGAGCTTACGGTCGCGATCCCGTCCTTCCCAAAGGCGCGACACCGCGAATGCGAGCATCGGCAGCGCTCCCCGCTCACCCTCGACCTGGGCGATCATCTCTCCGGGGAGGCCCCCGTTTTCGAATGCGAAGCCGAGACGTCGCGCCGGCTCCACCAGTGCACGAAGCAACGGCTCCCGCAACGGGGGACCAAGGAGGGTTAGCTCGTCGAGGATCGGCGCCAGGGGCGGGTAGTCGTGGATGTGAAAGAGGAAATCGTCGCGCATCGCGAGCAGCACGTGAACGTCGGAATCATCGGCAAGCCGGCGAAGAAACTCGGAGAATCCTGCCTGGTTGTCTGATGGGTTGAGGGTGAAGAGTTCTTCAAACTGGTCAAGGATGAGCAGTGCCTGCGCATGGCGGTCCCGCCAACGCGAAACCATCGCGACCGCTCGATCACCGTCGCGGATGTCCACCAGCTGCGCCGTCGCCTCGATGTCACCGGCAAACTCCGGCACCAGCGCGCGCGCCAAGGCGGCGAACGGCGCCTCGCCCGGTTAGCAGAACAGGACACCCCAGCCCTCGGGTTTGGCTGGGATCACCCCCGCCCTCAAAAACGAGCTCTTCCCCACCCCGGACGGGCCAATGATCGCGAGAAGCCTTCGCGAGGTGAGCTTGCGCCACATCTTCGCGACCTCGTCCTCGCGGCCGAAGAAGAACTCGGCGTCTGCTTCGGTGAAGGCGGCGAGACCGGGGTAGGGGCTGTGGTCGTCCTCCGATACCGGTATTTCGGGAACCGGGAACCTCGCGACCTTGGAAACTGCTGCGTCATCGGAAACCGCTGGCTTCACCGGTGCGATCAGGCGGTAGCCCCGCCGGTGGATGGTCTCGATGAACGAGGGATTTCTTGCATCGTCGCCCAAAGCGTTTCTGAGTTCCGTGATGGCGTGGGTCAGTGTATTGTCCGAGATGAATTCGGTCGCCCAGACCTGATCGATGATCTCCTGCCTGGTGACGACCTCTCCAGCCCGCTCGGCCAGGCACACCAACACGTCCATCACCTTGAGCTCGAGCTGGATCGTCATGTCACCTCGCGAGAGACGGTTCAGCGACGGCTCGACAAACCATTCGTGGACACGAAAGGACCCTCCAGCCGGAACGGCAGGTTTGATTGTCTGCGACACCTCGCGACGAGTGTATGCGATACCCAAGGAGTTGGCTACGAAGCACTTCAGTACAGGAAGAACCGGCTCGCCACAGAGGGAACAATATCGAGTGGCGCCTGGAACCGCCCTTGACAGGTGTCGCAGGGCGGAGTATTTTTGGAATTAGTAATTCCGAAATGAGCGGAAAAATGGAATATCAACCTCGCTTTTTTCATCCGCCCGAGCAGAGCTTCTTCCTCTTCGGGCCTCGCGGCACGGGCAAGTCGAGTTGGATAGAGCACACGTATTCGAAGGCCCTTGTTGTCGATCTCTTGAAACCAGATGTCTTTCGCGAGATGAGCGCCCGCCCCGAACGGCTCTCAGAGCTGGTGTCGGCCAATAAAGAGCGAAGCCCCGTCGTCATCGACGAGGTCCAGCGCGTCCCCGAATTGCTCAACGTTGTCCACGATCTCATCGAACGCCACCCCGGTCTCCTGTTCGTGTTGACCGGATCGAGTGCCCGCAAGCTCCGGCGCGGCGGCGTGGATCTATTGGCCGGGCGAGCGCTGCTTCGATCCCTGCATCCATTCATGGCCGCCGAGCTGTCGTCCTTCAGCCTGGATGCGGCTCTGGTGGACGGGCTCCTGCCGGTGGTGGTGGCGGCGCCACGGCCCGCGGATGTTTTGAGGGCCTACGCCACGCTCTATCTCGAGGAGGAGGTGCGTCTCGAGGGATGGGCTCGAAACGTCGGCAGCTTCGCCCGCTTTCTCGAGGCGATCAGTTTTTCGCATGCCGCCGTGCTCAACGTCAGCAACGTCGCCCGCGAGTGTCAGATCGAACGCAAGACTGTGGCGGGCTACATCGAGGTGCTCGAGGATCTTCTGCTTTCTTTTCGTCTTCCGGTCTTCGCCCGGCGGGCGCGGCGGCGAACATCGGCACACCCCAAGTTCTTTCTCTTCGACGCAGGCGTGTATCGTTCGCTGCGTCCAAAAGGACCTCTCGATCGCGCTGAGGAGATTGACGGCTGCGCCTTCGAGGGCCTGGTTGCCCAGCATCTGCGTGCGTGGATCGCTTATTCTGGACGGGACTGCCAGCTCTATTACTGGCGGACCCGTGCCGGAGTCGAGGTCGACTTCATCGTCTACGGCGACGAGGGATTCTGGGCGGTTGAGGTGAAGAATACGGCGACCGTGAGGTCGAGCGATCTCAAGGCCCTCAAGGGATTTTGCGATGACTATCCCGAGTGCGAGCCGGTCTTTGTCTATCGAGGTGACCGACGGCTGCTCATCGACGGTGTCCTGTGCGTGCCCGGAGACGAGTTCTTGCGGAACATGAGGCCTGATCGAGGCCTGACCGAGTTCGGATAAACCCTTCAGCTACCACGTCGGAACTGTCTCCCACCCCGGGGAACGGTCCAACCTCGGAAGACATGTTGAAAAAATACGTGAGGCGATCGATCCCTGATGCGAAGAAAAAGGCCCGTGTGAGGAGCACGGGCAAAGAGTAGGAGGTAATGACCGCCGGCTGGGCCTTTCGGCCCGGGAAACCAGGGCAGGCGTCCTACCGGCGGAGCGAAACCATGAAACCCTGTGAGATATGCGCTTCGGTCAGAACCGGCATTTCTTGCCGACCATGGTGTTGATTTCGAGCGAGGTCATGCCTCTGCGATCGAGCGGCTTCTCGGAGAGCCCGGCGTGATGCAGCGCCTCGTGGACCACGAACATCGCGGCGCGCTCGTCGGAGAGCCGCGAGAACTCCGGGCAAATGAAGGTCGATTTGGCGCCGACCTTGGTGTAGGCGGCAGCCTGGCGGCAGATTCCGTCTTTTCGGTTGCGGGGGCTGACCGGAATGTAGAGAGTCGAGTTCAACATCTCTTTGCCGTCGGCGCCGAGCCCGGAGAACAAATCGCCGCACTCTTCGACCTCGTCGATCCGCTCCAGTGCGATCCGCACGGCAGACTCCAATTTTTCTCTCACGTCTGCGGAGATCTTCGGGTGGATCCAGGCTCCGACTGGCGCTTCGCCCCCGACCGCACCGGCGGCGACAGCCGTGGTCACAGTAGCGGCAGCAACTCCAGCAGACGCTTCGATGCTGTCCGCCGCCCAAGCCCCGCCCGCGGAGATCACAACCACACACACACATCCAACGATCAGTCTCGCGTTCATAGGTGCCTCCCCTCGGGGAGGCGGACACCCACGAGCTGCGCGCACCTCGGCTGCGACGCGGTTTCGTGAACGCCGAAATATGGTCCGTGGTGTGTTGCCGCCTGCCCCATGCCGACACGATCGGGCTCGGCGGCGCGTAAGTAATGAAGCTACAGTGGCTTAGTTGTGGGGGTTTTGTGGGGAATCAAGAAGGCGCGAAACGTGGGAATGTTTCAACGTCCCGGAGTTTTGAGTATTGAGTTATTGGCCCCCCGACAATAATCCCCGGGCGGAGAGGAGTCTGGTCGGGAAATCAAAAATTCGAAATTCGGAATTCGAAATCAGAAAATGAGACGTGGTCGCCGAGTCGGAGATTCCATGCGAGTGTTCTACACTGTTGAATCGTGACTATGGAACGCTTCGGGAAATACATCCTCGTCGACAAGATCTCCTCGGGGGGCATGGCCGACGTCTATCGGGCCAAGGTCCTCGGGATCCGAGGTTTCACCAAGACGGTGGCCATCAAACGCATCCACCCCCACCTGCTCGAGCGAACGCGGTTTTTACGAATGTTCACCGACGAGGCGAAGATCGCCTCCCGCCTGGTCCATCCCAACATCGTCCAGATCTACGACCTCGGCGAGGCCGGAGGAACGCCCTACATCGCAATGGAGTACGTTGCCGGGCGCGACCTCTTTCGGGTCCTGCAGCGGCTCGGATCGCTCGACCGGAGGTGTCCGTGGCGGCTGGCGACGAGGATCGTCAATGAGGTCTGCACCGGCCTGCATTTCGCGCACGACTTCCGTTCTCCCGACGGACAACCACAGGAGATCGTCCACCGCGACGTCAGCCCTCGCAACATCATCATCACCTACAACGGCGAGGTGAAGCTGACCGACTTCGGCGTCGCACGGGCGCGCGACCGTGAGGAGCACACCGAGCACGGGATCATCAAGGGCAAAGTCCGCTACCTGAGCCCGGAGGCGGCTTACGCCAAGCATGTCGATCGCCGCTCGGATCTCTTCTCGCTCGGCATCGTCTTCGGCGAGATGCTGTTAATGGCTCCTCTGCGCACCGGCGACAACGAGATGGCCATGCTGCTCGACATTCGCAAGGGTGAGTTCGACCGCAAACGGTTCAACGCCATTCCAAAATCACTGCGGTCGGTCCTTAACCGCGCCCTCGAGGTCGAGAGGGACGATCGCTATCCCACCGCACTCGAGTTTGCTGAGGACCTCGAGGGCAAGTGCGACGAAAACTCGAAACCGATGAGCGAGGCCGAGGTCGCGACCTTCATGCACTCGCTCTTCGCCGAGGACATCGAACGCGAAAAGGTGCGGGACGAAGAGGTCGAGCGAGAGCTCAGAGAGACCTCCGACCAAGACGAGGAATTGCCACGACCGGTCGCCGCCGCTACTCCGAAGGCTCCTGCCGGAAGCCTCAAGAACCCGCTCAATATTTTCGCCGCCCGTGGCGCCGGACCGGTGGCGGTACCGGCACTCGATGCCATGGACCGACGGCCGCCGAAGGCAACCCGGGAAGGCCTGTTGCACGAAACCTCCTTGTGCCGCGTTCTCCACCAGATCGCGGACGGAACGGTCACCGGCGTTCTCGACCTTCACCGCGAACCAGTCAAGAAGTCGATTGATTTCGAAAATGGGAACCCCGTCTTCGCCGACTCCAACGTCGAGAGCGAGCTCTTCGGCGAGCACCTCGTGGCGCAGGGCATTCTCTCCCGAGAGCAACACGGCGAGACCCTCGATTTTGCCGCCCGGAAAGGGCTTCGTTTTACCGAAGCGCTGCTCGCCCTCAACGCGTGCACGCCGAATGTTCTCTTCCAGCAGCTCGGCGGCCAGGTTCGGAACCGCATCCTCGATCTCTTCAGCTGGATCACCGGATCGTTCTTCCTGTACGTCGACGCGCCCATCACCCAGAGCGGTCTCCCGTTGAATCTGCGCACCCACACTCTGATCCACGAAGGTGTACAGGAACGGTTGCCGCTGGTCGTGATTCGACGTTTCATGGAGGGCCGGATGGGGCAGACCGTGCTTCGGGTCCCAGGCTCGATCCCCGCCGACCTCCAGCTGTCCGGCCGCCAGCAGCGGATCCTCCGCACCATCGAGGCCGAGGAGACCACGGTCGAAGAGCTGGTCCGGCTCGAGAAGGACGAGGAGTGGCTGCTGCGGCTGCTCTTCATGCTGCACGAGATCCAAAGGGTCGTTTTCCGGGATTGATTGGTCGTCTCGACCTTTTTTGATCCGCAGAGAACGGGATAAACTCGCACACCTCAGCCCACTCGCCTTTCTCTGCGGTTCAAAAAAGGTGAATGGCATATATTTGACGGCGGCAGAACCATCGTGAGGTGAGGGAACTGGTTTGGCGCAAGGCAGGAAACCTGTCGTCTGGTTGGCCACGGCGATCATCCTGTGGCTTGTCGCCGGGGCAGTCGACCGCCGGACCGAGGTCGAGATCTTCTCCAGCGGTGGCCAGCTCCACCTCCAGGTCGCCGGTACGACCGTGTCGGCGCCGATCGCCATCGAGCTCCTGACCGCGGTCGAAATCCGCGCGATGGACTCCATCGATCCTCCCGGGGGCGGCCGGATCACCATCACGAGCGACCGCGGTGAGGTCGCCAGCGAGCGCCTCCCACGCCGTTTTCGCTTGCCAACCGGTGCGGTCACGCCGGTCGGCGATTGGCAGCTCGATGATTTCGCCGGCCGGGGACAGGTGTGGAGGCGCCCACTGGTAGTGAGCGGACCGTTCACCGTCAACGCGACCTTCCGGGGGCGCTTCCACTACGATCTCGAGGTCGTGTTGCGCGGCGTGCCGACGGCCTCCGTTGCCATTCGGCGGGGGCTGATGAACCACGACGCCTTCATCCGTTCGGCCGACGGCACGACGCTTGCCGTCACCAGCATCGACCCGACCCCCGCGGCCGACCTGGGGGCGACCGCCGCCACGCTTCTGCGGGCGGCGGCTCTCGCCTCTCTCCTGATCGCTTTTTTCGCCCTCTTCGAATTCATATGCCGTCCGTCACCGAAGGCCGCCGCCGCGCGACGATGGAAGGCAACGCCGTGGGCCGCAGCGCTTGCAGTAGCCGCGGTCGTCCTTTCGCTCTGGGTGGCGCGAGACGTGCTCGAGGGCCTGCCCCACGTGCCGGATTCCGTCACCTACCTCCTGCAGGCGCGGTGGCTTCTCGCCGGAGATCTCTGGGGAACGGTTTCGGCCTTCCAGGATCACCTCGACGTGCCTTACACCTACGTCGTCGGCGCGCGATGGCTGGGACACTATCCGCCCGGCTGGCCGCTCCTCCTGTCGATCGGCCTCGCCGTCGGCGCGCCCTGGCTGGTTGCCCCGATCCTCGGTGGACTCTTCGTGATGCTCCTCTACCTTGCGGGCCGCGAGCTCGACGGACCGGTCACCGGTCTCCTCGCCGCAATTCTCGGTGTGCTGTCACCGATGGTTCGGCTGATCTTCGGCAGTCTCTTGTCCCACGCGGCGGCCGCCACGCTGATCCTCGCCGGGCTGTGGCTGTTTTTGGCGGCACGACGGCTCAAGACCTTGCCGCCGGCCGCCCTCTCCGGGATGGCCTTCGGCCTCGCCTTCGGTATCCGGCCGCTGTCGGCGGTGGCCTCGGCGATTCCGCTCGCCGCCGTGTTCGTCGGCGACCTGATGGCCCATCGTGACCGCGATTCGCGCTACCGCGTCGCCGGTTGGTTTCTCGGCGGGACCGTCGCAGTACTGCCGACCCTCGCCGCCAATCACCTCATCACCGGCAGCGCCCTGACCTTCCCGTACTCACTGGCGCGAGGATCCATGTACCTCGCCGCCAACATCCCGTTCGGAATCCGCAACATCGACGTGCTCTCCTACTCCGCCGGCAGCATGCTCCACGGCTGGGGCTGGCCGCAGTTCCACGGTCCGTTCTGGGTCGCGCTTGCGTTCGCCTTCGCCCTGGTGCCGTTTCTGCTGCGACGACACACCTCCAACGATGTGCTGCTGGCGGCGATTGTCGGATCGGTGATGGTGGCCTTGCTCGGCAGCCGCGGCCACGGACTGCACGGTTTCGGTCCGCGCTATCTCTTCGAGGTCTTCGCTCCTCTCTTGCTGCTCACCGCACGAGGCTTTGTTGAGCTTGCACGACAGAGGTTTGAAGGGCGCGAGGTGGAGCGCCGCGTCCACATCGCCGCTTCCGCGTTGCTCTTCATCATCCTCTGCGGCACCGCGGCAATGGCCCTCCCCCAGCGGCTCGGCCTCTACCGCGGCTACAACGGTGTCGATAGCTCCCTTGAACACGAGGTCGCCGCGGCGGGGCTCGAACGGGCGATGGTTCTCCTGCCGCCCGATGATTGGCGCGGTTGGGCGATGGCGGCGCGGTTATTTGATCCCGATCCCGAGGCGGACCTCTTGTTCATCCAGGCGGAGCCGGATGACCCGGCGATTCCTGAGATCGCCGGCAATCGACCGATTTACGCCTGGCGGGACGGGCGGTTGGAGCTTCTCACGCCGTGAGAAGCAAGATCCGGGGTTCGCGACGGGGCCC